>Ga0209253_10003649_pt1 | contig 13496 bp, 9 predicted proteins | sample FrelakmetBRP12BR_FD_187145 | JGI IMG/M metagenome (GOLD analysis project Ga0209253, IMG submission 187145) | Freshwater lake sediment microbial communities from the University of Notre Dame, USA, for methane emissions studies - BRP12 BR (SPAdes)... | ecosystem: Environmental > Aquatic >...
CCTCTTTATCGATGACGAGAGCTTTTTTTACCAATCCAACCGCAACAACCTTGACGTTCCCCTCATCTTCCAGCAGCGCCTCTGGGGGATGCCCCGCCTCGGCGCTCCATATGATGTCTATCTTCTCCAGGACTTTATCGAAGGGAAACTCCCGCCCTACAAACTCTCGATTTTTCTCAATTGCTTCCGCATGGATGACCGAAGGCGCGCAGGATTGAAAAAGATCCTCCAGCGCGATAAGCGCACCGCCCTGTGGATTTATGCGCCCGGGCTTATCAAAGATGATCTCTCGGTCCAGAACATGCAGGACTTGACGGGGTTTAGGTTCGGGATGGGCGAACAGCCCTGGGGTCCGCTCGTTCACATCACAGATTACGATCACCCCATCACCGAGGGCCTGACGCAGGATCTTTTCTGGGGCACAAACAGCAAGCTTTCTCCACTTTTCTATGTGGATGACCCAGACGCACGGGTGCTGGGTCAGGTCGTTTATTCCCAGGGCAACTGCAAGCCTGGATTGGCCGTAAAAGTCTTTCCCGAATGGACCTCGATTTACTCTTCTGCGCCCAATCTTCCCGCTTCTTTGCTCCGCGGGGTTGCCCGGTTTTCCGGCGTCCATATCTATGGTGAAGCCGGAGACGTCTTGTATGCCAACCTCCAGCTTTTCGGCGTTCACACGGTTTCCGGAGGGAAACGAATTTTTAGGCTTCCTCGGCGTGTCGAAATCGTCTATGACCTTTTTGACGGCAAGGCCATAGCCAAAAACACGGCCCAATTTGAGGTTGGCCTCCCCGCCGCGTCAACATCACTTTTTTACACCGGCGAAGCCAAGGCCCTGGAGGCCCTAAAGTAAGGACAAATCAGAAAAGCGCAGGCTGGAGAAGAGGAAAGTTTTTTGGCGAACGCTAAAAGCAGCGACCCTAAATCAGCTTCTCTATTCTTTTCTTGACGTCGGCAGCGAACCGGTCAATATAGCGATTGACGAATTCCCTGACATCCAGCGTCACGTCATCGACAAGGGGGGTCAGGTCCATGGCGAAAATCATCGACGTCGCCACATCCACGTCATGGGTCGCATGGTAAGTGGCATGAGCCCGGCGCCGACCGATCGTGGCCAGGTCATAGCCTTTTCCGCCCGAGACCTGGGAATCATAGACGCTGACCAGTGACGTGGCCAGGTTTTGGTGCTCCGAAACATCAAGCCCGACTTTGTCTTCGTCGCCGAGCCAATCGAGGTCCCGCCAAACTTCGCAGCCGTAAAGATGCTCGGGCCGCAATTCCGGAGGCAGCTCCCTGATCGCCTGGATCGTCCTCAATCCCACGGCGACGTGAGTATCATGTTTGTCCGCAGGATTGTGAGTATAAATGAAACGAGGCTTGGCCAAGGACAAGAGATCCCTTATGTCATCCTTGGGGTTGAGGATCTTTGGGTTCTTCATTTCTGCGCTCGTATAATTCAAAAAGGCCACGGCCCCGTATTCGCCTACCATGGCGGCCTTTTTCTGCTCTTTCTTGCGAACGACCTTCATCTCTTCGTCGCTGTAACTCTTGTAAAACCCGTCCCGCGGACTTCCGGCTCCATCCGTGGCGATGATCCCCAAAAACCAGTCTGTCTTGCTTCCGAAACACTTCAAGATACCGTGAAAAGCCATGATCTCGAGGTCGTCGGGATGGGCGGCCACGCCCATATAGGTTGTCCGCGAAATGGCCGCGATGGCCGGCAAGCCGTCAGGGACAAAAATTTCGTTGTTTTCTTTTCTCAGCTTGAGGTCCATTTCTTATCTCTCCTTTTTCTCGAGGACGGGCAGGCTGGCCGCAGCCACGGCCTGGCCTACGCGCCGGCTCTCCTCATCCGGGAGATGGAGGGCCAGGCGGCCCGCTAACTCGGGAAAATCGACCCGAAGGACTTCTCTGGCTTTTTCCATGATGATGGGACCGGCGTCGCCTGAAGTCACGCGGCCGAGGATGAGTGCATGGTCCATGTCATAAAAATCCGCATAATGGGCGATGCCGTATCCCAGGTAACAGCCGATCGTTTCAAAAACCCGTCTCGCCCCTTCGTCGCCCCCGCCGAGGAGGTCCTGCACCGCTTTCAGCTTATCGACGGGAAGCAGGCTCTCATCCAGACTGATCCCGGCGGCTTGGGCAAGCCTGAAGACGGCCTGCTGGGAGAAATATTGAACCCCGCATCCGATATCCCCAGACCATTCGTCCGCCGGGGCCCCGTCGTGATAGTCGATCGGGGCGAAGGCCAGCTCGTTCAGCCATCCGGTGATGTTGCCGCGGTCGTTGACATAACCGCCGGCCTGGCTCGATCCCATGGCGATGCCGAGGATGCGATTGGCGTTTAAAGACATTGATCCTGCCAGCGCCGTGACTTCGCCGTCATTGACCACATCCAGGGGAATCCTCCATTCTTTATGCATCTTGAGGAACATCTTCCTGATTTTCTTCTTGAATACCTCTTTAGGAATGCCGCGAAAGAGAGACGCGACCATGGCCTGGTTATCGATGTAGATCCCGGCGGCGCTTCCTCCGATGGCGTCAACGCGCGGCAGATAGGAAGCAGCCTGGTGGAGACCTGACATGACCTGGTGGTAGTGATAAGCGGGATCAGTCTGGTTGCGGGGGTCCCAGGCAACTTCCTCTGTGAAAACCGACTCCCCCTCCACGACAGCGCAGACTTTCCGGTCGCTGGCGCCAAGGTCAAAGCCGATGCGGCAGCCGTCGAGGTGCCTCCCCAAAGGCCTGGTCTTTTCCTCAGCCGGCGGGACGGCGTCGGGAGTCGTGATTTCCACCGCGAATCTCTTATCATAGGCCGTGGACATGAGGCCGGCATCAAAGGCCCGCGAGCCTTTGCGCCTATAGGCTTTTTTTAGATATTCCCCGATTTTTTCTGGCCCGCCGACGATCACCTTGTATCCACCCCGCATCCAGAGGAGCGACTTGACCAGGCGCTCGGCATAGCGGAGGCTGGCCCCGAAGAGCGAGTGTCCCGATGGGAATACGATCGTTTGATATCGGGAGAGGGATCCGTCCGCTCTCTCCAGCCCGACAACCAGCGGAACAGCCTGGGTGTTCGCCCCTGCAGCCTCCCGGAAGGCCTTGTTCCAGAGCGCCGCCGACACGAAGTCCGGATGAAGAGATGGTCGTACCTTCGGTTTGGCCGCCTCAGAAAAATTTTCTTGCATCGTCAAGTCCTCTTTCTTTTATGTTTAATCACCGCTCCGTGTCTATTTCAGTCGACCCAGCTCACCGAGGCTGAAGTTGAATTATAGGAGAACCAAGCCTCCAGCGCAACTTCTCTTCCTGTAGTCGGAGCGAGGACGGCTCTCTCCGGGAACCTTGCCCATATTTTCTCTTAAAACAAGATTTCACAGGGAAGACAGCGACTGGCTGCTTCGGCCGCCAGCCGGCTCGCCTGGTCATGAAAGAAGCGGTCTGTCATCGCCGGGGCCAGGCCAAGCTTATGGTAAAAGCTTTTGACGGTATCCAGGTAGTTCATCCGGTCGACAAGAAGCCGATCCACTTTCCCTGCCAACGAAGCGACCAGCTTTTCAGGATCTCCCGGAAGCAGCGGCCCGATGAAAACGAAAGTCCGAATGCCACGGGCATGGATCTTCCCCAGCGCCTCGATCCTTTCCTGGACCGGTGAGGCTCCTGGTTCAAAAATCCTGGCGAGTTTTTCGTCTCCGGTTGTAATGGTCATGCCGACCTCGATCTCCTCAAATATCTCGAAGACATCGAGGTCGCGCAAAAGGAGCGCCGATTTCGTTTGAACGTTCACGGGGAACTGCTTTTCAGCGAGCTCAATGAGGCACCGCCGGGTCAGCTTATAGCCGGCTTCGAGCGGCTGGTAGGGATCGCAGACCGAGGAGACCCAAACCGTTCCCCTCCTGGCCCTGGCCAGCTGCTTTCTGAGGATCTCAGGCGCGTTGAGCTTGACATCGACAAAAGATCCCCAGGGCTCGCTGTGGCCGGAATATCGCCTCATGAAGAGGCGCGCGTAGCAGTAGCGGCAGTTGACCTCGCATCCAGTATAAGCATTCACGCAGTAGTCATAAATTTTGGACTTATTGAGGATGCTTTTGGCCTGGACTTCAGTCACTTGCACTGCAATAGAACCCTCTTTCCTCTACGATTTCGGCCAGGATCTCGACATTCCTTCGCCTCGTCCGGGGGGCGATGGAGCAGGCCGTGCTGAGGATATAGCCGCCACCGGGCTTTCCAATGTCCAGCCGGTGCCGGGCGTCCCGGCGGATTAATTCTTCCGGTCCGGACAGAAGAACGTTGACGGGGTCGATATTCCCTTTGATGAAGGCTTGGCCGCCGAACCGGCGTTTGGCCTCGGCCAGCTCCACATTTCCAAGCGGAGGGGGGTCGAGGCACTCCAGGCCGGAGAAACCGGCCTCAATCATCATTTCCAGCCGGTCCTTGATGGCCCCGCATGTGTGGACATAGGCGGGCACTCCACGATTCTGCACGACCTGGGCAATCTGATGTTCATAGGGGAGAACAAATTCCCGGTAGAAGGCCGGCGATATAAAGCCGGAGCCGGCATAAGGAGAGGAAACCTTGACCGCATCCACTTTGTGTTCAACGAGCCCAACCGCTATTTTCTTTACGGCTGCGGTATACCGCTGGAGAATGTCTTTCACTTTGGCCGGCTCCTCGATAAGGCCGACGAACGCCTCCCTGAACCCAAAAAGGTTAAGAAAGTAATCAAAAGGAGAAGTGACTTCTCCGTGAATAGAATAATCCCGGCCCCCTTTTTCGACAACGATGTCGATAATGTCAAAGCGATGCTCTGGGTCAAGGCGAAACTCAAGCCCTTGAGAGACCGGGATAAAAGAGATCTCCCCGGGAATGGACTCGGGCTCAAATTCGGAGAGGGACAGGGGCGGCCGGACCTCGGCCTGATAATGGAGAGGCAAGTCATCCGCGGGGAAGACGGTTCTTGAGCCGTCTTTCCAGTCAATGACTTCGGTACTTCCTTCCTTCGCGATCCGGCCGATCTTTTTCTCCCAATCCGGGGAGTGGCCGTGAAGGCTGATGAGGATGCCGTCAAACCTGTAGGCATTGCGCAAGGCCAGGAGACCCTCGGCGTAGATTTCAGCCGAGTTCCAGAAGGCCGAGGCCGAAGAGCCTGTCTGGAGGAGCATGTGGCCGATGCTCATCTGGCACATCAGGGGTACACGGTCGGCCGTTTTTCCGGACATGGCCAGCTGCATTCTTTGCTTCGACGTCATTTCTCATGAACATAAGCGCAAATGACCATGATGTCAAGGATTCCCGGCCGCCAGGTTCCTTTCTCCAAAATCAGCCCAGAAAAAACAAAAAATGGAGGGTCGTTGCTTCCTCAGCTTTTCAGGGGGGACAAATTCATCCTCCAATTCACCCCAAAGGGTGATTGACCCCCCATTTCCCCCATGGAATAACATGGAAAGCGGCAACCGAAAGGAATGCTGTTCAGATAGGCTAAGCCAAAATGGAGATAAATTGAAGGAGAAAGGACGCGAATCAAGGCCATAGGGTTCCTGGAGAACCGATGAAAGACAAGAAAATTCTGATCGTGGACTTCGACGAAGAGTCGCTCGCTTCCCTTTCTAACCTGGTTCTGGAAGAGGGATTTCAAGTCGTGACGGCGTCCGACGGCTTATCCGGATACGAAAAATTCAAAGCCGATGATTTTGACCTGGTCATCCTGGAACCTATGCTTCCTAAATTGCACGGGTTTGAACTCTGCAAAAGAATCACTCAGGATCCCCTCAAAAAGACGCCGATCATCGTCGTTACCGGGATCTACCGCGAGCCTTCCTGCAAGCTCGAAGCCCTCCAGGTCTACGGGGCCTCGGCCTTCTTCACCAAGCCCTGGAACAAGGACGATCTCCGGTCCAAGATGCTCCAGCTCCTGGTCGAAAGAAAAGAGAATAAGTTCGAAAAGCCAGCCGAGCCGCCAGTCCCGGCCAGAAATGCCGCCTTCGAAGAGAGGGAAATGCTGATATCAAAAGCCGTGCCAAGAGAGCCGAAAATGAGCAAAGACATCGACGAAATCGAAAAGGAACTTCAAGCGGCCGTGGCATCCTTTTCCGTTCCGGTCCGGAAGAAGGAGATCAAAGAGAAGAAGACAGAGCCCAAACTGAATATGGACAAAGAAATCGAGGCCATGCTCAAAGGAGCGATCGGTGAGCTGGGGCTGGCAGAGAAGAAGAAGAAGAAGGTCGAGACCGTCAGACCAGAATTGAAAATCGCGGCCGAATTGAAGCATGTCTTCGAACCAAAAGAGGCCAAACCTGAACCCTTATTGAAAGCGACTCCCCTGTCCAGGCCGGAACCCTGGACGGAGAAAAAAGAAAAGATCACGATTGCCAAAGAAATCAAAGAAAGAATCCCTCCTCAGGAAAAAGCCGGGAACAATATCCCGCATTCAACCGCGAGAGCCCGTCTCGACGCCGAGAGAGCTCCATTTGGAATCGATCGGACTCTCATCGAGATCGACAAGATCCCCCTCAACCAGGAAAGAGCGCCCGTTGAATCAGAAAGGGCGCCTTTTGAAGGCGAGAAAGTCCCGGCCGAAAAAAAGAGCGTTATCTTTGATGAATATGCAGAGCCCAGGAAGAAAAAGACCGCGTTTCTGGTCATAGGAGGATTGGTCGCCGCCATATTTCTTGTGAGCAGCGGCACTTTTTATATTCTCAAATCAAAAAAGGCCGGCCAGGCGCGGAGGGAAATGGCCTCCTCTCTCCAGTTGAATCTTCCGACCGAGTTCACGACAAGGCAGAACGAGATCACGGCCGCCCAGGCAGCGAAGGATAACGAGGCCAAGTCAGAGTCCAAAAAAGCGGCCGCTAAGCCGGCGCCACAGCAAGCCTCCGACCCGGTCCAGCAACTGCAGCCGGCCCTTCCCCCTGAGACTCCCCCCGTGCAGCTAACAGTGCCGCAGCCCATAGTCAATTCAGAATCGGCCTCGCCCAAGAGCGATCAGCCGGCGACAACAGAGACAAATACAAATGTCCAGGAAATCTCCGCCCAGCAGCCGGCAGAACAGCCCCAGGTCAGTGAGCCCGCTCCGGCAACAGCCAAAGAAGGGGACCTTATTCCCATGGAGAATGTCGATGCCGGCCCTGTCCAAATGAAAAGAGTTGAGCCGAAATATCCCTCCCAGGCCCTGAATATGAGATTGCAGGGAAGTGTGACCGTCAACGCTTTGATCGACGAGAAGGGGAATGTCATCAGGACCGAAATTCTCAAGGGCATCAAAGGCGGGGAGGCCTTAGAAAAGGCAGCCGAGTACGCCATCAAACAATGGAAATTCAGGTCCGCCCAAAAAGATGGCGTCAACGTCAAAGTCTGGAAAGCATTTGAATTCAATTTCAAGGTAAATATGCCTGTAAAGGAGTAAAGGAATGCCTTTAAGCAAGGAACAAGAGGATCTTTACAAAAAGACCATGCAGGAGGCAAAGAGACAGCTCGAAGGAGTCGACACGCTGATCGAGAAGGAACTCCAGAAAGTGCGGGAAAAGCTGGCCGAGCTTCAGGAATCCAAGAAGTCCTACCGAATGATCTATGAAGGCACGGCGAAGCTTCTGGGTGTGGAAAGCGAGCTCGAGGACGAAGATGAAAACTCCGATGTCGCTTCCGCCGCCTCTACCAAAATGTGATCCATCCCAGACTCAACGAGCCTGTCCTGCGGAGGCCGCCGTGCGGCCTTCCCTGCCATAATCATTCTTTTTATCTCGACCCGTCAGCCTTTTAGGCGGGTTCCTTAGCGGCAAAAACCCCTTTGCTCACATGCCGGACGTCCTCCACCGAATAAAAGGCCTGGGGGTAGAATCTCTGAATGACTTCCACGACCTTGCGGAGCTGTTTCCGTTTGAAAATATTGCTTCCTAAGATTGAGCCAAGATCCATTTCTCTCTCTCCATTGATTACCGATTGAAGACAATTGAAATGAAGCATTATAATGGTAAACCCATGGAAGTTGAAGAGCATTTTTACCAAGACAACCCCAGGTTCGGGCCTGCGGATGCCTGGACCACCCTGCCGGGTGTCAATTATTACTTCCTTGGGAACGGATTCATCCAAGCCGCCGTCCAGGTGTGTTCGCAGGGTCCGGGAACCCCGGTTGGACTGCTCATTATGGACCCGGAAAAATTCGGGCCTAAGTCCCGAGCACTTTCGTTTGACCCTGCCGCCGGCCTGAGGCCGACCCAGATTACACTCAAGACAGATAAGGGCTCTTATTCTCCCCAACCGAAGCACGTCAGGGCCGAGTGGATAAAAAAGGAGGGGCTTCCGGCCGTTCGGGTCAAGTGGAGAGGAGGGGGTCTATTCATCAGCGAAATCTTTTTTTGCCCGGACCGAAGCCGGGCCAGGATTGGTCGCGAGGTCAAGATCAAGAACCGGGGCAGGAAAAGGCTCAAGGCCGGACTCTGCGTCGGGGCCCCGGGCCAAGAGATCGTTGATCGTTTCGACCTGTCCGGCGGAAAAGAGAAAACGGTTTTCTTGGAATACAAGATCACCAGCAGGCAGGGCTTCCGGAGCGTTAAGGTCACCCGGAGCTGTCCCCCCCGGATCAGCCAAGCGGCGCGCCTCTACTGGCAGCAGACCGCCCGGGTTGAGTTCCCTTCTTCCCTGCTTGATGATTTCTACAGGGCCGGACTTTTCGAGCTTCAAGCCAGCATTGCCGCCTCTGGAAAGCTTGATGGAAGCATCTGGCAGTACAACCGTGAATGGACCCGAGACCAGGCTATGGTTTCAATCGGGCTCGTTTTATCTGGGCAATTTGACCTGGCCCGGAGGCTGCTGGAGCGCCTCCTGGATCAATTTGTTACCGAGGCCGGCGACACCATTGACTCGAGCGAAAGAAGACCGCTCGAGGAATGTGAGCTTGACCAGAACGGTGCGCTCCTCTTCGCTCTGGAAACATATGTCGTCTGGACGGATGACCGCGGGCTCGTGAGCAAATACTGGAGAAAAATCAAAGCCGCCGCCCAGTTTCCCCTTAAGAAGGCTTTCCGTCATAGGCCCTCCGGCCTTCTTCACAACCGGCGGGAATTCTGGGAGCGTCATTCCGCCCATGGCATCGAGGACGGGATAGAGCTCGCCCACCAGTTCTGGGTCTCGATGGGCCTTTCGTCAGCGTCCCGACTCGCCCTTCTCTTGAAAAAAGAGAAAGAGGCCAAACGCTGGGAGAGCGCCGCGCGGAAAATCAAGAAGGCCATGCTTGCCGATAAAAAATTCCGGCTGATTCAAAACGGCCATCTCATCAAGAGGCGCACGGTCAGAGGAGAGATCCAGGATCAAGTCAAGCCTCTCCCCGCGTCCGGACTCCCGGCCGGCGTCCCGCTTTTCGAGAAAGGCCGGCATCTCCTCAACCCCGACTCTTCAGCAGCCCTCCCTATCGCCTGGGGATTTATTCCGCCTCAGAGCAGACTGGCCGGGCGAACGCTGGGCCAGCTCGAAAGACTCTGGAATCAGAGATGGCGAGGGGGAGGATACGGCCGCTACCACGTCAGCTCAGAGCCGGACTCCCCCGGGCCATGGCCGTTTCCTTCGCTCTTCATTGCCCGGGCCTACCTCGAAGCCGGCGACAGCGCCAAAGTCTGGCGCGTGCTCCGCTGGCTGGGCCAAACGCCCGGTTCCAAGGCCGGAACGTGGTTCGAATTTTATGGCCCCCGGCCGATACCTCCCTACCCCCAAATCGGAATCGTGCCCTGGAACTGGGTGGAGCTTCTGATTCTTTTCATTCATCACCTCGTCGGACTCCGCCCTGAGTGGCCGTCATTTCGACTGAGACCGCGTCTGCTTTCCGGCTTGCCGGGCTTCAAGGCGTCGCTCCGCCTTCGACGTTTCCGCCTAAATATAACGGTTGAAAAAGCGGGGAGAAAAGACAAGCCAGGATTCCTGGTCAACGGCCAATTCTTCCCTTACACAGAGGAAGGGCTCCGGCTGCCTTATCCCCCAGGTGAGCTGAGCCTGAAGGCATGGGTTCCGCCGCTGTGCGGGAAGGGCAAAAATTGAGGAGAAGAGAGCATGCCCAAGAAGAGAATTCACCTTGTCTGCAACGCCCATCTTGATCCTGTCTGGCTCTGGGACTGGGAAGAAGGGGCCGGAGAGGCGCTCGCCACTTTCCGTGTTTCAGCCGCGTTTTGTGATGAATTCAAAACCTTTGTTTTCAACCACAATGAAGCGATTCTCTACCGCTGGGTGGAAGCTTTTGAGCCCGCCCTCTTCAGCCAGATCCAGAGCCTCGTTAAACAGAAAAAATGGCATATCCTGGGCGGATGGCACCTTCAGCCGGACTGCAACATGCCGAGCGGCGAGTCATTTGTCCGGCAGATCCTGCTCGGAAAAAGATATTTCAAGCGGAAGTTCGGCGTTGATGTCACCACGGCTTCCAACCTTGACCCGTTCGGGCACAGCCAAGGCCTGGTTCAAATCATGGCCAAGTCAGGCTTCGATTCCTACGTCTTCTGCCGCCCAACTCAAAGCGACTGCCCTCTTCCGGCCGACGATTTTCTATGGGTTGGTTTTGACGGCTCAGAGATCATGGCGACACGAGCCTCCGCTCATTACAATTCCGCGGGCGGCGGAGCCAGAAAAAAGGTGCTGGACTGGATCGTCGCGAACCCTGATCGAGAAATAAGCCTCTTGCTCTGGGGGGTGGGTAATCATGGCGGCGGAGCTTCCCGCGCCGACCTCATGCAGCTGGAAGAAACGATGAAAGAACGGCAAGATTTCGAGATTCTCCATTCCCATGCTCAGGCCTATTTCCAGGAATTGCGAAAACGAAGGTCGGCCTTGCCAAAATTCGCCAAGGACATGAATCCCTGGGCGGCAGGATGCTACACCACCATGGCGCGCATCAAACAAAAGCACCGGCGCCTTGAGAATGAGCTCTTTTCTGCAGAGAAAATGATCTCGGCCGCTCATTTCCAGGGGCTCATGGAATACCCGGGCCAAGAGCTCGAAGATGCCCTTCTCGACCTCGCCTTTACCCAGTTCCATGATATCCTTCCGGGTTCGTCCATCCCGCAAGCCGAAGAATCCTCTCTGCGGCGGCTTGACCACGGACTTGAAGTCCTGTCCCAGCTCAAAGCAAGGGCCTTTTTTGCCCTGGCCACAGGTGAGCCGCAAGCGGAAGAAGGTGAAATCCCGGTCCTTGTCTATAACCATCATCCCTTCAAAGTAAAAACTCTCATTGAGTGTGAATTTGAGCCCTACGAGATCAATTTCTCTGGCGGCTACCTTTTCCCTCAAATCTATTTAAATGGCAGGCCCCTGCCATCTCAGCCGGAAAAAGAGGCCAGTAACCTCAACGTCGAGTGGCGGAAGAAAGTTGTGTTCGCCGCCGAGCTCGAGCCCAGCCGCATGAACCGCTTCTCCTGCCGGCTCATAAGGACGGCTTCCAAGCCTATTCCAAAGATCAAAGAAAAAGACGGGAAAGTTTTATTCAGGACGAAAGACTTGGAGGTCATCATCAACGCCCGGACCGGACTCATCGACACGTACAGGGCCAACGGCACCGACTTCCTGGCGGAAAATGCCTTCCAGCCTCTGGTCATGAACGATACTGCGGATCCCTGGGCAATGACCGCAAAAAGCTTTCGAGACCTCGCCGGGAAGTTTGAGCTCGCGCCTCCGGAAAAAGGAACCCATGTCTCCGGCATCACCGCCGGCCGCGCAAGCTCAGTGCGCATCATCGAAGAGGGCGCCGTGAGGGTCGTAATCGAGTCGGTCTTTGTCTACGGGAATTCTACGATCATCCAAAGATATAAGCTCCCCAAAAAAGGCACGGAAATCGAGGTCGAGATGCGCGTGCATTGGAATGAGAAAGATAAAATGCTCAAGCTGTCCGTCCCCACAGTTCTAAACAAGGGCCGCTTCATTGGTCAGACGGCCTATGGCGTGGCCGGGCTTCCATCTAACGGCAACGAGGCGGTGGCTCAGAGATGGGTGGCGGCTGTTGCCGATGACGAGGACGCTGCGTTCACCTGTATTAATGAAGGGACGTACGGGTCCGATTTTCTCGACGGCGAGCTGCGCCTTTCCCTGCTTCGTTCGGCCGCATATTCCGCCGACCCCGTGCCTTCGGGACCGATGGTCGCTCAAGACCGCTACATCCCCCGCATCGACCAGGGCGAGAGATTCTTCCGGTTTTGGGTCAATGGCGACAGCCGCGCTTCGCGGCTAATGCGCCTTGACCGGGAAGCTCTGGCTTTGAATGAGAAACCGTTTGTCCTCCCTTTTTTCCCCCCGAAAGGCCGGAAAAAGGCCCAGCCGTTCGTTGTGCTCAGCGATAAAGTGGCTCAGGTCGCGGCCCTAAAAAAAGCTGAAGATGGAGGAGATCTCATCATCCGTCTTTTTGAACCCACCGGCAAGAAACGGACAACCGTTCTCTCGCTTCCCTGGGCCCGGGCCGAGAAAACAATCCATCTCTCACCCTTTGAGATAAAAACCTTCAAGTTCACCCCGAAAACGCGCCGGTTCACCGAAGTCAACCTCCTCGAGAGGCCCATCCGGAAAAAAGCATGAATTCAAAGGAACGGGTCCGCCGGACTCTCGAAGGTCTGATTCCCGACCGGGTTCCCTGGGGAGAATTCGCCGTTGATTTCGACACCGTGGAAAAAGTCATCGGCCACGAAACCTTTCTCCGAGCGAAGGCCAAATCCCGGATCGCCTTTTGGGAGGGCCGCCAGGCCGAAGTAGGTGAGAGCTACCTTAAGGACCACCTCGAACTCCACCGCAGGCTCGAGCTCGATATCGTCACCTTCCCTATGGCCACTTGGGAGATTTCGCCGGAGACAGACGATCCTCCGCCGCGGAAAATCGACGATTCCACCTGGGAGGACAAGTACGGACGCATCTATAAATATTCCCCCCAGGCCGAAGATATCATCTGCGTCAAGGACCCTGTTCAGGAGGCCCGGAAATTTTCTGTAGCTGAGTTCAGGCAGCCGCCGCCTCGGCCCCAGCGAGATCCCCGTTCCTGGAAGATTCTGGATACGGTCATCCAGGAGCTCAAAGAGGAGAAATTTATCTGCGGGCCCTCCGGGGGGATTATCGGGATTGTCTTTCTGGGCGGGCTGGAGCAGGGGTCAGCGGCCATCATCCAGAATCCCGGGCTCGTGGAAGCGGCGACGGCCTATTTCCTCCAAGAACAAAACCTGGCCGATGAGGTCATGGTCCACTCGGATTCTGACGGTGTTCTTTTATCCTATGACTTCGGACACAAGACCGGTCCGTTCATCAGCCCGGCCATGTTCAAAGAATTCTTCTTGGAGGCCAACAAAGTCAGGGTCGGAAATCTCCGCCAAAAATCGAGAAAAAAAGTCATCCTTCATAGCTGCGGCAACGTCAACGCGTATTTGGATTTTTTCATCGAGATCGGGTTTGATGCCTACCAGTCCGTCCAGGGCTCGGCGGGCATGGATCTCTGCGTTCTGAAGAAAAATTACGGGGATAAGATCACTCTCTGGGGCGGGGTGCCGCTG
>Ga0209253_10003650_pt1 | contig 13494 bp, 7 predicted proteins | sample FrelakmetBRP12BR_FD_187145 | JGI IMG/M metagenome (GOLD analysis project Ga0209253, IMG submission 187145) | Freshwater lake sediment microbial communities from the University of Notre Dame, USA, for methane emissions studies - BRP12 BR (SPAdes)... | ecosystem: Environmental > Aquatic >...
CAGCGCCTCGGCCAGGTCGGAGAGCTGCTCGGCCACGCTCGAGAGCCGGATGCTCCCGGCGATGTCGTGCATGGCGATGCGCAGCACCTCCTCGTTCTTGTAGCGGCGCAGCTCGGCGAGCCTGCGCTCCAGTGACTCGTCGATCTGGGTCCCGGGCGGCACGAGGGCGAGGCGCGCCGCGATCTCCTCGCGGAACCCGGGGAGCTTCTTCTCCAGCACCACCTGGTCGTCGCGGATCAACTGGTCGACGAGCTCCGGGTGGCGCAGGAAGCGCTTGGAGAGGAAGTCGGAGGTCCCGAAGAGCGAGATCAGCTGGCGGGCCACCCGATGGGAGTCGCGCAGGAGCCGGAAATAGGGCTCCGGAGACTGGAGCGCCGCGGCGAACTCGGCGAGGTGGGCCAGGGCCTGGTCGGGGTCGGGGGTGGCGACCACCTCGGTGAGCAGTGCCACCGCCGCGGCCGGGTCGCCCATGCGGGAGAACGGGGTGGCCCGGCGAGCCATGGCGTCGATCGCGGCGATGGCCTCGTCGGGATTGCCGAAGCCGCGGCGCAGCGCGATCTCCTTCCGGCGCTCCGGCTCGACTTGCTGGTCGGCGAGCAGGGCAAGCTCCGGGTCGAGGGGGGCAGCCCCGCCGCCCGTTCCGAGCAGGCCCGAGAAGAGCGCGGCCACCCGCTCCCGGTGGCCGGAGAGGGCGGCCTCGAACTTCTCCACGTCCGGGTACCCCATGGAGCGGGCCAGGCGGAGCCGGTCCTCCGGAGGCGGCAGCCGGTGGGTCTGGCGGCCGTCCACCATCTGGACCCGGTGCTCGGCGCGACGCAGGAAGAGGTAGGCGTCGGAGATGTCGTCGCGCGCGCGTGCCGGCACGATCCCGGCGAAGAGGAGCCGATCGAGCGCACGCAGCACGGCCCGCTCGCGGATTCCCGGGTCCCGCAGCTTGCCGCCGTGGAGGAGCTGGAGTGCCGACACGAAGAACTCGGCCTCTCGGATGCCTCCCTTGCCGAGCTTGAGGTCGTCCTTTCCCTCGGCGCCGGCGCGGGCGTCGATGCGTGCCTTCATGGTCTGGATCTCCTCGATGATCCCCAGGTCGAGCGAGCGGCGCCAGACGAACGGCTCGAGCTGCGCCAGCAACTCCTCCCCGACCGCCAGGTCGCCGGCGCCGGCGCGCGCCTTGACGAGGGCGTTGCGCTCCCAGGACCGGCCGAAGGCCTGGTAGTAAAGCTCGGCGGCCCGGATTCCGTTCACGATGGGTCCGCTGCGGCCGTCGGGGCGAAGGTTCAGGTCCACCCGGAAGACGAACCCGTCCTCGGTGACCTTGGAGAGGCTTTCGGTCACCAGCTCGGCGAGCCTCGCGTAGTACGCGAAGTGGGTGAGCGGGTGCTCGCCGGTGGTGGTCCCGTCGGCCTGGTAGACGTAGACGAGGTCGATGTCCGAGGAGAAGTTGAGCTCGCGGGCCCCCAGCTTCCCCATGGCGATGGCGCAGAAGCCGGCCCCCGGCTCCCGGTCGGCGAGGTCCTCGGGTGCGCCGTGGCGGAGGCGCATCCGGCGGTCGTGGAAGACGATGGCGGCGTCGAGCGCGGAGGTGGCCAGCGCCGAGAGCTCCCCGGTCACCTCGTCGACGCGGGCCCGGCGCAGGTCCCGGAGCGCGATGCGCACCACCTCGCGGGAGGCGAATCGGCGGAGCAAGCGGTGAAGACCGGCCACGTCGTCCCCGTCGAGCCGGCGGGCCGCGCGCGACAGGGTGCGGCGCATGGAAGCTTCGGGACGTGCCCGGTGGGCGAACGGGGATCGAGCGGTGCGCCGGAGGAGCCGGGGGTCGCGCGCCAGCGCAGCAGAGGCGAGGCGGGACGAGCCGGCGAGCAGCACGAGCGCCTCCACGAGATCGCGCCCGGCCGGAAGGTCGTCGGCGTCGAGGAACCGATCCACGCCGGCCAGCGCCAGATCCGGGTCGGGGGCCAGGTGGCACAGTTCCTCCACCTCCGGGAGCCGGTGGCCCAGGCGGCGCCGAAGCCGGGCGAGCCGCTCCTCGGCGTCCGCGGCGCGGAACGGGGCGGGGGCGACGCCTAGGCCGGGGACGAGAGCGTCGGAGGGCACGGGCGCGCCTCGGCTAGCGCCGCTTCACCGTGAGGGGCGAGAAGGCCTGGGCCTCCGGCATCATCTCCAGGACGTTCACGTTCACGTGCGGTGGGCGGGTGACGACCCAGTGGATCGCGTCGGCAACGTCGGCGCCCACGAGCGGCGTCACTCCCTGGTAAACCGCCTTCGCCTTCTCGGCGTCCTTGAGGCGAACCAGCGAGAATTCCGTCTCGGCCATTCCGGGCTCCACGCAGGTGACGCGCACGCCGGAGCCCACCAGGTCGGCGCGCAGGTTGAGCGAGAACTGGTGAACGAAGGCCTTGGTTGCGCCGTAGACGTTGCCACCCGGGTAGGGGTAGGTCCCGGCCACGGACCCCACGTTCACGACGTGGCCGCAACGCCGCTCCACCATCCCGGGGAGGAGCAGGCGCGTGACGGTCACGAGCCCTCGGGTGTTGGTGTCGATCATCTCTTCCCACTCGTCGAGGCTGGCCCGGTGGGCCGGCTCCAGGCCAAGCGCGAGCCCCGCGTTGTTCACGAGGACGTCCACCTGTGCGAAGTCGGCCGGCAGGGTGGAGAGGGAGCGCTCGACCGCGGCCCGGTCGCGGACGTCGAGCGGGAGAGGATGGACATGGGTCAGCGCCCCCAGGCGCTCCGCCAGGGCCTCGAGGCGGTCGATGCGGCGACCGGCGATGACGAGCCGGGCCCCTTCCCTGGCGAATCGTTCGGCGGTGGCCTCGCCGATGCCGGCGGTGGCCCCGGTGACGAGGACGATGAGGGTCTTGGAGGGCATGGGCTGCATTCTACGGGAAGACCGCTCCGGGGCGAGGGTCAGCGCGCCCGCCCGTCCGCCTCCCGTCGGAGCGCCCAGTACTCCCGCTGGACATCGAGGTCGAGCGGGTCGGCGGCGAGCGCCTCCTCGAACTGGGCCCGGGCGAAATCCTGGTTGCCCACCGCGCGGGCCACCTTGGCGCGGCTCAGGCACTTGCGGGCTCTCTCGGCGGCGCCGGGATGTTCGCGGAGGAACTCCATCCGGCGCTGGGCGAGCAACGCATCGGGCAGGCCGGAGGCGATGCAGCGGGCCACCCCCAGGTGGTTTCCGCAGCGGACGTCGTAGGCGAGCCGCTCCGACGCCACCCCCAGCACGTCGGCCGCGTACGTCACCCGGGTCAGCAGCGGCGCCACCAGGGCGGCATGCCTGGGCGAGAGCTTCCGGCCGCGGAGATGCTCCAGCTGGACCCGCAGCGAGCGGGCCCGGCTCTGCACGTCCTTCAGCTCGGCGTCGAGCGGCAGTCCCAGGAACTCGTAGTGCGTGCCGGTGGACTTCCCGTCCAGGGTCTCGAGCAGGGCCGCCGCCGATTCGTCGGAGGGCTCGGAGCGCGGGGTGGACGGGGTCGCGCCGGCAAGCCGTTCCAGCGCCACCCGCTCCGCCGGGGTGGACGGATGGAACTGCAGGGCGAAGCCGGCCGCCATTCCCCAGGCCTTGGCCTCGGCTGGCTCCACCACCCGCACCACGACTCCCGGAACCACGGACGCATCGTCGCCGTCGCCCGGCACCGAGACCGAGACGCGGGAGAACGGGGCCGGGAGCGGCGCTCCGGATTCCAGGTACACGCCAGCCCGGGAGAGCTGGGTTGCCGGAAACTCGCGCTGCACGGATTCGCCCTCGAACAGCACCCGGACCATGGGGAGAGCGACCCGGGCCGGCGCGCGGGCAGGTGCGGCAAGCACGGGCTGGGGTTCAGCCTCGGGAGCGGGCGCGGCTGCGGGCGTCGGCGTGGGCCTGGCCTCGGGTGACGGAGCCGCCGCTGCCTCGCGCGCCCTGGAGAGCGCATGCCCGAACGCCATCATGTCGTCGAAGCGGTCCTCCGGACGTTTCCGCATCGCCTTCAGGATCGCCTCGTCGAGGGCCGGTGGCAGCAGGCCATTCACGCTGCGCGGCGGCCGGGGGGTCTCCTGGAGGTGGGCCACGAGCAACTGGGCGACGCCGCCGGAGAAGGGGAGGACGCCGGCGAGCATCTGGTAGGCCATCACTCCCAGTGCATAGACGTCGGTTCGCGCGTCCACCGCCCGGTTGTCACACTGCTCCGGCGCCATGTACTCGGGGGTCCCCACGATCATCCCGGCGGCGGTCTGGCCGCCGGCGGGGGCGTCCCGGAGCTTGGCGATCCCGAAGTCGAGGAGCTTCACGAAGACCGCGCCTCGGCGACGAAGGACGAAGACGTTGTCGGGCTTGAGGTCGCGGTGGACCACGCCCCGCTCGTGCGCGCAGTGCAGGGCGTCGCAGAGCTGGCCGAGGATGGCGAGACCCTCGTCGAGCGACAGGGCTCCCTGCCGGAGCAGCGAGGAGAGGGCCTCGCCGTCCAGGTACTCCATGACGATGTAGTACCGGTTGGGCGGGAGCATCGAGAGGTCGAAGATCCCCACGATGTTCTCGTGGCCGATGCGGTTCACCGCCCGGGCCTCGTCGTAGAAGCGGGCCACGAGATCCGGGTTCGTCGCCATCGACTCGTGCAGGAACTTGATGGCGACGCGGCTCCCGATGACCGGGTGCTCAGCGAGGTAGACCGTGCCCATCCCGCCTCGTCCCAGCAGCCGCACGACGCGGAAGCTGCCGACGGCGGAGCCGAGGAGCGGGTCGATCACAGGGGGCGGCTGGCCGTCCCCGCCGGGACTCTGCCCCATGGCGAGCGTGCCTGTTCCGGCTCCGGCGTGCCGCGCCGACGTGCACGGTTCGGCGGGAGAGTGGGAGTGTCCGCAGCTGGAACAGACGGGAGCAGGTTCGAGGGTCTTGGGCTCGTTCGGGGTCACGAAGGCCTTCTGGTGGATCTCACGTTAGCAGGCCGGAGGGTCCCGGACACCCCTTGCGGGATGGAAGACGATGCTGTTGCGCTTGACGCGCCACCGGGGTCGCCGTCATCTACAGGCACCATGGACGCGAAAAAGCCGAGGAAGCCGGTGGCCGGCAGGTCGAAGCCGGTCGCCGCCAGGTCGAAGCCGAAGTCGCCGCCGAAGAAGAGCGCCGCAAAGACCCCCGCCAAGACCCCCGCAAAGACCCCCGCGCGAGCGTCCGCCAAGAAGCCCGCCAAGGCCCCAGCCAAGGCGTCCCTCCCGCCCAAGGGCCCGCGCCGCAAGCTTCCATCGCGGCCGCCGCGCGCCGAGGGGCTCGACCCCGACGGCTACTTCGTCGCCCGGATCCGCGGGGAGGAGGCGGCACGCCTGGCGCCGCACGCCATGACCGAGGGCGCCGAGCGCGAGGACCGCATGAGCCTCCGAGCGCTGGCCGAGGTCCCGGTGCCCCCCGACGACGAGGGTCTCGGCGACCTTCCCTCGAGCTACGGCGACGACGTCTTCGTGGGGCTTCCCCGGGACCCGCGAACCCTCTTCTTCTACTGGGACCACGCCCCGGGCACGGTCGCGCGGGCCTTCGAGTGGCTCGATCGGCCGCGGGCCCAGATCCGCGTCCACGGGCTCAGGGCCGACGGCGACTGGGAACTGGTGCGCACCGCCGAGTTCGCCCTCGAGTCGCGTGGATTCTACGTCCACGACCTCGAGCCCGGGCGCACCTACCGGGGCGAGATCCACGCCGTGTCACGAGACGGACGGGAGAGGGTCGTCGGCGGTCCGTCGAACGAGGTCGCGCTTCCGTCGTCCGGGCCCTCGCCGGTGGTGAGCGATCGGTTCGCAAGCATCCCCTGGGACCTGCCCCTCGACAGCTGGCTGCGGGACGTTCGCGGCGGGGGAGCCTTCCCCGAGGAACTGCGGTCGCTGCTGGCCCGCCTGTCGGCTGGGTCCCCCCCGACAGCGCCGGCCTGGCAGGTCCGCTCCGAGGACGAGAGTCCGTCCTCCCCCACCAGGGCCTGGGGAGGCCGCGGTCGCCGCGGCGGCAAGAAGGGCAGGGGAGCCTAGATGCCCCGCGACGTTCTCGGCTACCTCTCGCTGCACCTCCATGCGCACCTGCCGTTCGTGCGCCACCCGGAGCACGAGGACTTCCTGGAGGAGGACTGGCTCTACGAGGCCATCACCGAGACCTACCTGCCGCTGCTTCGGGTCTTCGACCGGCTCACCGACGAGAAGATCCCGTTTCGCATCTCGATGACGATGTCGCCGCCGCTCGTCGCCATGCTCCGCGACGACCTGCTCGTCGGCCGGTACGCCAGGAAGCTCGACGGGCTCTGCGAGCTGGCCGACCGGGAGGTTCGGCGCACCCGGAACGATCCGACCTTTCACGGGCTCGCCCAGCACTACCGGCACGAGTTCCGGGAACTGCGAGGCCTCTTCGAGGACCGCTACCGCCGCGACCTGGTGGGCGCGTTCCGGCGGCTGGAGGACGCCGGTGGGCTCGAGCTCGTCACCTGCGGGGCAACCCACGGTTTCCTGCCGCTCATGCAGGGGTACCCGGAGGCAGTGCGGGCCCAGATCGCGGTGGCCGCGGCGAGCCACCGGCGCCACTTCGGGCGCAGCCCGGCCGGCATCTGGCTCCCGGAGTGCGGCTACTTCCCGGGGGTGGACGAGATGCTCGCCGAGCAGGGCATCCGCTACTTCTTCACCGACACCCACGGGATCGCCGACGCCACGCCGCGCCCGCGCTTCGGGGCCTACGCGCCGGTATTCACTCCGAGTGGCCCGGCGGCCTTCGGGCGCGACGCCGAGTCCTCGCAGCAAGTCTGGAGCTCCGAGCACGGCTACCCTGGCGATCCGGAGTACCGGGAATTCTACCGGGACGTGGGATGGGACCTCGACTGGGAGTACGTGCGTCCGTGGATCCAGCCCGACGGCAACCGCAAGAACGTCGGCATCAAGTACTTCCGCATCACCGGCAAGAGCGGCCACAAGGAGCCCTACGATCCCTGGCGCGCCCGGGAGCGCGCCGCTGCCCACGCCGGCAACTTCATGCACAACCGGGAGCGGCAGATCGAGCACCTGGCGTCGCAGATGGGGGGAACGAAGCCCATGGTGGTCTCCCCGTACGACGCCGAGCTCTACGGACACTGGTGGTACGAGGGACCGCAGTTCATCGACTTCCTGGTCCGGAAGGTGGCCTTCGACCAGAAGATCTTCCGGTTGGCCACACCGGGCGACTACCTGCGCGAGAACCCGGAGCAGCAGGTGGCCACGCCGCCGCTCTGCTCCTGGGGCGCGGGCGGCTACGCGGGGGTCTGGCTGGACGGCTCGAACGACTGGATCTACCGCCATCTGCACAAGGCGGCCGAGCGCATGATCGCGCTGGCCCGCGACTACCCGGAGCCAGACGCCGGGACCCGGCGCGCGCTCAACCAGGCCGCCCGCGAGCTCCTGCTGGCGCAGTCCTCCGACTGGGCCTTCATCATGAAGACCGGAACCATGGTCGACTACGCCATCCGCCGCACCCGCGAGCACGTGCTGCGCTTCACCCGCCTCCACGACCAGATCCGGGCCGGGAAGGTCGATGCCGAGTGGCTCGACCAGGTCGAGTCCCGGGACAACCTGTTCCCGGAGATCGACTACCGGGTCTACAGCCCGGCCATCTGATGAGCTCCCCGCGCGTTGACCGCGGGGGGCGCCCCGTCTAGCCTGCGCCAGCCCCTCTGCGGGCATGGACCGAGAGGGAAGAGAGATTCGATGTCCGAGGAACTGGGAGCCACCGAACGCGAGATCGTCGCGCAGCGCCTGAAGAAGGCCGAGGAGTTGCGACGACTTGGAGTGAACCCGTACGGCAACGGCCACGCGCCGCGGCACCTGGCCCGCGACCTGCACGCTCGCTACGGCGAGGCGCCCACCGAGCAGATCGCCCGGGACCCGGGCGACTGGTCGGTGGCCGGCCGGGTGCTCGCGATCCGCAGCTTCGGAAAGGCCGCCTTCCTCAAGATTCGCGACCGCTCCGGCGACATCCAGGTCTGGGTGAAGAAGGACCGGGTGGGGGAGAAGGCCTTCGAGGTCTTCAAGCTCCTCGACGTGGGCGACGTGGTGGCCTCCGGCGGGCCCGCCACCCGCACCAAGACGGGCGAGCTGACGGTGGAGGCCTCTTCCTTCACCATCCTCACCAAGGCCATCCGGCCGCTGCCCGAGAAGTGGCACGGCCTGACCGACGTGGAGCAGCGCTACCGGCAGCGCTACCTCGACCTCGTGGCCACTCCTGGAGTGAAGGAGACCTTCGAGAAGCGGGCCCGCATCGTCTCCACCATCCGCCGCTTCCTCGACGAGCGCGGCTACCTGGAGGTCGAGACCCCCACGCTCCACAAGCCCGAGGAGGCCGGCGGCGCAGCGGCCCGCCCCTTCGAGACCCACCACAACGCCCTGGGAATGGATCTGAAGCTCCGCATCGCCACCGAGCTTCACCTCAAGAGACTGGTGGTGGGCGGGCTGGAGCGCGTCTACGAGATCGGCCGCATCTGGCGCAACGAGGGCATCGACCGGCGCCACAACCCCGAGTTCACGACCATCGAGTTCTACCAGGCCTACGCCACCCACGAGGACCTCATCCGGCTCACCGAGGAGCTCTTTCAGGAACTGGCGGTGAAGGTCGCCGGCGCGGCGAAGGTGACCTACCAGGGGCAGGAGATCGACTTCACCCCACCGTTCCCTCGCTTCTCGCTGGTGGAGATGGGGGCGAAGGCGCTGGGGCTGTCGCCGGAGGATGCGCTCTCCGGCCGAGGCCTGGGCGAGGCGCTGGCCCGGGCCGCCACCCGCGAGGGGGACAGCGAGGATGCGTGGAAGCTGGAGAAGGCCGCCAGGGCCTCCCCTGGCGAGGCACTGGCGCTGGCCTTCGAGGTCTTCTGCGAGCACCAGTTGCCGAAGGACCGCCCGGCCTTCGTGGTCGACTGGCCCATCGAGACGAGCCCGCTCTCCCGGCGCCGGGATTCCGATCCCCGGCTCGTCGACCGGTTCGAGATGTTCGTGGCCGGCATGGAGGTCGCGAACGCCTTCAGCGAGCTGAACGACCCGGCCGATCAGCGGGCCCGCTTCGAGGCCCAGGTCCAGGCCCGCACGGCGGGGGACGAGGAGGCCATGCCCTTCGACGAGGACTTCGTGCGGGCGCTCGAGCACGGGATGCCGCCCACGGCCGGCGAGGGGATCGGCATCGACCGCGTGGCCATGCTGCTCACAGACTCGTCGTCCATCCGCGACGTGATCCTCTTCCCGCTTCTGAAGCCGAGGGAGTAGCCCCTGGCGCCGGTCTTCTCCTGGCGCACCTTTGCGCTGGCCGCCGCCGGGGTGCTCCTCGCTCCTCCGCTGGCGGCGCTCGGCCACGTCTTCCTTTCCGATCGCATGGGGCTTCCGGCCGGCACGGCTTCCGGCCTGGCGCTCGCTGCCGGAGCGGTCTGGGCGGCGGGGGGAGGGGCCGCGGCGTCGGTGGCCGGGCGGCGCCTCGCCTTCTACGAGATCGTGGCGGCGACGCTTCTCCTGCTCGCTCTCGCGCTCGGCCCGCTCGTGCTCCTGCTCCCGGCGCTGCGCGGGCTGCCGCTCGTCCTCCACACCTGGGAGTACCAGGGACGGGTGGTGCTGGTGGCGGGGCTGCTCCTCACCTGCCTATCCGCCGGGGCGCTGGCCTTCCTCGGTTCCACGGTGGCCTTCCTGCTTTTCGGTTCTGGCCGCTTCGACCCGTCCCTGAGCTACGAGCTCTACGTGGCCCGGAGCCACCTGCGACTCAACGCCCGGATGCTCGGGGCGCTGTTTCTCATCGTGGTCACCGGGGTCATCCCCGGGATGCTGGCCGGGGTGGCCTGGTCGGCCTGGCGCGACCGGGTGGCGCGCCGCGCCGCCAAGGCCGGGGATCCGCACGAGCGTTCGCGCCTCCCGGCCACCATGCTGATGACCCTCATCTCCATCGGCGGCGTGGCCACAGGGGTCTGGGCGCTGACCGTCGTGCTCTCGGTGATGAGCGGCTTCGAGCAGGATCTCAAGTCCAAGATCCTGGGCGCCCACGCTCACGGGGTCGTCCTCAAGTACGGGCAGAACGACTTCACCGACTGGCGGGGGACGCAGGACCGGGTGCTCGGCGTACCCGGGGTGGCGGCCTCCACCCCCTTCCTCTACGCCGAGGTCATGCTCTCGGCCGGCCAGAACCTCACCGGGTCGGTGCTGAAGGGCATCGACACGTCCACGGTGGGCCGGGTGACCGAGATCCCCAGGAACCTCGACAAGGGCAGGCTCGAGTGGCTCGATCGGCCCGACGAGATCCCGGAGGCCGCCCCTCGCGCCCTGCTGCGCGACGCGCTCGAAGGCACCGGTAAGGCACCTCCCGCCCCCCCGGCCCCCCGCGAGACGCTCCCCGGGATCCTGCTCGGGCGTGAGCTCGCGCGCGGCCTTCGCGTTGGCGTCGGAGATCTGGTGAACGTCGTGTCGCCCTTCGGCGACATCGGCCCGGCCGGCCCGCAGCCGAAGAGCCGGCCCTTCCGGGTGGCCGGCATCCTCTACAGCGGCTTCTACGAGTACGACGCCAAGTTCGCCTATCTCCAGCTCGCCGAGGCCCAGCGGTTCTTTGGCACCGGCGACTCGGTCACCGGCCTCGAGCTGAAGATGAAGGACGTGAACACGGCCCGGCCGGTGATGCGCCGCGTGCTGGGCGCGCTCGAGGGCTACCCGTTCCGGACCAAGGACTGGGGCGAGATGAACCGGAACCTCTTCTCGGCGCTGATGATGGAGCGGATCGCCATGGCGGTGATCCTGGGCTTCATCATGCTGGTGGCGAGCTTCATCGTGGTGGCCACCCTCGTCATGCTGGTCCTGGAGAAGACGCGCGAGATCGCCGTGCTCCGCTCCATGGGGGCGACCACCACCAGCATCATGAAGATCTTCGTGGCCGAGGGGCTCGCCATCGGGGCGGTGGGAACGGGCTTCGGCTTGCTGCTCGGCCTGGGCACGACCTCGCTGGTGTCCAAGGTCGGCATCCCGCTCGACCCGGAGGTCTACTACATCAGCCATCTTCCCGTTCTCGTGGACGGGGGGGACTTCGCCCTGGTGGCGCTGGCCGCGGTGGCGCTCTCCTACCTGGCAACCATCTACCCGGCCACCCGCGCCGCCCGGCTCGAGCCGGTGGACGGGCTCAGGAGCGAGTGATGGCCCCGCCGCTCCTCGCCATCGAAGGGCTGTCGAAGGCCTACCTCACCGGTGGTCGCCGGCTGGCGGTGCTCCAGGAGGTGAGCCTGGAGATCGCGGCCGGCGAGATGGTGGCCCTCACCGGACCGTCGGGCGCCGGGAAGAGCACCTTCCTCCACCTGGTGGGCGCCCTCGACGCGCCGACTGCCGGCCGCATCCTCTTCGAGGGGCGCGACCTCGCCTCCCTCGAGGAGGACGACCTGGCCCGCTTCCGCAACGAGTCGGTGGGATTCGTGTTCCAGAGCCACCACCTCCTGCCCGAGTTCACCGCGGTCGAGAACGCCATGATGCCTGGCCTGGTGCGCCGCCTGTCGCGGGGCGTGGCCCGGCGACGCGCCGAGGAGAGCCTGGCGCGGGTGGGGCTCTCCGACCGGCTCGAACATCGCCCGGGGGAGCTCTCCGGGGGTGAGCAGCAGCGGGTCGCGCTGGCACGTGCGCTGGTCCTGCAGCCGCGGCTGCTCCTCGCCGACGAGCCCACCGGGAACCTGGATCCCCAGACCGCCGCGGGCATCCACGAACTCCTCCAGGAACTGAACCGGGACCTCGGAATCACCGGGGTCGTGGTCACCCACAACGAGACCCTGGCGGCGTCGCTGGGACGCAGGATCCGTCTCGTGGCCGGCCGGCTGGCCTAGGCGACCGGAAGAACGGCCAATTGCCTTTGAGGTTTTTCCGGGCATGCACTAGATTCCGCGGCTCCGTGAGGAGCACCCTCCCCATCGCCGCGATCCTGTACCTGCTCGCCGGGCCGGCCCTTGCCCGGGCCGGGGAGGAGCCGCCCACCGCCACGCCCGAGGCTGCGCCCACGGCCACGCCCACCTCGTCCGCGCCCACCGTCGCCGCCATCGAGGTCGAGGGCAACCGGCGCGTGGAGACCGACGCCATCAAGGGGGTGATGGTCACCAAGGTCGGCTCGCCAGTCGATGCGAAGTCCATCCAGCAGGACGTCCGCTCGGTGATGAAGCTCGGCTACTTCGCCGACGTCAGCATCGAGGAGAAGGGCCCGCCGGAGAAGCTCATCCTGGTGGTGAAGGTGGTCGAGAAGCCCTCGGTGCAGGACTACCGCATCGAGGGGAACGACGAGATCGGGAGCGACGACTTCAAGGATGCCATCGAGGTCAAGCGCTACGCCATCCTGGACGCCGCTGCGGTCCGCAAGAGCGTGAAGAAGATCCAGGAGAAGTACACCGAGAAGGGCTACTACCTCGCCGAGGTCACCTCCCGGGTGGAGGACAAGCCCGACAACCAGGTGGTGGTGGTCTTCGTCGTGAACGAGCGGGCCAAGGTCCAGGTTCGCCGCATCCACTTCCTGGGAAACGAGCACGTCCCCAAGGACGAGATCCTCCCCTTCATGCAGACGCAGGAGGGGAGCTTCCTGGCCTTCCTCTCCTCTGCGGGCACCTACAAGGAGGAAGCCTTCCAGCGCGACCTCCAGGCCATCCAGGCCGTGTACCTCGAAAGAGGGTACGTGAACGTCAAGGTGGGCAAGCCCGCCATTGCCCTCAGCCCGGACCGAACCTCGCTCTTCATCAGCATCCCCATCGACGAAGGGGAGCAGTACACCATCGGGAAGGTGGACTTCAGCGGGGATCTCCTGGGGATGCGGCCGTTCCTGCCCCAGCTCCTCCAGTCCACCTCGGGCGAGCTCTTCGTCCGCTCCAAGGTCGGCCACGACCTCTTCGCGGTGGCCGACTTCTTCAAGGACATGGGGTACGCCTACGTCAACGTCAATCCGATGACGAACCTGGATCCGAAGGCGAAGACGCTGGGGCTCACCTTCGACGTCCAGCCCGGCCAGAAGGTCTACTTCGAACGCATCGAGATCCAGGGGAACCCCAAGACCCGCGACAAGGTGATCCGGCGCGAGCTGCGGATCTACGAGGGCGAGCTCTACAGCGCCGAGGCCATCAAGAACTCCAAGCAGCGCCTGACCGCGCTCGGCTACTTCGAGGTCGCCGAGATCACGACCCGAAAGGGAAGCGCGGACGACCGGATCATCGCGGTGGTCGAGGTGAAGGAGAAGGCCACCGGCACCTTCCAGATCGGCGCCGGCTTCTCCTCCTACGAGAACTTCATCCTCACCGCCCAGGTCAGCCAGAACAACTTCTTCGGGTGGGGCCAGACCCTCTCCCTCCAGGTCCAGTGGTCGTCGCTCCGGCAGCTCGGCCAGATCCAGTTCGTCGAGCCCTACTTCTTCGACACCAAGTGGACCTTCGCCTTCGACCTCTACGCGAACGAGAACCTCTACGCCAACTTCACCCGTGCCGCGCTGGGCGGGTCGCTCACGTGGGGTTACGAGCTGGCCGGCCTCTCCTGGCTCATCCCTTCCGCCGCGAAGCTCGA
>Ga0209253_10003651_pt1 | contig 13490 bp, 6 predicted proteins | sample FrelakmetBRP12BR_FD_187145 | JGI IMG/M metagenome (GOLD analysis project Ga0209253, IMG submission 187145) | Freshwater lake sediment microbial communities from the University of Notre Dame, USA, for methane emissions studies - BRP12 BR (SPAdes)... | ecosystem: Environmental > Aquatic >...
TGACTGGTGCCGTCAAGACGGACACCGATAAACCTAAAGAAACTACGGCAAAGGGAAAGATGGGGATGACTCTATTGATTTGTTTCGCCCACTCCGATACGAACGACGGAAGGGGAAGAAGATACTCCTCTTACGGTAGGAATACTTTTTTCTCTTGACAGGTGCCTTTTAATGGGTGACCCCATGTCTCTCCCATACAAGGGCATCAAAGACCTTTTCCTGTTTCTCACTTTAGGATTTCTCATAAAACGGTACAATATCCACCTGAATATAAGGTTCATGGTGGTTATTTCGCAACAGCGCCTGGAGATTTGGTTGCTTCAGAATCATTTTTCGGGCAATGTCGCGATCATTCTTATCAATGACACCTAAATTATCCGCCATGATGCGGGCATCTTCCCCTTCCAGGTGCAGCGCGATTTTTGTTCCCACAAGATCAAAGGCAACTCGGTCAAAGTCCTTTGGGCTCTGGGAGGCCAGTAACAAACCGACACCGTATTTTCGCGCTTCCCTTACCAATTCTGTGAGGGTCTCGTCGTAAGATAGTTTATGTGCCTCATCAATGACGGCAAATATCCTTATTTGATTGGTAGGCCCTTTTGCCATCATGTCGGAGTATATTTTCTGGAGCATAAAGCGGCTGACGGCAACCATTAATTCAGGGGTTGCAAGATTGGAGAGGCGAACAATTGTCGTGTGACTGAGAATGTCATCAAAAGTCAAATCGCCACCTTCATCCTGAAAGATGCCTGTCGCGAAAAGCGGTTCAATTCGGAGATTGAGGTTCCGGACTGTGGCACTCCCGATCTTTTCCTTTTCTTTCAGAATAGACCATACATCCGTTATTGTAGGCGGGTCATGTCGCCATGAATCTTTGTTCCCAGGAATAAAACCTTTGACGGCATAGGCCTGACTGATGGCATCCCTCAGTTCGGCATGTTGAATATCGCCCAACCCAAAGATTCGTTTTAAACTGGCCGCAACCTGATAAACGACTTTTTGATAATTCTGTTTCTTGTTCGTCAATCTGTCCGTGGGAATTTCAAAAGGATTGATCGGGATTCCGTCAGAGGCATCCATGACGCGAGCTTTTGTCCTTCCCAAAAAAGTTTGACCGCAGGAATCTTTCAATTCCGGGTCCATGTATTCGCCCTGAAAATCAAAAATAATTGAAGGGACTTTTTGTTCACAGAGATTGTCAATAAAAGCACTGGCCGTCTGCGTTTTTCCCGCACCGGTCGTGCCTACGATAAGAATATGCTGGTTGGATAATTTCTTCGGAGTTGATGAGAAGGGATTCCAATGGACAGACTTCCCTGAATCACTGTTCTTTCCCAAATAGACATGCAAGTCATGCTTTGGGGGAGCGACTTCGGTGTCTACGATTACCTTTTTCTTTCCATCTACGATTTCAGGAGTCTCCCCTTTTTTCTTTTCACCAACTGTAATTCGAATAATTTCTGTTTCTTCTGTTTGGGTGAAACTTCCTGGCGACACAGATTCAGCGGATTTCTCATCCTTTGGTTTGGCTTTCACGCTCTGATCTTCTGAAGCCGGTGCTACTTCCTCTGCAGGTTGAGGTTCTATCGTATCTTCATCGATGTCAAATAATTTTGATATTTTGTCCTTTCCGATCACATAAATGGTATTGCCTTTGTATTGCTCTGGTTCTTTACTGACGCCTTGCAAGTTGAAAATGTAGCCGGTTTTTTCAAAAGCCATATGAAAATCATTCTGAATAACCTTGCTGATTCCTGCCAGGAGTGTCTGCTCCTGATTGGAATTTTCCTGAATAAGCCCATGCCTAACGCAACGCTCAAGATAGAATTCAAGCAATCGGGCAAGTTCATGATTCTGGATGTCCCGATCAAAGCGATCTTTATCGGCTTTTGTCTGGAATAGGGCCTCAATAACTTTTCGAGTGTCTTCATTTTTTGATACAATTTGTTCTTTCAGGCCGTATTCTTCACCGGCGCCGGCCCCGCTGCGGAATTTCACTTCGATTAAGCGGATCTTCATGGTATCTTGGTCAAAACCCACCATGAGCAAATCAGACCTCTGCAACCTTAGCGTCTCATCCTGCATTTGCCGTTTATGCTCGGTAAAAAGAGAAGTGTGCGAGTCAATGGGAATTAGAACAGAATGGGCTAAATCGCCTTTTTCCTCAAGCAAGAGCCTGGTAAGGGCAAGGCCGATAATCTCCCTGGCGTCCTTAGGGTTGTTGATCAATTTCAGCGCCAGTTTGCCGGATATGGATTTCAGAATATCCAGGATATGTACTGCATGAAAGCCCGTGCCGGGTATGCCCATTTTTTTTAGACCATCCTTGATCAATCCCTCGATTTCGCTGAGCCAGTAGGTGGAAATAATCAGTCGATGTCCGACACTGTCGAGGAACTCCGGTGTATAATCGATGAGATAACTGCTTCCGCTGGATTTGCGTGGATTGTCGAAATATTCAATCCCGAAATTTCGGTCTATGGTTAAAACCCAGTCAGAATTTTCGTGTACGTGATTGATGATATATTTATCCACTGCAGAAAGCTCTAATTGCACAGCCGGAACTTCGGTCAGCGTTTTCCCCCAATTGAAAAAGCAGGAAGAAAGACGCAGCATCCGATCAGAAATCTCATAGATCCTTTGGGACCAATTTTCGGTATTGTGGACCTCATGGTTTTGGTTGGCGATAACTTTCCGCGACCAAGTGGCCATATCTCCTTTGAGGTCAAAAACGCTGCGATATTCCGCCAGCAGATTATGTAGGCTGAAGCTGCCCACACCCTGTCCCATCGTTCGCGTAAGCACCTTGGTGGTAAATCGGTCGATGACCATTGTGAGGTGAGCCTCATTAACACTGTTGTTCGGCCATTCGCTTTCTTTAACCTTCTTCTTGGAAAAGAGTAATTTGGGGAAAAGAGGGTTGGGGTTTGGACGCAGTAATTCTTCATCGACATCCTTCTCCATGCCTTCAGCAGACAAGTTTTCCTCTGTAAGTCGGTCAAAGGCATTGCCCATCATCTCGTAACGCATGTCACCATAGAAGGCGACATCATGGTTCATCTCCTTAAAAGCATCGTCAGCCTGCAAAAGGCGAATCGCATTGAGTACCACGAGCCCGTCACCTGGGTTGATGACGTTCAGTTTAAGGGTGGTAACATAGGGATGATGCTTCAAATATCGCCAGAATTTATCCGCGATTTGCTCTGGCGTTATCGTCGTGATGTGTCCGTTATTTTCCTTGATATTCAAGAGCTTGAAAATATAACTGTTCAGCTTTCGGATGTCTACCGTATTGCTTTTAGGTAAAACACTCCAGTAGATGTCGAGGTTATCACTGTTCACAAATATTTCGCCATGACCAAAGGATATGACAGAAGGGATGTTCAAGGAAGTGATTTTCGTGATTTTTTCGGGGTTCAGGAGGTTGTTGGCCTCTTCTTCGGACAGGCCGTTTAAGCGGTCCGCCCAATCAAAAAGGAGATTCTGATATTGCAGAGTCCACAAGAGTCTCAAGGGATGAGTCGGAGATAAGAGGAGCGCCTCCCCCTCATCATCCGGCGATCCCAAGCGAATGTGAACCGTATCGAGATGATTGATGGTTTGAAACAGGGAGAGCACATTGTTGATGTCCCCGTCTGAACTCGTCGCTTGGAGTCTGCGACTTACATCGTCGAGAATGTCTCGATACGCTGTAACGTACTCCTGAATATGGTCTGAAAAAAGGCGAAGATCAAGGGTTTCGACAACACCGAAAGCATCATGCTCCTGAAATGCATGAAAGAGGTCACTTCTCGCATTAAAAAAGTTTACAAAGGAAGGAATGGCTTGACCATGTATGGCCACAAGTTGAAGATCCGTTGCCTTCAGGAGGGGTAATGTCCTGGCATCGATGCGCCATGCGCCGCCATTCATGGGATCCGTGATATTCTTTCTTTCGATATCATAGAGGATACTATTGATGACAATCCGGTAAATCTCTCGGCTTTTCAGTTTAATGCGGTATAGTTTTGGATTTCCTTCTTCCCAGTTTTCACTATCAATTTCTATGGGTTTGCGAAGCTTATGGGCGGCATAAAGAATCGCCTCTGCGCGATTTCGAATTCTTTTGACCTTCTTGACAACAGGATCAATGCTCACGCCGCTTTCGATCCAGAAAGACTCGCTTTCATCCTTATCCAACGTCAAGCCAGCGCTGTCCTTGGCGTAAATCACAACTTTGGCAGCGCATGATTCCCCTTCCTCCAGTTCGACATCCTTCAAGCCCAAATTGAGGGTGCTTCGCCCCTTTTTGACTATTCGACGGACCAATTCCTCTTCTGCATTCTCATCATCCGTATCCCTGACAACAGTGACAAGAAAATGCCCCAATTCATCAGGGTTTTTCGGATTGGTTTCCCATTTGATATGAATAGGGCTGGCAGGGCTGGTGCTTGCCACAAGATTACTGCCTTCTTTCGTCAATCCCTTAACGAGACTTCCCGTCTTAGGGTCTTCCAGAGGCTGGAGATGAATTTCAACTTTATCTCTCGCAATGTCCTTGAAAGTCCATTTGTCGAAGGACAATTGACTCCGCCACGCAGGGTCCATCAAAATTTCTTTGAGCCATTTATCCGTCTCTGTAACATTCCGCTCCCTGAAATAACGCATGAGGGACTTGTCCAGATTATTTTCTTCAGGATTGAGTCCATATTTCGCGACCAATTTTTCTATGCCCTGCAGAATCGTTCGATCCGGGTTGCTCAATTCTTCGACGCAGTAATAATTTCTATCTATCCTTGATTCAACGCCGTCTTCATCCAATTTCAGGTCCGGAATCAGATCCACAAGATAGAGATACGCCCCGGCATCTTCCCAACCGCTACAGTCTTCTCTAATCGCCAGGAGATATTTCAATTGCCTGTCCACGGATTGCCGCTTGATAGCGGATTGGTCCAGGATAACACCGGCTATTGTTTTTATCGGTTCATTCAGCCCGGCCAGAATTGTCCTGCAGTGTGCCCGCAAGACACCGGTCAGGTCATACGTCTTGAAGGTGTGAATGTCATAGGAATCTTCCGCCGGCAATCGCAGCCCCTGAGGAATGAAGGCGACTAAAACACCGAAAGATTCTCGATTTCTCTTTTCAATCAGGGCGCCGCTCTCTATTTCATAATCTTCTTTGACCTGGTCCGTCAGCACAAAAGCCTCAACATCACGGGCTTGCAGCTCTTTGTAATTCCGTAATTTCCTGCACGTCATCACCATGACTTCTCGGGGTAGATACTCAACACGTTGACAGTGGTTCTTTTCTTTTGTCAGAAGAAACTCTAGTAAGTGTTCGTAAACGGCCTGGGCCATCTCCTGATGATAGAGTTCCTGACTGAGTTCAATCATGACAAACCTCACAAGTCATCAGCCTGCTGTTGGCTGGTTTATTGGGTTAGAGCGTCCATCAATATTTTCTGCGCCTCATCCTCCAAGCGGATCGCCTCGGCGCGCTTTTCATAGGCCGTGCGAACCAAATCGCCGATAACTTTTTGTTCCATTTTCGAAGGCAAAGAGATGAGGACATTTTTAATCTGTTTATCGGTAACTTCGTCGATTACAGAGCCATGCGTGAATCTTAAAACTTGTTGTTTGCCGTAAGGTGAAGACAAAAAGGCATATAAATAACCAGGATCTATCTCCTCTTTATTTGTAACAACTCGCACAATGTGTTCTGTGGCTGCATAATCTTCATAGTTTTTCCAAACAAAACACGTTCGTCCTATGGTTCCCGACCGAGTAATCAGTGTCCACGTTGCTTCCAGTTTCAGGTCATCAAGGTCTATTGTCTCGGATAGGGAAATATGTTTCAAATCGGTCGGCCTAATCTGGATGATATTTTTCCCCGACAGAAAAGGAACGCCATATTTTTCATCCACATAGTTCCTCTTGAAACGATTGCACATGAATACCCTTTCGGTCACATCGCCAAGCGTTTTTACCCTGGATTTAGACTGCCTGATATTTCTGATAGCCAATTGGGCCAGAGGATTATAGAAATGGGCATCCAGACGATATTCAGACCCGGGGCGGTTATTGTGAAGCACTTCTGAAGAAGAAACGACAACGGACTCAATGTTTCTGTTCGCGTCTAACCATAGGGCATCGCTTTCATACAATATCGGCAGGCCGTTTATTTCGATGATCAATGAATTGGCTTGAGAAAGAAGGTCGTCACTATCTTCACGCAGTCGTAAAACCTGATTGATTATGGAACCTAAGGTGATAATACAAGTTTCATTCGGTAAAGGTATTTCAAATCGCTTAAGATCATCGGCATAGAGTTCATCTATTACTGATCCACTTTTCATAGATACGATTTTAGCCTTCATTAAAGGCAATCTTAATAAAGTATAGATGAAACCTGTATGATCCGTGGTTGGCACTACCCGCAAAGCATGCTGACTAACACCCCATCGATCCCACTTCTTCGGTATTATTGCTACATTACCTATTGTGCCCGAACACGAGACCATAACCCAGCCGCGCCTCACCTCGTATTGACTCCATTTTGGACAATCCACTTTAGCTAGGATCGATGGATTGGGGTCTGTTTCCATAATTTCGGAACTCGACAATAATGGGATCCCAAATTCAGAAGCTTCTATATATGTTCGTTTAAATGGTCCGAAACCATAAATATCAGCTATCTTTGAAAGCTTTATAATTTGACGTTCACTTGCATTTATAAAGTTTTGCATTGAGATTGATCCAGCGGAATATGTTCCCGCGTCAAGCCGCCATGCATTCTCCCACACCAGTGAAGACGACACTTCTGCAACATGAGGAACAAATAAATTACTCATATTTTTTAGGGAGGGCGTCATGTCGGTCATCTGTCACTCCTGCATCTTTCCGAATACAATTGCGCAATTTCGGGAATATCATCATCCACAATACGCCCTGTCGGTTCTACAATGGGGGAAAACTCTAAAACAGTCGAACGGGCATATTTTTTATATAAATCCCCTTGGATCATTTCTCTGCCTTCTTTGTCTCTTTTGTAAATTGTATTGCCTCGGCGGTCTTTCCCCACTGATTTTGCAATGGCCATAAAGATCGAGTATTCGGGTGGTTTTCCAGAGAGGCTTTCAGCCAATTTCTCCTGATCTGATTTTCTCCGGAGGAAAAGAATGCTGGTCTGCGTCCCCGTCCGAGGCAAGAACATTTCAACCGGTAGATCCACACTGGCCAGGACCTGACAGTTGGCCATAATCCAATAGCGGACATACTCCAGATCGGGATTTCCCAATATACCATCGGGAAGGACAATGGCCATTTTCCCGGTTCCCGGTTTCAAGAATTGGAAGCAGCGTTCAATAAAGAGAATCTCCGGGGGAACGCCGGTCTTGAGAATTCCCTGCATGATCCAGCGATCCCCTTCCCTGCTCCATGTGTGGGCCAAGTCGTATTGTCCCAGGATTTCACTGCCCTCAACCTTGATCTTTGTGCCGAATGGTGGGTTGGTGATCACGATATCAAAGCTGGATAGCGAAATCTCTGCGGCTGGTTCTTTCGGCCAAGCCGAAGATTTCCAGAGAGAATTGACGGAATAGATGCCGCCACGGCCATCATTGTTCATAACCATATTCATCTGGGCTGTCTTTGCGAGGTTGGCATTGAAGTCTATGCCAAAGACATTCTTCCCCGCTTGATGGATCTGTTCATTTAACGCCTGCTCTTCATCTGCTGTCGGCTTATCGGGATTATTCCAATGCTTTCTTGTCTCCATCCGAATTTTTTCGGTGATGTAGTTGAAAGCAACGACGATAAATCCCCCGGTGCCGCAGGCAGGGTCGAGGATGCGGTCGCCCGGTTTTGGGTCCAGCATTTTGACGGCCATTTTGACAAGGTTTCGCGGTGTGAAAAACTCGCCACGCGTGCCCTCCAGGGTCGGCCCAACAATGGTTTCATAGGCCATTCCTTTGACGTCCACAGAGGAATGGAGAAAGTCATATTTCTCCAATTGCGCCACAATAAAGGTCAGGACATCGGGTTGAAAGCGGATGTCTGAGGCCAAGTCATCAAATAATCCTTTGAACTCCGGTTTTTTCTTGACGGATTTGAAGAGGTTGTCAATCCGTTCTTTGACAATCTGGTGTCCCACTGTTGTGTTGCGTTCATCGAGGTTTCGGATGGCAAAATGGGGACGTCCGCCCTGTTCTTCATCCTGGATTTTCGCGAACAGGACCTTCAAAAACTCCCAAAAGATCTGTTCCTTGGACCCTCCCTGGTTGGCATGGATGAAATCATGGCAGCGCTTAAACGCGTAAAGCAAGTTATTACCCGTGGCGTTTCTTAAACGCGATCGGTCCGTTGTAAAAATCGATGAATCATCTTCGCCTTTTCGGGGGAAATCATTGACAGGGAAAATATCAACGTCAAACTTACTTTTTTTCCTTTGGAAGTAGAGATTTTCAATGCCATTGGTCCAACATGCAAAAACGGCATTAGCACAGGCCGAGAGCATTTTTTCGAGATCATCCGTACCGCCGGCTATATCGGTTGGCTGTGCTTTTGGCTTCGCCACCATAATCAGGACATGCACGTCATCCTGGGTTGGCTTTGGGGATTTCTTCTCATGGAGCACAGCCAATGATACTGTTTTCGTCAATTTCTTGGAACCATCCATGACTTTTATCTTGAAATCGACGGCGACATCTTCGGGAAGATAATTGTATTCCTCGATAAGCGTCCGTTCGAAGTTTTGTCGGATCTGTTCCGTTTCGCTGTCTTTCTTTATTTTACCGTCTATGAAATCAACGAGCTTACCTTCTGTGACTTCCTGCGGCTCCTTTTCCCTCTTTGCCACTTAATTTCCTCCTTCTGAACTAAATTGTAAATCTGGGACGTATCACCTGTGAATTGGAGGCGTCGGATAGGTCCGTATAAAATCCCAATTGACGAAGGCGTGTTTTCAGGGCGTTGAAATTGGTTTCCAATGCCTTTGCCCCTTCTGGGGTGTCTTCCGCTCCGTTGTTGCAATCAATCAACAATCCATAACGTTTTTTTAGCCATTCAACGAAGTCGGTAATTACAATCGGCTGAGTAAAAAACCCTCGTTTTTGATTATGACCGACGACCGATAGCTGGACTAATAGCTCTAAAAGCTGATTACCGAGAACATATTTTCTCTTTCTTCCTCTCCCGCCCATTAAAAAACCACTCTCTTTACCCATGCCGCAAAGTGATGCCAATAATGATTTATGGTTTCTTGAGCGGGTATCAAAAGTCTTTTGGGTAATAATTTCGATAAAGGTATCAAGGGGTGACATGTTCAAATCACGTATGGCCTTAATCTCCGGATCCAGCTCCTCGTTATCTTCTACAGAGATGACCTCTGCCAATCGCATCCTAAAGAAAGCGTCCAAATCTTTGTGATTAAAGAATTTTACCAGATCCTCCAGCGAGCCCGTGTAACCTGGAAAGGTTGAGGCAAATTCATCGACCTTCTTCAACTTGTAATGCGATGAAAAATAGCGGTACATAACGGCATGGTGATTGGCTACCTTGTCTTTGGCCATACGATCGCACACTTTGTCCTGGCCGCTTGTCAGATCCACGAACAGATCGGATTGAAACTCGCATTCAGAAAGGCGTTCAAGATTAGCCATGTTAATGCCTTTGCAATGACGGCACCTGTATTGCCCGGTATCCGCCATATGATTAATTAGGCGAAAACTCTTCAGGGAATATAGGGCCGCATGGAAGGCAAACAGCATAATCAAATAATCAATGAGTTCCCGCCTCGGCATAGAATCTTTATAAACAAGAAGCCGGGCCGTATCGTTAATAATCAGTTGTCGTTGAGCTGGACATATAAAATCGTGTGATGAAACCTTCTTTTTTTTATCTACCTTATCTACCTTAAAATCATTGAGCAGGCGCAGGAGGAATAAGGTTTCAATGTCCACATCCTTGGCCTTGCTTTCATCAATCTTACTATCATGATCGCCGAAATCAGTAGTACCGGCAGTTAAATAGGGCAGCAGAAGGCTCGATTCCCCCATGATCAAGTCACTGTCCTGGAAAACATTGTAAAGAAACTTGCTGAGATCCCTGTCCTGGCTGCGAATTCGGGGATCGAGCAGTTTAATTGTAGACATATGGATTGGCTTTATATTGGCGATACGCCCCTCGCCATCACCTCTACGCCCGACCTTTATTGTTGTGGCAAATTCATTCGATAACCAATCTTCAAGCAACTGTCTTCTATGTGGATCCGTCGTCATGCCTTGAAAGTGCGTGGGATCGTCCGCGATCAGTTTTACGAGGCTTTTGGGGTAAAGCGTATCTTTCGTTGTAGAGGTTATGGGGATGCCTTTTGTTCGAATCAGAACCAGAAACCGGGCAAAAGCCTGCTCCAGAATAATATTGTTCGCGTCAATGGGCATGATCTTATCAAAACGAAATGCCTTATGCTTTTTATCAATCCCCATTATCCACCTACCTTTGTCATGATCAAATTGTTTACAGGATCTTTCTTCATTTCAAATAAGGTCGAATCGTCATCGGTAAGAAAGATTTTATCAGGCCGTTTTGAGGCGATGCGCCGTTTGAACATTTCAAGATTCAGAAAAAATGTCCTCACCTCACTGGCCGCCGGAATATAGCCCTCCCTGATACGACAAAGGACTTCAAAGAGGTCGATGGGTATTTCGAGTTCCAAGGGATACTTCTGATTAGCTCCGGACCCAACATATCTGTAGTACATGACGTTCGGTGTATATTCTAAAAATTCTTCCTGAAACCCGATATCCTTCACCATCACTTTGAAATCAGATGCAGGAAAACTATAAAATCCTTTAGTGCTCGCTTTTGTCGTCGATGTGGAGCGCAGACATAAATTCTCACTGCCGATGGTTTCGTTGTAAATACGCTCCGATTTGCTGATCGCCAAGGTCAAATTATTTCTCAGATCGAAATGTTGGTCTTCTCTTGCATGGACAACCTGGGAAAAGCGATTGAATTTTTTATAGGGCAGGAGATCACTCCATATTGGGAATCCTGAGGATTTCATCTCTTCTTCAGAGCTTTCAAAGTAAAGCTTTCGCCTCAATGATTGATGATAGAAGAGAGCGTTTTCATGGCGCACAGAATCATTATCGTCCGTCCCCTGGGGCATATTTTCAAAAAGATGTTTGAGGTGCGGCTGATCCTGCTTTACCTCATGCCCCGAAAGAAAGAGTCTCATGCACAAATCATCATAAGGGCCGTGAAAATGAATGAAATTATCCATCTTCGGATTGGAGGTCAAAGATACATCCAGATCATGCATTGTCTCAGCAAGCCGGTCTTTTTCCTCTTTCGGAAATGCGGCGTTGTAGTAAAAGCGATCAATAATGGGGACCCCGCTATCAAGATGCTCCTGTATCTGACGGCATGTATATTTGTTGATCAGAATATATGAAAGGAAAGATCTGATATCCCGAACGGTGATATGCCGTATCTTCCTGAAAAGGACGGCGTAGAAGAGTTGTTTTAACCGATGCCTGACAATCGGCCCTAAGGTTGAATGACGAAGAACCTCGATATTGTATCGAATATAGCAACGATTTGGGCACTGGCACTGTTCTGGAACGCATGCCTCCCAAAATCCAAGAGAACCGTCTTTATCCAAGAATTTATCCAGGATGAGATCAAATATGGAAGGTTCGTTTTCATTGTCACTCACCACAGATCGGAGGTTGAGATTAATGAAGATCAGGGGTTTAGGGGGCGCAAAGCTATCCCATTCAAAATAATGGTGGACTTGCTTTCCCAGCCAAGAGTATTCTTTTTTATGAAGGATGAAATCCCTCAACTTGCCCTCATTTATGGCGATAATTTTTGTAAATGATCCTTGCGGCTCGGCAGCGCCTTCCAGTTCAGAGAAGAATGTCTTTAGTATTTGATCGTTCTTGGCCCCTTCGAAATCCTGACTGCCGTCGTATAATGTCTGATAACTGATCCCGTTCATTTTGAATATGCAGCCATTATCCGTTTGTGCCGAAAACGTTGCTCCTTGGTCTCTGGCCATAGCTTCCAAACGCTGAATATAAGCCGTTTTTCCATCACCGGCATTACCCGTCAGGACGACCAATCGCGTTTCGGGTGAGTAAATTCGGGGGGTTAGTTTCATATCTAACTTTGTATCCACGTATGTTTGAGGATCATAGCCTCTCGTTCCGGCAGTGCTTAACTCGCTTTGGCTGTAAATCGTCAAGAATTTCTCTACAAAGAGATTGTGATTGCCCGCCATATCAGCCTCCATCGGACTCTATGTGAATATAATTCTGCCATTGTTTTTCAAGTTTCTTGATTTGGCCATGTTCTGCAAAGCTGTAGTATCTGTCATTTCCAATGATCAAATGGTCCTGGACTTTTATTTTTAGGGTTTGTCCCGCGAATACCAATTCACGTGTCAATTGAATATCATTCTTGCTCGGTTCAGGGCTTCCCGAAGGATGATTATGGACAACGGCAAAACTTGCTGCGGCACCTCGCAGTGCCGGCAATAAAATTTCTCGTGTGTATGTACTAACTTCGTTTACGGTTCCCTTTGCCAGTTCTATTTCATCTTGGATTTTATTTTTTCCATCCAGCAAAACGACCCAGAATGATTCCTTTTTCGCATCGCGGAGTCGGGGATAGAATATTTCAGCCAATTGTCTGGCATCTTTGATAAATACATCTTCTTTTGACTTCTCGGAATGAATCCTTTGCCCGATTTCAATAGCAGCCAGTATTTGCGAGATCTTTGTGATACCTAATCCCTTAATTTGCTTCCATTCGGCGATGTCAACATCGGCCATATTTCGCCAGGTACCAAATCGCCTTTTTATGTCTTGTGCGAGATCGATAGCGCTTTTTCCTTTGACACCAATTCTGAGAATTATAGCTAAAAGTTCAGCATCAGATAGATTCTTAGGTCCCAGACGCAACAGCTTTTCCCTTGGCCTATCGTCTTTAGACCAAATTGCGATTCCACTTGGTTTATGCGTTTTAGAGGGCATTTTATGATTTCCTCAATCTATCCAATAAAACAGCAGTACTGAAGAAGTCCGGGGGACGTTGCCGAATTTTTTCACTTATTTTTCCTTCCCGAAAACTCATCCACCCTCACCTTTCAATTGTTCTGGAACACTTTGACATTAACCGTGTCCGCTTCCATAAGCCTTCCAGGTCTCGGCAAGGTGATTGGCCTTCTTATCAATTGTTTATTGATTAGATGTTTTGAATTAGGTACGAGTTTAGCAGATTGGGAGAAAAAATCAACGGATTTAAAAGTCTTGGTGAGCGGCTAATCTTCGAGGCCTTCTTCTGAGCTTGAAGCCATTTCTTCTTCCATGGCCCCCTCCACCATCTGGTCTACATCCTCACCCATATCTTCTCCCATCTCCTTGCCCATCCGTTTCATCCATCTGGCCATGCTCTTCGGATCTTTCTCGTCCAAGTCGCTCCATTTCGATGGGTCGGCCAGGCTC
>Ga0209253_10003652_pt1 | contig 13489 bp, 8 predicted proteins | sample FrelakmetBRP12BR_FD_187145 | JGI IMG/M metagenome (GOLD analysis project Ga0209253, IMG submission 187145) | Freshwater lake sediment microbial communities from the University of Notre Dame, USA, for methane emissions studies - BRP12 BR (SPAdes)... | ecosystem: Environmental > Aquatic >...
AAGGAGTTGCGGTTTGCGATCCGGGAGGGCGGACGGACCGTGGGAGCGGGCGTCGTGAGCGATGTCCTCGAGTAAAAAGAGAAGGAAGCAAGGGGGAACTCGTCCCTGACGGTACGGAAACAAAGCTCGGTGCGGCCAGGGAAAGATTGGGCGGAGAGAGAGGATGCGGACGATCATCACATTGGCCTGTACGGAGTGCAAGAGACGGAACTACTCCACCATGAAGAACAAACGGACGACAACCGACAAGGTGGAGCTGAAGAAGTATTGCCGTTTCTGTCGTCACCATACGCTTCATAAGGAGACCAAATAAAGCCGGTTGGAGGTGCAGGTGAGAGGACGGGAGGCGACAGAAATCTAGAAAGGTTTGTCTCGCACCTCAAGTGAAGCGATCCTCGAACCTCTGACCCTGATGGGGTTTTGGGATAGGCCAGTAGCTCTAACGGATAGAGCACCGGACTCCAAATCCGGGTGTTGGGGGTTCGAGTCCCTCCTGGCCTGCCATGTTTTAGGGCATCCTACCAGCCGATAGATCTGTAGACAGGTGGAAAGATGGAGTTGAACTTCAGGTCAAAATTCGAGGTGGTCAAGCAATTCTTAAGAGAGGTCAAAACCGAGCTGAAAAAGGTCACCTGGCCATCCAGGAAGGATACGCTCTCGGGAACGGCTGTTGTCCTCGTGGCGGTTTTCATCATTGCCTTCTTCTTGGGGATCGTTGACTCCGGCCTTTCCAATCTCATCAAAATGCTTCTGAAAAAGGCTGTGGGTTAAAGAGTCACCTTCACTTCCTCAACGGAAACGGAGTCACCATGGCACAGCAATGGTATGTCGTCCATACCTATTCCGGGTATGAGAATCGCGCCAAACAGAATCTGGAGGAGAGAATTAAAAACCTCGTTAAAGGAGAGTTCTTCTCCGAGATTCTCGTGCCAACGGAAACCGTCGTCGAATTAGTCAAGGGGAAGAAGAAGACGTCGCAAAGGAAAATCTTCCCTGGGTATCTGTTGGTGAAGATGGAGTTGAACGAGGAAACCTGGCACATTGTGAGGGAGACCCCCAAGATCACAGGGTTTGCAGGCGACGGGACGAAGCCCATTCCCATGTCGGAGACGGAAGTGGAAGGAATTCTGTCCCAGATGAAGGATGGGGTAACCAAGGCGAAGTCAAAGGTCTCCTTCACGGTTGGCGATAGTGTTCGAGTGATTGACGGTCCCTTTGTCAACTTCATCGGGACAATCGAGGAGGTCAAGCCCGAAAAGAGGAAATTGAAAGTATTGGTCTCCATCTTTGGAAGGGCGACGCCCGTCGAATTGGACTTTATTCAGGTAGAAAAAGGATAGTCTGCATCCGCAAGGAGTAAACCATGGCCAAGAAAATCATCACCACGGTCAAACTTCAGATCCCGGCAGGACAGGCCAACCCCTCTCCTCCGGTGGGGCCGGCCCTGGGACAACATGGGGTCAACATCATGGAGTTTTGTAAGGCTTTCAATGCCCGGACCCAAAACCAAGAGGGAATCATTATCCCTGCATTGATTACCATCTATTCGGACCGGTCCTTCACTTTTGTGACCAAGACCCCCCCCGCTGCGGTCCTGTTAAAGAAAGCGGCCAAAATCGTGAAAGGCTCGGGGGAACCGAATCGAAACAAAGTGGGAAAGGTAACGAAAGACCAGATTCGAGAGATTGCTCAACTCAAAATGAAAGACCTGAACGCCGTGGACCTGGACGGAGCGATTCGGACCATCGAGGGGACGGCTCGAAGCATGGGATTGGAGATTGGATAAGCTATGGGAAAACCGGGAAAGAAATACATCGAGGCACTGAAGAAGGTTGATCGAGCCAAGAGGTACGACCTCGAGGATGGGGTCAAACTCTTGATGGACACGGCCCATGCCAAGTTCGATGAGGGGGTGGATGTGGCCGTTCGTCTGGGAGTGGATCCCAAGAAGCCGGACCAAATGGTGAGAGGGACGGCTGTCCTTCCCCATGGCACAGGCAAAAAGGTAAAGGTCCTTGTGTTTGCGAAAGGCCAGAAAGAAAAGGAGGCCCAGGACGCAGGGGCAGACTACGTGGGAGCGGAGGACCTCATCGGCAAGATTTCCCAGGGATGGCTCGATTTTGACAAAGCCATTGCCACGCCGGACATGATGGGGGCCGTGAGCAAGTTGGGTAAGATCCTGGGCCCGAGAGGGTTGATGCCCAACCCCAAGGTTGGGACAGTCACGTTTGATTTGGCGAAGGCAGTCAAGGAGATCAAAGCAGGAAAAGTGGAGTTCAAGGTGGAGAAGGCAGGCATTGTCCACATTCCCGTCGGCAAGGTGTCCTTTGGATTCGACAAACTGTTGGAGAACGCCCGGACCGTTCTCGAGGTCATCATCCGAGTAAAGCCACCGACCAGCAAAGGAATCTATCTCAGGAGTATCGCCTTATCGACGACGATGGGACCCGGGATCAAGATCGATCCTTTCAGTGTTCGGAGCGTGATAAAATAAAGAGTCGCGCCTCAAACATTGGATCGGGATGGAGAGGGCGAAAGGCGAAGGAGGGAGAAGGCGTTGAATAGGAGAGAAAAGGAACAGGTGGTTGCAGATCTGCAGAAACAGATCGAGCAGTGCAAAGCCGTGGTCTTGACGAACTACCGAGGTCTCAATGTGGGACAGATGACCCAACTGAGGCGGCGCCTCAGAGAGGAGAAGATTGCCTATAACGTGGTCAAGAATACCATGATGAAGCTGGCCTCGAAAGGGACGGACCTCGAAAAATTGAATGACTATTTTGAGGGGCCTACCGCCATCGCTATTGCCTATGGTGATCCCATCTCCTTGGCCAAGATTTTGTCTGAATTCCAGAAAAATCAACCCATCCTTGAGATCAAGGCAGGTCTCATTGAAGGGAAAGTGGCCTCCCCAGAGGAGGTGAAGTCTTTAGCCTCCACGCCTTCGAAGGAGGTCCTCTTGGCGCAGATTCTCGGTGGGATCCAAATGCCAGCTGTCCAGGTCACCGGAACGATCATCAGTGTGCTTCAACCCGTGGTCGGCGCGATTCAGGCTCGGGTCGATCAATTAGCAGCTTCGAGTGGCGAGAGTGGAGAGGCGAGAGCCGATGGGTCTTCTTGAATCCAGGTCCCACGTTCACCGTCCCTCTTTCTAAATTGATCAAGATAGGAGGATTTTCAAAATGGCCGATGTCCAAAAAATTGTCGAAGAGATCAGTGGTCTAACATTATTGGAAGCTCGAGATCTGGTGAAGACCCTGGAGGAGAAACTAGGGGTCAAAGCCGCGGCACCCATGGCCGTTGCCGCCATGCCCATGGGTGGAGCAGCTGCAGGTCAAGCTGCACCCGCCGAAGAGAAAACAGAGTTCGACGTGATCCTGACCGGGTTTGGCGATAAGAAGATTCAGGTGATCAAGGTCGTCCGGGAATTGACCGGTCTCGGGCTGAAAGAAGCCAAGGACCTCGTTGAGGGAGTCCCCAAACCTGTGAAGGAGGGTGTGTCTAAAGATGACTCCGCTAACTTCAAGAAGAAGCTTGAGGATGCGGGGGGAACGGTTCAAATTAAGTAACCAGGTCATTGGATAACCTTCTCTCACAAGAACTTCCTTGGTTTTCCCTTCCGTTGAATCACAGAGGGGTCCGGGGAGAGGATCCATTCCCTGAATCTGAGAGAGGGAGAGGGGTGGCCTGAGTGCGGGTGAAGCAAACCGGCTCAGGTGAAAGATTGGGGTAACGCCGATTTTGGTGTTGTTCATTAACCTGGTAGAGAGAGTCTTTCCAAGAATGTCTGCGATCTTATCCCGAAGGGGCACCTCGAAGGGTGGAGAGGGGGCCCAAGGGATAGGTCTTTTTGTTTAAAGGAGACAAGGGTTATGGCTAGCATTGTTCCCGTCTATCGAAGGTGTCGCAAGAATTTTTCCAAGATCAAAGATGTCCTGATTATTTCGAATTTGATCGAAATCCAGAAGCAATCCTACGACAGATTCTTGCAAGTCAACGTGGATCCTGACAAAAGAGAACCCACGGGGCTCCAAGGGGTCTTCAAGACCGTCTTTCCGATCAAAGATTTCTACGAGACCGCTTCCCTGGAGTTTGTCAGCTATCGTCTCACGGAGCCCAAATATGATGTGGATGAGTGCCTGCTGCGTGGAATGACATTTGCGGCTCCCATCAAGGTCACGGTTCGTCTCGTCGTCTGGGATGTGAACGAGGAAACCAAAGCGAAGAGCATCAAAGCAGTCAAGGAACAAGAAGTCTATTTCGGTGAGATCCCGTTGATGACGGAGAATGGGACCTTCATCATCAACGGAACAGAGCGGGTGATTGTCAGTCAGCTCCATCGGTCCCCGGGCGTCTTTTTTGACCAGGATCAGGTGAAACCTCATTCGGGGGGGAAAGTCTTCTATTACGCGCGCGTCATACCCAATCGGGGATCCTGGATCGATTTCGAGTTTGACCAAAAAGATTTACTCTATGTTCGGATTGATCGGCGCCGGAAGATTCCCGTCACGGTCCTGCTTCGGGCCCTAAAATATACGGGACAAGAACTGCTCGATTATTTCTATCATCGAGAAAAGATCCTCGTACGGAAAGATAAGTTTTTTAAGGAGATTTCGAAAGACGTGTTGGTGGGTCAGAAGGCGACTTCTGACATCGTCGACCCGGAGACCCACAAGCTGATTCTTAAGAAGCATCGCCGGATTACCGAGGGAGCCTATAAAAGACTTGAGCTGGCGAAGATCAATACCATCCCGATCGAGATGGAAGATCTCATTGGGAAGTACCTGGCGGAGGATGTGGTCGATTCTGGGACTGGGGAAGTGGTCGCTGAGACGAATGAGGAGGTGACGGAGAAGCTTCTCGAAACGGTGAAGGAGAAGAAGATCGAAAACTTTGAAATCCTCTTCATCGACAACATCAACGTCAGTTCTTCCTTACGGGACACGTTGGTGATGGATAAGATCGAGTTGAGTCGAGAGGAACGGGAAAAACTCCCGGTGGCCGAACCGGGCAAAACGGTCCGAGAAAAAGAGTCGGAAAAGGCCTTGATCGACATTTACAAAAGACTCCGACCCGGAGATCCACCCACGATCGAGACCGCCATGGGCCTCTTTTACAATCTCTTCTTTAATGCGGAGCGCTATGACCTCTCAAAAGTGGGGAGAATGAAACTCAACCACAAACTGGGTCTCAAGGGGACGTCGCCCAGAGTTCTCGTTCTCACCGAACGATGGAAGAAGGAAGCCACAGATGCTGGGGCCACGCTCGTGGGAGGCAAGGAGTTCATTGACCGCATTCGGACCGGCTGGCTCGACTTCGATGAAGTGATTGCGACGCCGGAGATGGCCGACGAGATCCAGCGGGTCAACAAGATGCTCTACCCCATCGGATTGATGCCTTCCGTGAAGGAGGGAACCATCACGGAGGATGTTCAGGGGAAGATCCGAAAGATTCTGGAAGAGGAGAAGACCACGCTAAGGAGACAGGACATCCTCGAGGTCGTCAAGTATCTGATCAAGTTGAAGGATGGTCAGGGAACCGTGGATGACATCGATCATCTGGGCAATCGGCGTGTCAGGACGGTTGGGGAGTTGTTGGAGAATCAATACCACATTGGGTTGGTCAGGATCGAGCGGGCCATTAAAGAGCGGATGAGCCTCCAAGAGGTGGAGACGCTCATGCCCCATGACCTCATCAATTCAAAGCCCCTTTCCGCGGTGATCAAGGAATTCTTTGGATCGAGTCAGCTCTCTCAATTTATGGATCAGACGAACCCTTTGTCCGAAATCACACACAAACGGCGACTCTCCGCCCTCGGTCCTGGAGGGCTCACCCGAGAACGGGCAGGGTTTGAGGTGAGGGACGTCCACCCAACCCATTACGGGCGTATCTGCCCCATTGAGACTCCAGAAGGCCCCAACATTGGTTTGATCACCTCTCTCAGCACACATGCCCGAGTGAACGATTATGGATTCATTGAAACTCCTTACCGGGAAGTGGTCAATGGCAGGGTGACGAATAGCATTCGATACCTGATGGCCCTCGATGAAGAGGAAGACATCGATGGAAAGAAACCGGCCATCGCTCAGGCCAACGTTCCTCTGGACCGAGACGGAAGGCTTCTCAGCCCCCTCGTCTCTGCGAGGCGAGCGGGAGAATTCCTGATGTTGAAACCCGAGGAGATCCGGTATATGGACGTGTCTCCTAAACAACTGGTGAGCGTGGCCACCTCCCTCATTCCTTTCCTGGAACATGATGACGCGAACCGAGCCCTGATGGGGTCCAACATGCAGCGCCAAGCCGTTCCGCTCTTGAGAACAGATGCTCCCATCGTCGGGACAGGGATGGAAGCGATTGTTGCCAGAGACTCAGGGGTCACGGTGGTGGCGAAGCGAAATGGGGTCGTGGAGGATGTCGACGCCTCCCGCATCGTGATCCGTGCCGATGAGGATGGGGGCCAGGCAGAGACGGATCCCGGGGTCGACATTTACACGCTGATCAAATACAAGCGATCCAATCAGAATACGTGCATTAATCAGCGTCCCATCGTCCGGATCGGAGAACGGGTGAAGAAGGGCGAGGTGATTGCCGACGGGCCTGCCACGGATATGGGGGAATTGGCCCTTGGAAGCAACGCGCTCGTTGCCTTCATGCCCTGGGGGGGCTACAACTTTGAAGACTCCGTTCTGGTGAGCGAGAGACTGCTCAGGGAAGATACCTATACCTCCATCCACATTGAAGAGTTGGAATGCGTGGCTCGAGATACGAAATTGGGAAAAGAGGAAATTACGCGGGATATCCCGAATGTGGGAGAAGAAGCGCTGAAGGATTTGGATGAGAGTGGTATTGTTCGAATTGGTGCCGAGGTGAGACCGGGGGACATCCTGGTTGGAAAAGTCACCCCGAAGGGGGAGACCCAACTTTCACCGGAGGAAAAACTCCTTCGGGCCATTTTCGGAGAGAAGGCGGGAGACGTCCGGGATACGTCCCTGAAGGTGCCCCACGGGATCGAAGGAATCGTCATCGATGCGAAAGTTTTTTCCCGAAAGGGACAGGAGAAGGATGAAAGAACGAAGTGGATCGAGGAACAGGAGAAGGCCCGACTCTTGAAAAACCAAGCCGACGAGATCCGGATCGTCATGAACAGTGTTCGTCGGAAAATTGGAAAGTTTTTGATTGGAAAACGGGTTTCCAATAAAATCGCCGACGAAAAGAAGGGGAAAGTTTTTATCGACGCCAAAGAACGGATCAAAGAAGAACACCTCATGGCCATTCCTTTCGATCGGCTGAAAGAAATCAACGTCGTTGAAGGGAAGAGGATTCTTCCGGAAGTCCATCGCCTCCTGAGTCATGCCGAACTTCAGATCAACGTGATCAAGGGGGTCTTCGAAGATAAGCTTGCCAAATTGAAGCGAGGCGATGAATTGGCTCCGGGTGTCATTAAGTCAGTGAAAGCGTACGTCGCCATGAAGCGGAAACTCTCCGTCGGAGACAAGATTTCCGGTCGGCACGGGAATAAGGGGATCATCTCCCGGATTCTGCCTGAAGAGGACATGCCTTATCTTGCGGATGGCGCCCCCGTCGACGTCGTGGTCAACCCACTCGGTGTTCCGTCCAGAATGAATGTAGGCCAGATCCTCGAGACCCATCTCGGGTGGGCAGCCAAGGAGCTGGGCCACAGGATTGACGACTATCTTCAGAAACATTACAACCCCCGCCTCCTGAAAAGAAGGATCAAGGAGGTCTATTCCTCAAAGGAGGTCAACGAGTATTTGGAGGAAGCGAGCGACGAGGAGATCATGGCACTGGCCCGCAAAGTGGGAGAGGGCGTCTTCGTATCGGTCCCTGTCTTCGATGGGGCCTCAGAACAAGAAATCAAGGAACTGCTGGAAAGGGCTGGGCTTCCGACCACGGGTCAGACCACCCTGTACGATGGACGAACGGGCGAGCCTTTTCATCAGAAGGTCACCGTGGGCTACATGTATCTTCTCAAATTGCATCACCTCGTGGACGACAAGATTCACGCACGATCCATTGGTCCTTATTCTCTGGTGACCCAGCAGCCCTTGGGGGGTAAGGCCCAGTTTGGTGGACAGCGGCTGGGAGAAATGGAGGTCTGGGCCCTCGAGGCCTACGGCGCAGCTCACTCACTCCAAGAGTTTCTCACGGTAAAATCGGATGATGTGGCAGGTCGAACGCGGGTCTATGAGGCCATTGTGAAGGGTGAGCACGCCTTCGAACCAGGACTGCCGGAATCCTTCAACGTTCTCGTGAAAGAATTGCAGAGCCTTTGCCTCGATACGGAGCTCATGGAGGAAAAGAGCGAAGAAATCTAGTTCGGAAGGTGAGGGTGGACCGTGGAGAAAAAAGGTTTCAGTCCACCTAAACACCCTCGACATTCCACTGACCATTCTCAAAGGAGGAACCCTTGGAAGACTATTTGTCATTCGCGGAAAGGAGCAAGAATCCTCTCAATTTTAATGCGATCCGGATCTCCATCGCGTCTCCGGAGAAGATTGAATCGTGGTCTCACGGAGAGGTCAAGAAGCCGGAGACGATCAACTACCGAACCTTCAAACCCGAAAAGGATGGCCTTTTCTGTGCGAAGATCTTTGGGCCCACCAAGGACTACGAATGCAACTGCGGCAAATACAAGCGGATGAAGCATCGCGGGATCGTCTGCGAGAAATGTGGAGTGGAGGTCATTCAGTCCAAGGTACGAAGGGAGCGGATGGGCCACATTCGCTTGGCCACGCCCGTCGCTCACATCTGGTTTCTTAAAAGCATTCCAAGTAAGATCGGAATTCTCCTGGACATGACTCTCCGGGAGTTGGAGCGCGTCCTCTATTTCGAGGCCTACCTCGTGCTCGACGGGAAAGAGACGTCCCTGAAGAGGGGGGAGATCCTCTCGGAGGACCGGTACCGGGAGGCCAGAGAAAAATACAGCGATGGGTTCGTGGTGTCTCAGGGAGCGGAGGCGGTCCGAGAATTGCTAAAGAGCACGGAGGTGAAGGAACTGTCCCAGAAGCTCCGGACTGAGATGAAGGAGACGACCTCTGAGGCGAAAAAGAAAAGGCTGGCCAAACGACTTAAGATCGTTGAATCCTTTTTGGAGTCGGGAAACAAACCCGAGTGGATGATCCTCGAAGTCGTTCCGGTCATCCCTCCGGACCTTCGGCCCCTGGTTCCCCTCGACGGGGGTCGTTTTGCCACCTCGGATCTGAACGACCTTTACCGTCGGGTGATCAACCGAAACAACCGCCTGAAACGCTTGATCGAATTAAGCGCACCCGAGATCATCATCCGTAACGAGAAGCGGATGCTTCAGGAGGCGGTGGATGCCCTCTTCGACAACGGGAAAAGAGGACGAGCCATCCTCGGAGCCAACAAGAAGCCTCTCAAATCGCTGAGCGATATGCTTCGGGGGAAACAGGGGCGCTTCCGCCAGAATCTCTTGGGGAAGCGGGTCGACTATTCAGGTCGGTCCGTGATCGTGGTGGGACCGGAATTGAAATTGCACCAGTGCGGTCTTCCCAAGAAGATGGCCCTCGAACTGTTCAAACCCTTCATCTATCACGGGTTGGAAAAGAAAGGGTGGGTGACCACGATCAAGAGCGCAAAGAAGATGCTCGAGCAGGAGAGACCCGAGGTCTGGGATATCCTCGATGAGGTGATTCGCGAACATCCCGTCCTGCTTAACCGTGCGCCCACACTCCATCGGCTAGGGATTCAGGCCTTCGAACCGATTCTCATCGAGGGAAAAGCCATTCAACTCCATCCCCTGGTCTGCGCCGCTTACAATGCCGACTTTGATGGAGACCAAATGGCGGTCCATATTCCTCTTTCCATAGAGGCCCAGACCGAGGCCAGGATCTTGATGATGTCGACCAACAATATCCTTTCGCCCGCTAGCGGAAAGCCCATCATCAATCCGACACAGGACATCGTCCTCGGAATTTACTACATGACGAGGGAAAAGCCCTTGGCCAAGGGGGAGGGGAAGGTTTTTGCGAGCCCCGAAGAGGTGCGGATTGCGTATGATGCCCGGGAGGCGGATCTTCACGCCCGGATCAAGGTTCGGATGGATGGGAGTTTGTTGGAGAGCACTGTCGGCCGGATCCTTCTGAGAGAAATCGTTCCCGAAGAAATCCCTTTCTCTCTCGTGAACAAGGTCATGAAGAAGAATGAACTGGCCAATCTCATCGATTACTGCTATCGGTACGGAGGAGATAAGAAAACCGTGCTCCTGTGCGACCGATTGAAGGATCTCGGGTATCGCTATGCGACACTTGCGGGGATTTCCATCTGCATCGATGACATGCTCATCCCATCGAACAAAGAAGCCCTCCTGAAGGAAGCCCAGAAGGAGATCGAAAGGGTCCAAGAGCAGTACACGGATGGACTGATCACGGACGGCGAACGTTACAACAAGGTCATCGACATCTGGGCTCAGGTGACCGAGAATATCGCAAAAGTGATGCTTGATGAATTAAAGACGGAGCAGATCGAGGGGCCTCACGGGAAGAAGGGATCGACAGAGAGTTTCAATCCCATCTACATGATGGCCGATTCCGGAGCCCGAGGGAGTGCCCAGCAGGTTCGGCAGCTCGCCGGGATGCGAGGTCTCATGGCCAAGCCCTCGGGAGAGATCATCGAAACCCCCATCATGGCTAATTTTCGCGAAGGTCTCAAGGTGTTGGAGTATTTTACCTCAACCCACGGCGCTCGAAAAGGATTGGCAGATACGGCTCTGAAAACTGCCAACTCAGGGTACCTCACGCGTCGATTGGTCGATGTGGCCCAAGATGTCGTGATCACTGAGCACGATTGTGGCACGATGGATGGCATCGAGGTCTCCTCGCTCGTCGAGGGAGGGGAAATCATCGAGTCCATGAAAGAAAGGATTCTCGGCCGTGTGGCCCTGGAAGATGTTCGGGATCCCTTTAGCGGAGAAGTGATGGTGAAAGGGAACGACGAGATCGATGAAACGCTGGCGGACCGGATCGAGGACACGGGAATTGAGAAGGTGAAAATCCGCTCGGTCTTGACCTGTAAATCGAGACGCGGGGTCTGTGCCCTGTGCTACGGCCGAGATTTGGCTCGCGGTCAATTGGTGAATGCGGGAGAGGCGATAGGCATTATTGCCGCCCAGTCGATCGGCGAACCGGGAACCCAATTGACCATGCGGACCTTCCATATCGGGGGTACGGCGAGCCGTCGGGCAGAGCAGACCACGCTCGAATCTCGCATTGACGGGAAGGTGAAGTTTATCAATCTGAAGACGGTCAAGAACCGCGAGGGAAACCTGATCGTCATGAACCGGAACGGGGAGATCGCTATTCTGGACAACGACGGTCGGGAGCGGCGTCGGTATTCGGTCATTTATGGAGCCAAACTGAAGGTGAAGGATGGTCAGAAGGTTAAAGAAACAGAACTGATGGCTGAATGGGATCCATACTCTATCCCCGTGTTGACCGAAGTGTCGGGCCGAGTGAAATTTGGAGACATCATCGAAGGATTAACCATGCAGGAACAGGTGGACGAGTTCACTGGCCTTTCGAGGAAAGTGATTATTGAATCGAAAGATCAGGAGCTTCGGCCCCGAATTTCCATCAAAGATGAGAAAGGAAGGACGATGAGCCTTCCTGCCTCTACCTCTCAGGCGCGCTACCTCCTGTCCGTGGGAGCGAATATCCTCGTTTTAGAAGGAGACACGGTGGAGGCGGGGGACATCATCGTGAAGATTCCACGGGAGACGACCAAAACCAAGGACATTACAGGAGGTCTCCCGCGGGTGGCAGAACTCTTTGAGGCGCGGAAACCCAAGGAGTTTGCGATGATCAGCGATATCAACGGGAGAGTTGAATTTGGGAAAGATCTCAAGGGAAAGCGAAAGGTGGTCATCCGTCCCGACGTGGGAGAGCCGAAGGAATACATGGTGCCGAGGGGGAAGCACGTCAGCGTTCACGAAGGAGATTATGTCCGAGCGGGAGAGGCCCTGATGGATGGTCCTTCCAATCCTCATGATATTTTGAGGGTGTTGGGCGACAAGGCGTTGGCTCATTACCTGGTGGACGAAATCCAAGAGGTGTACAAACTCCAGGGAGTCAAGATCAACGACAAACATATCGAAGTCATCGTTCGCCAGATGCTCAAGCGCGTTAGGGTTAAGGAAGTGGGAGATACGCATTTCTTAGTGGATGACCAAGTGGAGAAGTTTGTTTTTGAGGAAGAGAATGCTCACGTGCTGAAGGAGGGTGGAAAACCCGCCGTGGCAGAGCCTCTCTTTCTCGGGATTACCAAAGCCTCTCTCATCACGGATAGTTTTATTTCTGCGGCCTCATTCCAGGAGACAACGAAGGTTCTCACCCAAGCGGCGGTGGCGGGAAAGGTCGATTACCTCAGGGGGCTGAAAGAGAATGTGATCATGGGTCGCCTCATTCCTGCAGGAACGGGTCTTCCTAGACACAAGGAGTCGAAGGTTTGGGTTGAAGGATATGCGGAAGATGAGGCCGGAAAACCTGAAGGAACACCTGACGTCTCTGTAGAGGGTGTGGCGTAAATCGGGTGGAGCCGGTAGAGAGCGGAGAGTGGCAAACAAAACCACTCTCCGCACCCCCAATATTGCCATCTATTTTATCGTTTCTAGCCTCTTTTTGGCCATCTCGGCCTGCTCAGACTGTGGATATCTCTCAATCACACGTTTGAGCAGATTTCTTGCATTCGTCTTATCTCCGAGTTCGAGGAAGGCGATCGCTTGCTTATAGAGTGCTGACGAAACCTTTTCTCCTTCGGGATATTTGACGATGACCTTTTCGTACTCCAGGATGGCCTTTTCATAGTCTCTTTTTTGGTAGAAGGTTTCCCCAATCCAGAATTGGGCGTTGTCGGAAAGCTCGGTGTTCGGATACTGTTTTAGAAAAGCCTCGAATTTCCGACGGGCGTCGTCGAGATCTCCTTTCTGAAAAGCTTCATAGGCATCCTTATAAAGGCTGGCTGCACCGGTCGAAGAAGTTTTGATTTCCGCGGACTCCTTTTCCCGAGCCAGGCTGGACCTGTCTGAATCGGCCTGTTTGGCCAACTGATCGATCTTGGTTTCGAGACTTTTTAGGCGATCGTCGACGGTCTTGGTCCGTTCATCCTGAATTCGATTCTGGTCTTCAAGAGATTTTGATTTTTCTTCGAGGATCTTCGTCCGGTAGATCACATCTTCCCTCATCCGATCAATTTCTTTCGAGGGCTTCCTAGCCACATCCTTGTACTCTTCGACACCTGAGGTCAATGCACGCACCTCCGATTGGAGCGTGTCGATCCGGAGGGAAAGATCAGCCCGCAGAGTCTGGTTTTCTTTCTGGAAGGTGGAAAGATCTCTCTTGATTTCCTCTCGGAGGGCAGAGAGCTCCCTCTTGAGGGACTCGATGTCTTTCCGATTCGCATCGGACTGAGAGTAGAGTCGATCCGCCTCCTTATCCAGAATCTGGACATCTTTGAC
>Ga0209253_10003654_pt1 | contig 13489 bp, 14 predicted proteins | sample FrelakmetBRP12BR_FD_187145 | JGI IMG/M metagenome (GOLD analysis project Ga0209253, IMG submission 187145) | Freshwater lake sediment microbial communities from the University of Notre Dame, USA, for methane emissions studies - BRP12 BR (SPAdes)... | ecosystem: Environmental > Aquatic >...
ACCCGACAGCGGCCTGGACGCTACAACAGTTGCGGGAGGCGATCGGCTTCGCGCAGGATTATCGCTATCTGCCCCCATCTTTCATCAGCGTGGCCTTCGTGCGCCGCGGCGGTGACGCGGAGCGAGCGTGCTACCATGGCAAGCAATCACGCCCAGCCATGCCGCTCGCTACGTTCGCGCTGTTGCGTGCCCTCGCCGATGGGCGCCCGCACGCGGCCGCCGAACTCGCCGAGGCCGCCAACCTTCCCCCCGACATGCTCGCGCCCGCGCTCGCCGATCTCGGCACGAGGGGTCTCGCGTTCGAGGCGGGCGCGGGATCGATCCGTCTCGCCGAACCGATCGAGCTGCTCGATGCAGCCCGTATTCGCGTTGCCGCCGACGTGCCGCCGGTCGAGGTGCTCTCTGAGTGCACCTCAACCAACGGCGTTGCCGCGGACCGAGCCACGCACGGGGCTTCGAACGGCACAACCGTGGCGTGCGAGATCCAGACTGCGGGGCGCGGACGGCGCGGTTCGACGTGGCTCGCGCCACCGGGCTCGAGCCTCGCGTTCTCGACCCTTTGGCGCTTCGATCCGCTGTCCCCCTCGCTCGGCGGACTTTCCCTGGCGATCGGCGTGGCCGTCTCGCGCGGGCTGGAGCGCATCGGCGCGCGCGGCATCGGACTCAAGTGGCCGAACGACCTTCTGCACGACGGCCGCAAGCTCGGCGGAATCCTCGTCGAGGTGGTGCATGGCACCGATTCGACGGCCGTGATCGGCATCGGGCTCAACGTCCGGGGCGGCAGCGCGCTGCACGCGCGCATCGGCCAACCGATCACGGATCTCGCGGCGGCGGGCGTCAGCGCCGGTCGGAACGAGATCCTTGCGGCGGTCCTGTCGTCGCTCGCGCCCGCGCTGCACGAGTTCGCCGCTCACGGCTTCGCCCCGTTTCACGATGATTGGATGCGGCGCCATGCGCATCAGGGGGGGCTGGTGCGCGTGCTTCCGGCCGTAGGTGCGACCGTCGAAGGACGGGCAATCGGCGTCGCCGAAGACGGTGCGTTCCTCGTCGAAACCGGGCGCGGCGTCGAGCGTTTCCTCTCGGGCGAGGTGAGCGTGCGCGCTGCCGCCTGAGCCGCGGTCATCCGTCATGCGCGTGCTCTTTCTGCTCTTCGTCCTCGCGAACGTCGCGTTCTTCGCGTACACGCGGTTCGCCGGCGCGCCCGGCACCCGCGATCCGGGCGCACAGGCGCGCCAGATAGAGGCCGACAAGATCCGCGTGCTCACCTCCGCGCAGGGCGCGGCTCGTGCGCGCGTGCCCGAACGTCCCGATCGCGCGTGCTTCGAGTGGGGGCCGTTTCCGGTCGCGGAGCTCGCCGTGGTACGAAGCGCGATCGAGAACCTCGCCCGCGACGTCGAGATCACCGAGCGGCGGGTCGCATCGGCGACCGGCTGGTGGGTGTTCATTCCGCCGCTCCCGAATCGCCTGGCCGCGAACCAGCGCATCGCGGAGCTGCGCAGCCAGGGCGAGGACGTCTCGCTCGTGGTCGAGGACCCGAAGCTCGTCAACGCGGTTTCGCTCGGCGTCTATCCCAGCGAAGAGGCCGCCGGCAAGCGTTTCGCCGAAGTGCGAAAACGCGGCGTGGCGGGTGCCGTGATGGGGCCGCGTGAAGCCGGGCAGCGTGCCTTCCTGCGTTTCGCCGACGCGCCGAAAGAGCTGCGGGGGCGCATCGCGGAGCAGAAGAGCGCGTTCCCGAATGCCGAAGTCGGCGAATGCGCACGGTAGCGGTCGCCAGCCTCGAGGCCGGTGCCGATGTCGCTCGGCATGAAGCCGGCGTGCTGATGCGCGCGCCCGGCAATATCGAAGGCCCGGGGGAATGCGAGATCGAGGCGGCGTGGACGCGCGAGGACTTCGACGCCGCGCGAGCGCTGCTCGAAGAGTACCGGCGCTGGCTGGGCGTCGACCTGTGCGTCAGCCCGAGCGGATGCGCCCCAGCAGATCCGTCGTCGAGCGCTCGTGGTCGAACGGGATCGAGTGAACGACGCCGCCCCAGCCGAGCACTTCCCGGGCGCCGACGATCTTCTCGACCGGCCAGTCGCCGCCCTTCACGAGCACATCGGGCCGGCACGCGAGGATCAGCGCGAGCGGCGTGTCGTGCTCGAACCAGGTCACGGCGTCAACCGCTGCGAGCGCAGCGACGACCGCCAGCCGGTCGGCGAGCGGATTGATCGGCCGATCCTCGCCCTTGCCGAGACGCTTGGCGGAGGCGTCGGAGTTCAGGCCGACGACGAGGCTCGCGCCAAGCGCCCGCGCCTGGGCAAGGTAGGTGACGTGGCCGCGATGCAGGATGTCGAAGACGCCGTTCGTGAAGACGAGGGGTCGCGGCAGCCGATCCGCACGCGTCGCGAGGTCGCGCGGATCGCAGATCTTCTTCTCGAAGCCGGGCGTCGCGTAGGACGGGGCAGTCACTGCCGCCGAGGAGGGCGTCACGAAGCGGTTTCGGGTCGGAGGCTGCGTCGTGGCGAGCGCGTCGACCGGCCCGCGGCTCGCAACTCCCTCCGGGTGGTTTGGTCCAAGCCTGGGCCGTGGTTCAGAGGCCCTGCGGCGACAAACCGGTCCCGATCTCCTTGCGATACCGGTTGAGGTCCTGGACCGTGCCGATGGTCCGCTCGAACAGCAGCGAGAGGTTCTTGAGCAGCATCGTGACCACCTTGGACTCCCACTCCTTGCCGAACCGGATCTGTTCGTCCAGCCAGCGCTCCAGCCACTCCGGGTCGGGGAGCTTCGACTGCACGGTGTCGTTCGGGTAGAGCGCCTTGTTCACGTGCAGGTTGGTCGGATGGAGCGGCTTGCCCGCACGGGCGGCGCTCGCCATCAGCATGCCGATCTTCGCGAACGCCGAACGCGCCTCGTCGCCGCAGCGCTGGATCGCCCGTTTCATGTATTGCAGGTAGGCGCCGGCATGGCGCGCCTCGTCGCGCGACACGAGGTCGTAGATCTTCTTGATCACCGGCTCGGTGTGCCATTCGCCGGCGCAGCGATACCAGTGGTTGAGGCGCACTTCGCCGCAGAAGTGGAGCATGAGCGTCTCGAGCGCCGGTGCCGGGTCGAAGTGGAAGCGCACCGAGTGCAATTCGTCTTCGGTCGGCGCGAGCTCCGGGCGGAACCGCTGCAGGTACTCCATGAGCACGAGCGCGTGCTTTTGCTCCTCGAAGAACCAGACCGACATGAACGCCGAGAAGTCGCTGTCGTCGATGTTGTCGCGCAGGAACATCTCGGTGGCCGGGAGTGCCGCCCACTCGGTGATGGCGTTCATCTTGATGGTGCTCGCCTGCTCATCGGAGAGCTTGGCGGCGTCGAAGTCGCCCCAGGGCACGTCGTCGGCGAGGCTCCACCGAACACGCTCGAGCGACTTGAAAAGCTCCGGATACAGCATGGCGTCCTGTTCCCGAACCGAGTGCGCGAGTCTACCAGTTTTGCGCGGCGCCACACCTTGCGTTCGCGCAAGTCCCGCCGGGTGCGGCTACCACGCGTCTTAGACTGGTCAGGATTCGGTGCGCCGGGCGACGCGGATCAGGTGGCGCCGCGCTTCGCGCGCCAGTCCGCGATCGCGGTCGGTATCTTGGTGAGTTCGGAGAGCACCGTTACGCCGTCGATCGCGCGCTTTCCGAGCGCGGCATTGCGACCCCCGGCCCAAAGCGCGATCGCGGGCGGCAGTTTCGCGCGCAGCTCCTCGAGTCCCTCGAGCACGTGGTTCGACGGGTGGGCCGCGCTGAACGAAAGCGCGACGATGTCCGCGCGGTGCGACACCGCCGCAAGCACGATGTCAAAGAGGGGCGTCTGCGTCCCGAGGGAGATGCAACTCGCGCCCTCGATTGCAAACATCGCCTCGGCCATGAGGAGCCCCAGGTTGTGCTGCTCGTTCGGAAACGTGGTGAGCAACACGCGCGGCGCACCGCCCGGCTGCGGGATGGCAGCGATGGCGCTGCGGAGCACGCCCTGCAGGGTCTCGGTGTACAGATGCTCCTCGAAAATCTCGAGCTGCCCCCGCATCCACGCTTCGCCGATCGCCGTATTGATCGGGGCGACGGTATCGATGAGGAATGGAGCGAGCCCCTGACGCATGACGGCCTGCCCGAGCTCGAGACGCAGTTCCGCGACGCGGTGCTGCTTCACCAGATCGACGACCACGCGGTGGGCGTGTGAAACCGGCTGGGCGCGGGCGCCTCCCACGTCCGGCTCCGTGAGCGCCTCCAGCTCCTCGATGGAGCGGCCGACGATTTTCCCCGGCCGATGCCCGAGATCGAGCAGCCGCTTGATCGTCCGCAGTTTCTCGACCTGATCCTGCGTGTAGACGCGCTCGCCGTGCTGGTCGCGAAGCGGCAAGGGGAAGTCATAGCGCCGCTCCCAGACACGCAGCGTGTCCTTGGAGATGCCGGTGTCGCGCTCGACCGAGGCGATGCTGAAGCTGGGCTGCCCTCTCGATGTCTTCACTTGTCTAGGACAAATCGTTGACAGGTTGCGGGAATGGCGCTAATTTAGCAGAAGCGCAATACGTTTGACCAGGACAAAGTGAATCGCTTTCTGCTCCGGAGTCTCGCCATGACCACCTTTGCCGCCGCCGTGTCTGCCGCGCACGCCGCCACGTGCCCGCAAGTGCTCGATTTCCAGCTCCCGACCCTCACCGAAGACGCGCGCTCGCTCTGCCAGTTCAGCGGGCAGGTCGTGCTCGTGGTGAACACTGCGAGCCGTTGCGGTCTGACGCCGCAGTACAAAGGGCTCGAGCAGCTTCACCGCAAATACAAGGACAAGGGCCTCGTCGTGTTGGGGTTCCCCGCGAATGACTTCGGCGGGCAGGAGCCCGGCTCGAACAAGGACATCGCGAACTTCTGCGAGGCCAACTACGGGGTCTCCTTCACGATGTTCGCCAAGAGCGCTGTGGTCGGCCCGGCGGTGAACCCCTTCTATGCGCGGCTGGCGGAAAAGACCGGCGATCACCCGCGGTGGAACTTCCACAAGTACCTGATCGACCGCTCGGGCAAGGAAGTCTTGTCGTTCGCCTCCGAGGTGGCGCCGAGTGACCCGAAGCTCGTCGCTGCCATCGAACGGATGCTCTCGACCCAATGATCCCTGCGCCGGGCCTTGCGCCGTTTCCGGCGTGCACCCGAATCCCCCTGAAGGAGTTCTCATGAACGCCCCCGAAAAGCTCTTCCTGCCCGACATCCAGGCGACCCCCGACGGCCGCGAGATGGCGATCGACCGCGTCGGCGTGAAGTCGATCCGCCATCCCATCCTGGTCGAGCGGCCCGATGGCGGCACGCACGCCACGGTCGCGATGATCGACATGTACGTGGGTTTGCCGCATCACGTGAAGGGCACTCACATGTCGCGTTTCCTCGAAGTCCTGCAGGGAGAACACAAGGCCCTCAATGTCGAGAGCTTTCGCAACCTGATGGCGACGATGCTGACGCGCCTGGATGCCGAGAGCGGCTACATCGAGATCCGCTTCCCCTATTTCATAACCAAGCGAGCGCCGGTATCGGGCGTGGCAAGCCTGCTCGACTACGACGTCACGTTCCGCGGCGAGGTCAAGCCCCGCGAAGGGCTCGACTTCTCGATCAAGGTCGTGGTGCCGGTGACCAGCCTGTGTCCCTGCTCCAAGAGGATCTCGGATTACGGCGCCCACAACCAACGCTCCCACGTCACCATCGCGGCGACGCTCGCGGCCGATGTCCCGATCGAGGGGCTGGTCGCGATCGCCGAGGAAGAGGCTTCGTGCGAGGTATATGGCCTCCTCAAGCGGCCGGACGAGAAGTACGTGACCGAGCGGGCCTACGACAACCCGAAATTCGTCGAGGACATGGTGCGCGACGTGGCGCTGCGTCTGGACAGCGATCCGCGCGTAGTCGCGTTCACGGTCGAGTCGGAGAACTTCGAGTCGATCCACAACCACTCCGCCTACGCGCTCATCACGCGCGACAAGCGGGCGGGCTGAAGACGAGAACGGAACGGGCGCGACTTCCAGTCCCGAACGCGGCCGGGGGATGCTTGCGCGTCGGACCCGCGCGGATAGGAGAGGCTGCGCGAGAGCCGCCACGGCGGCCCGTGAGTGCGGCGCAAACGGAACGGCAGGACACCAGCAGGAGCAAGGAAATCAATGGATCGCGCCAACGAATCGGTGATCGGCATCGCGGAAGAAACCTTCCGTGCCCGCCCCGGGCAGCGGATCGCCGTGATCGGCGCCGGCATCGGCGGGCTTTCGGCCGCGTGGCTGCTCTCGCGGCGCCACGAGGTGACGCTGTTCGAAGCGAACGCGTACCTCGGAGGCCACACCAACACCGTGGACGTCACGCTCGGCGGCGTGACGCATCCTGTGGATACCGGTTTTCTCGTCTTCAATGACGAGACCTACCCGAATCTCGTCGCGCTCTTTCGCCACCTCGGCGTCCAGAGCGCCAACGCCGAGATGTCGTTCAGTGTGAGTCTCGCCGACGGCGCCCTGGAATGGGCGGGCACGAGTCTCGCGACGGTGTTCGCGCAAAAGAAGAATCTCGCGAACGGCGAGTTCTGGGGGATGCTCGCGGACATGGTGCGCTTCAACCGCGAGGCGACGCGCATCGCGGCTCGAGGTACGGGCGACGGCCTGTCGCTCGGCGATTTTCTCTTCAAGCGTCGCTACGGGCGCGCGTTTCTCGACTGGTATCTCCTGCCGATGGCGGGGGCGATCTGGTCCTGCCCGACGCGCACCATGCTCGACTATCCGGTCGAGACCTTCGCGCGCTTCTGCGCCAACCACGGCCTGCTGCGGATCGAGGGCCGGCCGCAGTGGCGCACAGTCCAAGGGGGCGGCCGCGCGTACGTGAAGCGGCTCGCCGACGCGCTCGACGACGTCCGCCTCGGGACGCCGGTGCGCGCGGTGCGTCCACTCGATGCCGGAGTCGAGATCGTTACGAGCAGCGGCGTCGAACGATTCGACGCGGCGGTTCTCGCCTGTCACGCGGACCAGGCCCTGCGGATGGTCGAGAACCCGAGCGCCGAGGAGCGCCGCATCCTCGGCGCGATACGGTATCAGCCGAACGTGGCAGTGCTGCACACCGACACCACGCTCCTTCCCCGCCGCCGCCGGGTCTGGGCGGCCTGGAACTATCTGGCGCACGGCGACGGCCGGGGCGACACGCCCGTCGGCGTCTCGTATCTCTTGAACAAGCTGCAGCCGCTGCCGTTCGCGCAGCCGGTGATCTTGACCATGAACCCGCTCCGCGCGCCCGCAGCCTGCGACACTATCGCGGCGTTCGACTACGAACACCCGGTGTTCGATCGCGCCGCGATCGACGCGCAGGCGGCCCTGCCGGCCATCCAGGGGCGCCGCGGCCTGTGGTTTTGCGGCGCCTGGGCGGGTCACGGTTTCCACGAGGACGGTCTCAAGGCCGGACTCGCGGTCGCGAATGCACTCGGATGCTTCGCCCCGTGGCAAGGGGATGGGGCCGGTGTCGAGAGCGACGACCACGCGCCCTGGCCTGCCCTCCGGCCCGCATGGCACAATGGCTTCGCCGCAGCGACGGCGCCCTAGCGGCCGCGCGCGCGAGACCACGGGTTGCCATGCGTGCGCACGACGCCAATTCCGACGCCGGGCTGCAACCGCGCCTGTTCTTCGGCGCGGTCATGCATCGACGTCTTCGGCCGGCCGATCATCGCTTCACCTACCCGGTGTACTTTCTCTCGATCCCCCTCTCTCGCGTCGAGGCGCTCGCACGGCCCCTCTTCGGCGTGAACCGCTTCAACGTGTTCAGCTTTCACTTCCGTGATCACGGCGCACGCGACGGCAGTCACCCGCTCGCATGGGCCCGCGATCTCCTCGCTCGCGAAGGCCTCGCTGCGATCGCCGACGGCGAGGTCTGGCTGCAGACCTTCCCGCGCGTGCTCGGGTACGTGTTCAACCCGGTCAGCTTCTGGTTCTGCCACGACGCCTCCGGAGGGCTGCGAGCGGTGGTCGCCGAGGTCAGCAACACCTTCGGCGAACGCCACGCCTATCTGCTCGCGCACGAAGACGCACGGCCGATTGCGGCGGGCGAGCTCCTGAGGGCGCGTAAGACGTTCCACGTGTCGCCCTTCTTCGACGTCGCGGGCGGCTACCGCTTCCGCTTCAAGAACGACGGCGATCGCGCGCTCGCGCGCATCGACTACCACGACGAACAGGGCGACCTGCTGCACACCAGCCTTTCCGGGCGCGGCGAACCCCTGTCGGGCGCGGCGCTTCGCCGCGCGCTGCTCGCTTACGGCTGGCTCACGGTCGGCGTCGTCGCACGCATCCACTGGCAGGCGCTACGACTGCTCGCGAAGCGGGTGCGGTTCTTCTCGAAACCCCTTCCGCCGGCCGAGCAGGTGAGCCGATGAACACGACCGACATCACGGCGTCGCCCCGCGAATCGCGCGGGGCGGCATCGGCGTCGGTCCCTTGGGCGGCCCGCACCGTCCTGAAGACGCTCGGTCGCCTTTCGCAGGGGCGTCTCCAGCTTTCGTTGCCGAACGGCACGCGGTGCGACTTCGGCCAGCCGGGGGGGTTGTGCGCATCGATCGACATCCGCGACTGGAATGCCTTCCGCGCCATTCTGGCGAGCGGCGACGTCGGCTTCGGCGAGGCGTACCTTTCCGGGCAGTGGAACACCCCCGACCTGGGCGCGCTGTTGACGCTGGTCGCCACCAACCGGGCAGCGCTCGAGAATGCTGTATACGGCAGCACGCTCGGCAGGCTCACGTACGTCGTGCGCCACTGGCTCAACGCCAACACCAGGCGCGGCAGCCGCCGCAACATCGCTGCGCACTACGATCTCGGCAACGATTTCTATCGGCTCTGGCTCGATCCGTCGATGACGTACTCGAGCGGGCTCTTCGCCGGTGATCTGTCCCGGACGCTCCCCGATGCTCAGCGCGCGAAGTATCGCCGCATTCTCGAGCGGCTCGACCCGAAGCGAGGCGATCACATCCTCGAGATCGGCTGCGGCTGGGGCGGCTTTGCCGAGGTGGCGGCGTGCGAGTTCGGCTGCCGCGTGACCGGCCTCACCCTCTCGCGCGAGCAGCGCGCCTACGCGCAGGCGCGGATGCGTGCGGCCGGCGTCGGCGACCGCGTTGCGATCGAGCTCGTCGACTACCGCGACGTCTCGGGGCACTTCGACCACGTCGTCTCGATCGAAATGTTCGAGGCGGTCGGCGAGCGCTTCTGGCCGGCCTATTTCGGAACCATCGGGCGGGTGCTGCGCCCCAAGGGAAGGGCCGTCATCCAGGCCATCACGATCGACGACGTGCTGTTCGCGCGCTACCGGCGTGGCACGGACTTCATCCAGCAGTTCGTGTTTCCCGGCGGCATGCTCGCGTCGCCTTCGCGGTTCGCGGCCGAGGCGAAAGCGGCGGGCGTTGCGATCATCGACGCGTTTGCGTTCGGCATGGATTACGCGGAAACCCTGCGTCGCTGGCGGCAGCTCTTCGTGAGCCACTTGCCGAAAGTGCGTTCGCTCGGCTACGACGAACGGTTTGTCCGCCTGTGGGAGTTTTACCTCGCGTACTGCGAAGCAGGATTCACGTCGCGATGCACCGACGTCTACCAGTTCGAGCTTTCCCGGTGAACGCGCTCTGCGCGGGTGCCGTTGCGGTGCTGCTCGCCTTGGCGACGCCCGCGGCTGCCCAGATGCTGCCGCAACCGCTGGTGCAGGCACATCCGGAGTATCGGCTGAAGGCAGTCGGCCAGGGCAAGCTCCGCTGGTTCGGCTTGCACATCTACGACGCGCGGCTCTGGGCCGACAGCGGGATCTTCGGGTTCGCGCAGCCGTTCGCGCTCGGGGTCCGCTATGCGCGCGACTTCTCCGGAGACAAGATCGCCCAATCGAGCCTCGACGAGATCGCACACCTCGGCTTCGGATCGCCTGCGGATCGCGAACGGTGGGGTGCGGAGATGCGGCGGATCTTTCCCCACGTTGCGGCCGGACACGAGCTGCTCGGTCTGAACGTTCCGGGCTACGGCGCGCGTTTCTATCACGACGGCAAGTATGTCGGCGAGATCGCCGAACCGGAATTCGCGCGAGCCTTCTTCTCGATCTGGCTCGACCCGCGTACGCGCCTCGCCGACCTGCGTGCGGCGCTGCTCGGTCGGGAGGGATGAGCGGTGGCCCTGCGGGACCGCCGCGGCCCGCCACGGATCCCGCGGTTCGGCACGAAGTTCGGCACGCGTCGGGATGCCGTCGCATTCGTGCCCTTGCGGTTGATCCGGGGCTGGTGGGTCCGCCGATGACGGCGCGCTCGTTGAGTCTTCGCGACCTCGTCACCTACGGCGCGCTCGGGCTTCCGCTCGCCATGGCAGCGCTGCCGCTCTACGTGCACCTCCCGAAGCTCTACGGTCGCGACTTGGGCATGAGCCTCACGCTCGTCGGCGCAATCCTGCTGGCGACGCGGCTCCTTGACGCCGTGAGCGATCCTCTGCTCGGGTACGCCTCGGATCGCGTGTCGAGCAGGCGATTGTTCGTCGGCGCGGCGCTGCCGCTTCTTGCCGCTGGCATGCTCGGCCTCTTCCATCCACCGTCCGACCCGCGGCTCCTCGCGGCGTGGCTTGCGGGGTTGCTGGTCGTCGTTTACCTCGGGTTCTCGGCAGCGACCATCGCCTACACGGCGTGGGGCGCGCAGCTCTCCGACGACGTCAACGAGCGCACGCGAGTCACCGCCGCGCGCGAAACGTTCACGCTGCTCGGCGTGGTGATCGCGGCAGCGTTGCCTCAGTTCCTCGGCGGCGAGTCGGCGGAGGGGCTCGCGCGGACGAGCGTGGTGTTGGTGGTCCTGCTCGTGCTCTTCGGGGGCGTGACGCTTACGCTCTCGCCCCGGGGCGAATGCCGGTCAGGGTCGGGCGGGACGGTCCTCGGAGCGATCCGACAGACCCTCGCGAACACCCACTATCGCTGGCTGCTCGCGGTGTTCGTGCCCTCGGGAATCGCCGCGGCCGTGCCTTCGACGCTCGTGCTTTTCTTCATCGAAGACGTCCTCGAGGCGCCGGCCGACGCGGGGCTCTTCCTCGTCGTGTATTTCGTGAGCGGCGCAGCGGGGATGCCGCTTTGGGTATGGCTCTCGCGGCGCATCGGCAAGAAGAGCGCGTGGCTGCTCGGCATGCTCATGGCGGTGGTCGCGTTCGCCTGGGCGTTCGGTCTCGCTGCCGGAGACGTGATTGCGTTCGCCGTGATCTGCGTGCTCTCGGGCCTCGCGCTCGGCGCAGACCTCGCGCTGCCTCCGTCGATACTCGCCGACGTGATCGACCGCGACCGTGAGGCGGCAGGCGTGCGGCGCGAGGGCGCCTACTTCGGCATCTGGACGCTGGTGTCGAAGGCGAACCTCGCGCTCGCCGCGGGAATCGCGCTTCCGCTGCTCGCCATGCTCGGCTACGAGCCGGGAGCGCCCGGTGCCGAGCGCTCGCTTGCACTCATCTACTGCCTCCTGCCGTGCGTCTTCAAGCTTGCATCGGCAGCGTTGCTCTGGGTCGCGCCGCTCGGTGCGCCGGCCGGAGGGCTTGATCTCCAGGGAGACTGACATGCTGATCCGGCTCGCGACGCTTGCCATCGTCCTCTCGTTCCTCCCCGGGTGTGCGAGCACGACGCCCGAGCAGTATGCGAACGAGAAACCCGTGCTCGACCTCACGCGCTTTTTCGACGGTGCCGTGGACGGGTGGGGAATGGTCCAGGACCGCAGCGGCAAGGTGCTGCGCCGCTTCTACGTGAAGATCGATGCCAAGTGGGACGGCAACACCGGCACGCTGGACGAGCGCTTCGACTGGTCCGACGGCAAGAACGAGCAGCGCGTCTGGAAGGTCACGAAGCTCGACGCCACGCGCTACACCGGGACGGCCGGGGACGTGGTCGGGCAGGCGACCGGGGTCGCGGCAGGTAACGCGCTGCAGTGGAAGTACGTACTGCAGCTTCCGCCGGAGCAGGGCGGCTGGCAGGTGGATCTCGACGACTGGATGTATCTCGTGGACCAGGACACGATGCTCAACCGGTCGGAGATACGCAAGTTCGGCATCAGGTTCGCGGAGATCACGATCGCGTTCCGGAAGCGGAAGTAGAACCCCTCCATGCCACTGAATCCTCGCCTCACCGACTGGAAAGACAAGCGCGTCTGGCTGATCGGCGCTTCGACCGGCATCGGCGCGGCGCTCGCCCGCGCGCTCGTCGGGCGCGGTGCCAAGGTGGCCGTCTCGGCGCGCAATCAGGCCGCGCTCGACGGGCTCGTCGCCGGTCACAAGGGTGCGATCGCGATCGCTGCCGACGTCACCGCCGCCGATTCGCTCGCCGCAGCGCACGCACGCATCATGCGTGCGTGGCACGGCCTCGATCTCGTCGTGTATCTCGCCGGCATGTACACGCCGCAGCGCGCGTGGGAGCTCACCGTCGAGGACGCCCGGCGGCACGTCGAGGCGAACCTGATGGGTGTTTACAACTTCCTGCCGCTCGTCATCCCCCGGTTCGTGAAGCAGGGCGCGGGCGCGATCGCGTTGGTGTCGAGTGTCGCCGGCTACCGCGGCCTCCCGAACAGTCTCGTCTACGGGCCGACGAAGGCGGCGCTCATCAACCTCGCCGAGGCGCTCTATCTCGATCTCCAGCCGAAAGGCGTCGGCGTGTACGTCATCAATCCCGGGTTCGTCGAGACGCCGATGACCGCACGGAACGCGTTCAAGATGCCGGCGATCGTGACACCCGAGGTCGCCGCCGGGGAGATCCTCAAGGGCCTCGCGGCGGGGGAGTTCGAGATCCACTTCCCGAAGCGCTTCACCCGGGTGCTCCAGGCGATGCGCCTGCTTCCTTACGCGGTCTACTTCTCCGCGGTGAGGAAGACCACCGGCACATGACCCTCGACGAGATCGTGCGCTGGTTCGAGACGCTCACGCCCGAGAGCGTGTCAGCGATCGACCGCTACTACGCGCGCGACGCCACGTTCAAGGACCCGTTCAACGACGTGAACGGTATCGACCCGATCCGGCGCGTGTTCGCGCACATGTTCGTCCAGGTGGACGAGCCGCGCTTCACGGTGACCGATTGGTGGCAGAACGAGCGCGGCGCGGCGCTCGTCTGGGATTTCACTTTCCGCGAGAAGCGCGGCGGCACGGCGCGGCTCGTGCGTGGTGCCAGCCATCTTCGCTTCGCGCGCGATGGCCGCATCGCCTACCACCGTGACTACTGGGACGTTGCCGAAGAGCTCTACGAGAAGGTGCCGGTGCTCGGAAGCGTGCTGCGCGCCATCAAGCGGCGACTGAAGGCCTGAGCGCGCAAGAGGCCGCGGTCGCGCCGCCGCGGGGTACACGCGCAATGTGTTTTCCGCCCCGCCTCGCGAAGCGGGAGCGTCGCGCAACGATCGCGGGGCGAGTCCTTCCGGTGCGCGGCCCTGCTGTTATTGCTTCGCCGGCGCAATCTCGCGCGATTCGATGGGTGCGGGCGGCGGTGGTGGCGGCGGTGGCGCGGCCGGGATCGCGGCGGGTGCCGTC
>Ga0209253_10003655_pt1 | contig 13487 bp, 14 predicted proteins | sample FrelakmetBRP12BR_FD_187145 | JGI IMG/M metagenome (GOLD analysis project Ga0209253, IMG submission 187145) | Freshwater lake sediment microbial communities from the University of Notre Dame, USA, for methane emissions studies - BRP12 BR (SPAdes)... | ecosystem: Environmental > Aquatic >...
CATGAGTATTAGAAATGCTGAGGGAAAATGGGAGCCGATGCTGCTGGGAATTGAGCCACGGATTTGCTCGGTCTGTAAGGAGGGGCTCTACCGCGATAAGACGTTTTTCAGCGGCGGCTGGTCTCGTTGCGCCTTGTGCGAGGATTTTGTCCATTACAGTTGCCTGGCCAACGGAAAGGTTTCATTTCTGAAAGCCCGGCCCCGCGTCTGTAAGACCTGCCGTGCTGCTCAAGAAGATAGCGCTTCTTCTTCGCCGAAGGCAGCGACTCCAGTGGCCGTTGGGTCGTGAATCCTGTTTCACAATCAAGCCCGGTAGAGGCCCGTCCGGGCTGGTGGCATGCCTTTTCCCACGATACAGTCCGGTTCATCCTGGCGCCGTTGGTCCTCCTCTTCAGTGGATTTTTCACGGCGAATTTTCTCCTCAGCGGTTCCTACACCTGGTCGAGGACCATTCGGACGCTGGCGCTGATGCTTACCGTGTTGATCCTCTCCCGTGAATTCGTTTACAAGGAACAGCTGTCGCGTAATCTGGCCTCGGAGCGTGCATGGTTGACCGTGTTCTATTCCTGCGTGATTCCCTTCGTTATCGGCATGGCGGTGATGGTGGCTCTGTGGGCACTCTAAGAAGATCGTTGTCTGGTCTGTCTGGTCTGTCTGGTTGAATGAAACTAACCAGATGAACCAAATCAACCAAACAAACCAAATGAACTAGACGAACCACCACGACGAGGACAGTTGATGGCAGAGATTATCCGCAGTGGAGCCTTTCTCCAACAATGTTGGTCGGTGCATCCGCTCTGTCTGACGGTCAAGCGCGTTGAGCCGGAACGTATTGTGGTGCTGACGTGCAGTTCCTGCCGCATGGTGCATCGAGTGACCACTGATGCGGTCACCAGGCAAGTCTCGACCGGAGATTCCTCAGTGCCTGAACCGGATCCTACGCAGCCGGATGGGCTCATGGCGCTCAAGGCTTGTATGGGCACCCATGCTCCTGCCCTGTCGCTTCGGGAGATGGATGTGTTTCAAGATGCGGTGTGGGTTCGCTGTGCGGAATGCCGGGCGCAGTACGACCTGACGGTTTCCCAGTTCGAAACGCATCAGAAATAGCCGGGGCCTTTCGCGCCAGTCCTCGAGTCGATCGACAGCCATGCCATCGCCATCACAGTTCTCAGACGAAGAAGCGGCCTTAATGGCTGACCAGCACTTCTTTCGCGCCAAGGCGAAGATCATGACCAAGGTGCGCGGCTTGCTCACGGCCACGCATGCAGCGTTGAAAGAAGAAGCTGGGTCGGCCACTCTCATCACCCCGCCGGACTTCAATCCTGCCAACTGTCAGTTCGTGAAGGGAGAGTCTCTCGAACTCTTCCCCTACCAGTATCTGGACTTTCCAAAACACTTTCACGACTCGAACGCCTTTACCTTTCGAACCATTTTCTGGTGGGGACACCACCTCGCGTGTGCCTTGCTGTTGGAAGGGGAGGGGATCAAACAGCGCAAGGCGCGGATTGTGGACCGGTTTCATCAGCTAGCCGGGCAAGGGCTGGAATTGTCCTTGGCGCCGACCTTGTGGGAATGGAAGCGAGGCGAGGGCTATACCTTGCCGATCACCCACGATCGCAAGGCGCAGATTGCCGCTGTGTTAGCCGAACGGTCTTTTGTGAAGATTGTCCGGTTTCTACCGTTCACCGACCAGCGGATTCAGTCTGGTCAGATGCCGGAATTCAGCCGCGAGACCTTTCGAGCCATCCTTCCGATTGTCACCCGCTAGCGGATCTATGGGCGCCAGAATGCCTCCCAATCCTCTTGCCGAATTTGCAGCGCTCGAAACACATCGACAGGAAGGTTGGTGGACAGCTGAGCTTGGGCTTCGTACCCCGCTATTTGTTTATGCAGAATGAACGCCATGGCCTTCAAGTGTTGAAGGCTCAGCCGAATCGTAGCAACACGTTCAATCGGCGGCGGAGTACCTGGAGCCACCAGATTTGCTCCGGAGACTTGAAAGTTCAGCGTGCACCCAAGTGGCCCAATATGAAGTTGAAATTGGTCTGCATAGGCATCAGGGACTTCAGCCATGTTTCCCCCTTTGAGTTGAGTGGAGTCGAGTTGATTGAGGGAGCAATATTAGTCCTCAGTCTAGGATTTGGTCAATGAGCCGAACTGTACCGGCTTCGGTATTTGTCTCTGATCGGCAACTTGAGTACACTGAGCCCGTTTCAACGGGGTGGCGGGCAATCGCAAGTGAGGAGGATGACATCGTGAAACAGACAAGGGGGCGACTGGGCATCGGTATCGTGCTCACGGTCAGTCTGCTGATGGGAGCAGGCTGCGGGGGTACGGGGAAAACATTCTATCTGGATCTTCAGCAGAAACAGGTGGCGGCACAATTCATGGAGCCGGAACCGGTCAGGATCGTCATCGAGTCCTTTGAGGATCGGCGGCTGGACTGGAGTCGGCTCGGTCTGCGGACCCATTTGTGGGGCGGGGTGACCAACTTCAATGTGGCAGGTGTGCGTTTCGGAGACGTGATTGCCCAGATCCTCGCTGATCGTCTGAAAGCGCGCGGATGGAAAGATCGGGCCTGGACGGTGCGGGTGGCTCCCAGCGGGGCCGTGACGAATTTGAACGATGCCGACATCGTCATCAGCGGGCAGGTGCTCGATCTTTCAGTCAACGCCAAGAGCCGGCTTTTTTCGACGGTGGTGACCACGAGCAGCAATCTGGTGATCGCCGCGAGAAACCTCGTCGACCAGAGTTCGACGACGAGACGCATTGAGGGGGCACAACGTGAAACTGTTGTGTGGTTCAGCGAAGATGATGTGCAACAGTTACTGTCGGCGACCCTGAAGGACGATATCGATCGATACCTCCTCGATACAATGATCGACCACAAGGCGTTGCGACCGGCACGGTGATGTGCCGAGGGAAGAGATGATCCACTGTGCGTGAACGTCGTTGGGAAACGACGACCCCGCTGACTTTCGGTCAGGTGCTCGCCGTGGGTGAACGGCTGGCTGCTCTGGGGTTGAAACCTGCAGTGCCTGCGAAGGACGTCATCTGTTACGTCGAGGAATGGACGGTCGAGTCTCCTCAGGATTTTGACCAGTTGGATGCGTGGTCTACGGAAGATGTGACACTGATTCACGTCCGGGAGGGTTGGCGGGGCGACTTCTATCTCCTGGCCGGGGCCTACCACACGGTCTACCAACGCTATCAGGATGTGGGTACCTACTGCTCAATCAGCCATCCCTGGCGCATTCGCGATCCGTTACGGCTGCATGATCCCCGCAGTATGCTCTGGCTGGGATTTCGCCACGCCCATTCGTTTATCCGCGTACGGCTCCAAACCAAAGAGGTCATCACTCCCGGCGAGACGCGCGGCGATACAGAGCGGGCGCAATGGCTGGAGGAACGGCGCACGGCGTTTCTCGAAGCGATCACGCTGTTGGAGCTTCCCATCGAAACATTGATCGAGAAACAGCAGCTAGTGTTGCGTCCAGCCGATCCCTCCGTGGCCTTCTTCTGCTCCTGGCCCGATGCCTTTGGTCCCTGTCAGTTTGAATACAATACGGCAGATGCCTACGAGTTCCTGGTGCCGGCCAGTAAATTGGCCGCGACCTCTGCACCGGGACCAACCGGCGTCCGGGCCTATCTGACAGGTTTCTCAGAAGACGCGCTCGGTGACTTTCAAGCGATTGAACCCACCGCCCGCTCTGTCTATCGCTGTTCGGTGCATTGTCCGCTCGACGACTTGCCGGAAATTCGATCGGCGATCGAACCAGACGGACGCCTCTACAGCACGCTCTGTGAGTTTCAAACAGAGGAACTGCTTCCAGACGAAGAGGATGCCTCCGCCATAATCGGGATCGTCGGCAACGAGACGGGATTTCACATTGAGGCCCGTCTGAACCGAGCCCCGCTGAGCGAAGATCTGATGGCTCCCTGGCTGGAAGAGGTGATTGGACATACGGTGGTGTATGCGCCGCTCCCTCCTTTCGTTTAGCTGGATGCTGAAAAATCCCGCCAGCATCGTTCTCCCCTCGAAAGCGTCCTCAACGTAGCCCAGAGGCTACGCCTCCGGTGCTTTCATCGGCTGCGGCCTTGCTGGACGGACTTTTTGATCATCCTGCTGAATAATCCTCAGTGTAGTCCACACGGAGAGGAGGCTGTCTTGCAGCTTGGAGTGGGAGGGTGAGAAAGGTGATCGTTTTGAGCCGTCCGCTTTCTCCTTTGTTTGGCAATCGTAAGAATACCCTCAATCGATAAGGGGGTACGATGACGTGACCGGGGTCTTCGAAAAACCGATTTTTGATTGAACAACCAGGGGGGATTCCGCACAGTGGGGGCATGAGTCCCCTGGTCAAGATTCAATCGGTTCTGGCCAAGCCTTTTATGCCTCCGGTGTTCTTTTTCTCCGGTGTGGGCTATGACACGCTGACACTCACTCGAATTGATCGGCTGCAAGATAATCTCTTGCTGCTGATCTATCTGCTCCTCTTGGGCGTGCTCATCGTGCTGACCGGCCGGTTGGGGATCGAGCCGGCGCCGGATCGGGAGCGGTTGGCCGCGCTCTCACCTTTCGTGCGTTGGGTGCTGCGCGTAAGGCCCTACTATCCGATGGCCGTGCAGTTTCTCTTGGGCGGGTTGTTCAGCGCTTATACGATTTTCTATTCCCGTAGCGCCACACTTACCAGCACAGCAATCTTTTTCGCCCTGTTGGTCGTACTGCTGGTCGGCAACGAGTTTCTGCGCGATCGGCTCTCCAGCCTGCGTCTCCTCGTGAGCCTCTACGCGATGGTGTGCTTCGCCTTTTTCACGTTCTTTCTCCCGGTCATGACCGGGTACATGAATGCAGCGATCTTTCTGCTCGGAGCCGTCCTGAGCGCGGTCGTGACATTTCGCGTAGTCCAATTGGTCTATCGCAACAATCCGGATCGTTCGAAGCGCGAAGCGGTTGGAGTCGCGGCCCCTGCTTTCACGCTCATCGGTCTGCTCGTCGGGTTTTATTTTATGAACTGGATTCCACCAGTGCCGCTCTCGATGAAATTCGGCGGCATGTATCGCGAGGTTCAGAAGCAGGACGACCGGTTTGCGCTCAGTTTCGATCGTGAATGGTATCAGGTCTGGAAGCGCTCGCAGAGTCCTTTCCCAGCCAATGAGCCGATCTATTGCTTCACCGCCGTCTTCGCCCCGGTCGCGCTGAACACGACTGTCTATCACCATTGGTTTTTTCGAGCGAACAGCAACAAACCCTTCATCCATGCCGACAAGATTCCGATCAAGATTTCCGGCGGTCGAGAAGGGGGCTACCGCGCCTATACGTTCAAGCAACGGCTCGATCCGGGGGACTGGCGTGTAGACGTCGAGACCGAAGACGGCCGGGTTGTCGGGCAAGTGTCTGTTGAGGTGGCTGAGCGGGGAGAGACAGAGCCAACGCCCAGAACGTTTCTATATTAATCCAATGAAACGGCTTAGCGGCCTTAAATGACTTGAGAAACGAAAGGGAGAAGGAGTGCCTGCGAACAAAGGTAGCCGTGTCCTATTTAATATGAGGATTTTCCTGAACAAGGGTGATGAGGTCCTGCTGAACGAAACGCAGGCAGAGCACCTTCCGAAAGAAATGATACGAGTTGTTGATGGAGTGACATTGATCGATCGCACGATCGTACTGAGACGTCGCGAAGCGATGGCCGGTGTGGAACAGGCCTTGATGGGGATGAAGGTCGGCGGCTATCAAAAAGTTCGCATCAGCCCTCATCTGGCCTACAGAGATAAAGGCATTCCGGACCTGATTCCTCCGGACGCGGTGTTGATTTGTGAGATCTGGTTGCGCGACATTGTGAGGTTCCTTCCCTAGTAAAGCGTTGCCAGGTGTTATATGAACCCTCCTATGTTAGCGCCGTGTCCCTCCAGCCCCAATTGTGTCTCGACCCAGGCTCAGGACGAGGGACACGCCATTGAGCCCATTCGCTACCGTAAGTCGCGGGCAGAAGCGAAGGAGGCGCTGAAAGAAGTTATCCGTTCCATGCCACGGACCAAGCTCGTTGAAGAAGACGAGACCTATCTCCACTACGAGGCCACCAGTCTGTTGCTTCGCTTCGTTGACGATGTCGAGTTTTTGCTCGACGACGAGACTAAGACCATCCACTTCCGTTCCGCCTCCCGCACCGGCTACGGCGATCTGGGTGTCAATCGCAAGCGTATGGAGCAGGTGCGTGCTCTCGTTGAGCAAAGGCTCTAGCCCGCATTACTCACGAAGACTTCTACTGCAACCGCCGATACGCAGCTGCGACAAGCCTGACGGCGGGCGGGCTCGCCACTCAGTCGGTCAACATACTGTGTTAAGTATGCCTCCTTCCCTCGGGGCTCCGCGCGCCCGTCTCGCTTGGCGTCTCGGCGGTTTCGTCACGAACTCTCGTGAATAATGTGGGCAAGCTCCATTTGGCAATTTCCTTTGGAGCTGAACGGCCTCTTGTTACGATGTCGGAAGCAGGAGGCAGCGCTGATGGGTTTCAAACGAAAAGGATCGCGTGTTGAGGTAAACCGGGGCGGCCGTCTGCAGCGAGGGCCTCTCTCGGCGCCGTGTAAGGTTCTGGATGTGAGCGAGACAGGTGTACGGATTGAGAGCCGCTTGTTCGTGAAGAGCGGTGATGAACTCCAACTAATGATCGAGCTTGAGCAAGGGAGAACCTTGACCTGTGGACTCCAAGTCGTCTACGTGCGTTCCCCTAAGTTCGGCGCGAAGATCACCTCAATCAGTCCGGAGGACAGGGAACGACTCACCCATATTTTCGACGATCGCGTACAGACCAGCTATTCTCGCCGGTAGCCGGCGTTGTTCATTTGGTCTATTTGGTTTGTTTCGTTTGTTTGGTTAACCAAGACCAACTAAATGAACAAAACAAACCAGATCAACCAAACAGACCGGGTTAATGCGCGGGGCTGGGTGGTTTTGGGCCGAGCCTGGTTGTGTGCTGGAAGACACATTTCGGGCAGGTGTAGTGGACGAATTGCTTGCCGCCGACGAGACGCTTCTTCATCGCCACCTGGCACCAGGTGCAGAGGCGATCGGGGAGATCAGCTGAAGGCGGAATCGGGTTCGGGATAGATGAAGTGACATTGGTCATGCGCGGCATTCTCTCCGACCGCTGCGAACCTTGTCAATCGGTCGAGTAGTCCCTGAACCGCCAGGCGTGAAAAAAAGTTTCTCCATCCCCACTCATATGAAAATTTTCGTGGTATAGTCCGAAACAACAGTCCATCGTCACAGTTTTTTCACCCTCCTAACAGAAAGGTGTATAACCTCTATGAGTAGCCCGATTGATTCCGAGACCGCAATCTTTCCAACCGAGTCCCCAGTAGCTGATTCCATTGCTCCCCAGGAGATGGTGGGTGATGGAAAAGCGTGGGGACTCTGTACCGCTCTTGATCTTCAAGATTGTAACCCCGACCTGATTCGCAATGCCGACCATATCCGCCGTTATGTCGCTGAGCTGTGCGAGCTCATTGACATGAAACGCTTTGGCGAGTGCCAGGTCGTCGATTTTGGCTCAGGCCGCGTTGCCGGCTATTCCATGGTGCAGCTGATCTCGACCTCGTTGATCAGCGGCCATTTTGCGAACGATACGAACAACGCTTACCTCGACATTTTCAGCTGCAAGGGCTATGACCCTGCCGTTGTCGAGGCGTTTTCCAAAGATTTCTTCGGCGCGCGTCGCAGTACGACGACGGTCACGCTCCGTTATTAGAAAAAGACCGGGAGCCGCGACACCGCGGCTCCCGGCATCGATCCGAACAGGTTGCGGGAAAACCACTGCAGCACAACAGAAGCACGCTCCCGCAGGATGCTCAAAAAGTTTGTCCAGCAAGGCCGCAGCGAGTGAAGGGCCGAGGCGTACCCTCTGGGGTACGTTGAGGCTCTGAACGATGCGAGAACGCTGCTGGCGGACTTTTTCAGCACCCTGCTAGAAGCCCTCGCCTTCCCACGAACTATGAACCCCACCACAGTCAAAGAGTTCTTTCAGCTTCTCCCGGGCCAGCTCGATTCAGATGCGGCCGAAGATCTCGATGCGGTCTATCAGTTCGATCTGAGCGGCGCACAGGGAGGGCAGTACATTCTCACCATCCGGGAGGGGGTCTGTCGGATCGTAGAGGGGACGCATGAGAACCCTCACGTTGTACTCTCGATGGGAGGAGAAGACTGCATCAAGGTTCTGAATGGCCAGTTAAGCGGGACTGCTGTCGCCATGTCTGGTCGGCTCAAGATCAGCGGAGACATCGGTTTGGCAATGCAACTGAAGGCGCTTTTCCCAACTGTCGGGTAACATCTCCGCATCATGGCCGAGCGAGACCGGCGGGACGAGCGAGACTAGTCAAGCAAAGTGGGAAGCCAATCGGTTCACGTCACGCTTTTCTCGCAAGTCTCGCCCTTCACGCGCCGCGGCTCATCGACCAGCCGGTTCTGCCGGAATCCAATCGATATTTTCTGGCGTTTTGTCCGGGTGGCGGGAAAACCGTTCCTCTAAGATCACATAGACCGTGGGGATGAGAAAGAGCGTGAGGATCGTCGAGACGCTGAGCCCTCCGACGACTGCGCGAGCTAACGGAGCATTCGTTTCGCCGCCGGTTCCCCAGCCGATGGCCATAGGGAGCAGCCCTAACACGGTGGCGAGGGAGGTCATCAGGATGGGCCGGAGTCGCGTCTTTGCCGCGATGACCGCCGCGTCATGCAACTCTCGCCCTCGCCGACGCAACACGTTCGTATAGTCGACGAGCAGGACGCCGTTCGAGACCACGATGCCCAACATCATGATGATACCCATCATCGATGTGGTGGAGAGAGTGGTATCGGTCAGGAAGAGGATGAGGATGACGCCAGGAAGGCCCATTGGAACCGAAAACATGATGATGAAAGGGTCGATCAGCGATTTGAACTGCGCGGCCATCACCATGTACACGAGGACCAGTGCCAGGGCCGTCGCAAACAACAGGCCCTCAAAGGTTTCCCTCTGTTGTTGAATCTGACCGGCCAACCGGATGCTAAAGCCGGAAGGAAGCTGGATTTTGGCAATGGCTGCCTCCAGGTCGGCGGCGACGGCGCCGAGATCCCGATCCACTGGGTTGGCGGTCACATGGACCACCCGCTGAAAGTACTTGCGGTCGATCTTCACCGGACCGGCATTGAGTTTAAGCGAGGCGACATTTTTGAGGAGGACTGGCTCTCCTGTTCGTCCGGTCAAAATGATGTTCTCGATATCGGTGAAATCTTTTCTGTGTTCTTCCGCGAGCCAGGCGCTGATGTAGTATTCGTTCCCATTCTGGGGGTCGGTGTAAATGATGGGGTCGGTGGGGCCGTTGCCGTTGAGTGAAAAAAGCACGGCGTTGGCCACGTCCGTTTCACTGATGCCAAGGAGGGCGGCCTTCTCTCGATCTACCACCACGTTGACCTCGGGATAGTTCTCCTCACGACTGACTTCGATGTCGGCTAACCCCGGTATGTGCTGCATCATGCTTTCGACCTGCTGGATGACCCCCCGCGCTTTTTCGAAATCATAGCCGTAAATCTCCACGTCGACGGATTTCTGCGACCCAAAGCTGGTGACTCGCTTGATGAGCCCGCCCGGGTCGAAAAACATTGCGACGCCCGGAAAGAGTTTGAGGACTTTGGGCCTTACGTCGTTCATGATTTGCACTTGGTTTCGTTTCCGCTTATCCGGCGTGACGAGATGGACTGAGATGCTCGATGTATGGGGGCCGGTATTCGGATTGAACAGGGAGGAACGGCCCTGGGCCAATACGCCGGTACTGGAGACAATGGTTTCCAGTTCTTCGGCAGGGATCTGTGCCCGCAGTACCCGTTCGATCTCCGCCACTTGTTGCTCGGTTTTCTCCACTCGCTGACCGACCGGTCCGCGCAGGACAATGCGGAACTGGCTTTCATCCGACACCGGTAAAAACTCCGTACCGATCTTGGGCACCAGAGCGAGCGAGGCAGCGAAGAGGAGCAGGACACCCGCGATGAAGCGCCAGCGATGGGCCAAGACCCATCGGAGCGACTCCTCGTAGCCTTTATCCAACGACTCATACCGTTCGCGACTCCAATCCATCAGGCGAACGAACCAGGCCGGCATCGAACGGTGAGACTCCAGTTCCGGCTTGAGGAATCTATAGCAGAGCGCCGGGGTGACCGTGCGGGAGACGAAGAAGGAGGTAAATAGCGAGATCGCGATTGTGATGGTCAGGGGAATCAGGAGCAAGCGGGCAATCCCGGCGACGAAGAAAATCGGGAGGAAGACGACGACCGTGGTGACCGTCGAGGCGAGAATGGGCATCGCCACCTCGCGGGCCGCTTCCAGGATCGCGTCCCATCGGCGGGCCGTGGTATTGAGATGGCGTTGAATGTTCTCAAGTTCCACAATGGAATCGTCGACGAGCCGGCCGATGCCAAGGGCCAAGCCTCCCAGGGTGAACACGTTCAGGGTTTGCCCTGAGAAGTACAATACGATGAAGGTCACCATAATCGAGAGGGGAATGGCGACAGAAATGATCAGCGTGCTCGTAAAGTTTCGGAGAAAAATCAAGATGACCGCAGCCGCCAGCAGCGATCCATGCAGCGCCTGTTCGATGAGGTTATTGATGGACTGGCGGATATAGACCGATTGGTCGAAGGAAATGCCGACTTTTACGCTGGGCGGAATGCCGACCATCTTCGGCAAGGCCGTGCGCAATGCATCGACCACTGCCACGGTATTGGCGATGGGCTGCTTGTTTACCCGAAGGTACACGGCCCTGGTCCCGTCCGTTCTGACGATGTTGGTCTGAATGTCAGACGAATCAGTCACGGTTCCGACATCCCGTACGCGCACGGGGCTGCCCTGTTGGTTGACCTTCACGATCACGTCCTGAATCGGGTCGACGGAGCGGAATTGATTATTGGTGAAGACGTTGTAGTCCAGATTGCCGGCTTTGATGTCGCCCGAGGGAAGGATGATGTTGGCGGCTTTCACGGATTTGACGACGTCGAGGATCGAGAGGCTCCGGGCGTTCAACAGCGCCGGGTCGAGATTGATATTGATCTGGCGGATCTTTCCACCTTCCACGGTGGCGGCGGCGACGTTGGCGATCTGTTCAATCTGCGGGGCAATCGTATTAGAGGCCAGATCGTATAGAGCCCGTTCGTCAAGGTCATCGCTGGAAACCGTCACGAGAGAGACAGGGATATTGGAGACATCGAATTTGACGATAAAGGGTTGCAGAATGCCGGGAGGAAGACTATTGAGAATTTGAGTGACGCGTTGCATTACCTCCATCTGGCCGACGTTAATGTCCGCGCCCCAGTTGAACCAGATCTGCACCGCGCCGATGCCCTGCTTGGCAAACGACTCGACATGCTCGACGTTCGACGCAGAACTGACGGCCTTCTCAATGGGATAGACGACACTCTGTTCGATGTCGAGCGGCGGTGCGCCTTTATAGATCACGCCGACGAAGGCGACGGGCACTTGAATCTGCGGGAAGAGATCCACCGGTAATCGCTGGACGGAGGTGGCGCCCAGGATCACCATGGCCAAGGACAGCATCAGAATGCCGATACCGTTGCGAAGTGCGAGGAGGGTCAGCCACATGATGAAGAGGTAAAACGTGAAACGTTAGACGTGAAACGTAGAGAGGAAGACGTCAAAGTGGGAGGTCTTTTCATTTTTCACCGTTCACGGCATTCGTCGGTTGCATCTGCACGGGACTGCCGTCATGCACGAGATCTTTCCCGGAGACGATCACCTGCTCCGAACCGTCCAAGCCCTTGGTGATCTCCACCCTGTTCTGGTCGCGGACTCCGATTTCCACCGGTACCCGCTGGGCCTTTTCTTCGCGCACAATGTAGACATATTGGGAGTCTTCCAGCCGACTTACTGCGTCGAGAGGAATCTGAATCGCGTTCCGATGGGCACCGACCAGAACCTCTACTCGGGCGAACATGCCGCCCTTCAAGACATGATCTTTATTGGGGAGATCCACCTCGATCGTCATCGTGCGGGTGGCACGGTTCAGCGCTTGGACGATGCGGGTGACCGTGCCCTCGAAGATACGATTAGGATAAGCCTCGGCGCGAACTTCCACCTTTTGGCCTGCCTGGATGAGCGGGATGTCTTTCTCGACGACCTCGATCAGAATGCGGACCGTCTGGATCTCATGGAGGGTGAGAATCCCACGCGAGATGGTAGAGGTGCCGGCAGTTGTCCCGCTGACATAGGAGCCGAGATCGAGGTTGCGCTCGGCCACGTAACCAGCGAAGGGCGCACGGATATATGAGTAGGCCAGGTTCGTCTCGGCCTGCGCCAGGGCGACTTCCATTTGCTGGACCTGCGCGCGGAGCGAGTCGAGTGCCGCCGCTGCCGCGTCGTACGCAACCTGGGCGTTGTCCAGATCTTGCTGCGAGACAAATTGGTCTTTGATCAATGCTTGCATCCGATTGAGCGTGAGGGTGGTGTTACGGACGCTGGCATCCTGCTGTGAGACTCTCGCTTTGGCTGCAGCCAGGTTTGCCTTGGCCTGGTCGACGGCATGCCGATAATCCGAGTGGTCGATCTCGATCAGAAGCTGGTTGGCTTTGACCAGGTCGCCTTTGTCGACATAGATTTTGGCAATGTAGCCGTTCACCCGTGAGAACAAATTGACCGATTGGTTGGGAGTGATGTCGGCGGTATAGGTGAGTCGAATGTCGAGATCCTGTCTCAGCGGCGCCACGGTGGCGACGGTGATGACACGGGTTTTGCGGGCATCGGTCTTGGCGCCGCTGCTGAGGCGAAACACGACGAGGGCCGTGATCGCAAAGAAAATGATTACCCCGAGCGTGACAATCGGATGTTGTTTCAGGGAATTCATCGCGATCGCCTTCCTGGTACCTTACGGTCGGCCGGCGTCTTGATCAGTCCGGTAAGGAAGAGATCGACATAGGTTGCCACCGTGTCTTCATGGGATTGATGCATCGGGACTCCAAATATCTCATGGAGCAGACGATGATGGACGACCATTCCGATAAACGCGCGGGCGGCCAGGAGGGGATCGACCGGACGAAATGCGCCGTCTTCAATCCTTGTGTGAATATACGCGGCAAGGTGGTCATAGAACACCTTGTGGTGTTTGCCGAAGAACATCTCGGATAGTTCGTGCCCTTCCAACGCACTGAATAAGAGGAGTCGTAAGAGCGTCGAGTCGACGCCGGGGCGAATGCGATAGCTCGCAATCATCGTAAACACACGATGGTCGTCGTGTGTTTTGGCTGCAGCCTCCACCGCGTCGAGCAGTTCGTTGACGGTGACTTTTTCTGCCAGGATTGCGGCGTAAAGCGTTCGTTTCGTCGGGAAATACTTGAAGACCAGCGCCTCACTCACACCCGCCGCCTTGGCAATTTCTTTTGTGGTGGTGCCGTTGAACCCTTTTCTGGCGAAGAGCGATGCGGCGGCCAGGATGAGGCTGGCCTGACGGTCGCG
>Ga0209253_10003656_pt1 | contig 13483 bp, 12 predicted proteins | sample FrelakmetBRP12BR_FD_187145 | JGI IMG/M metagenome (GOLD analysis project Ga0209253, IMG submission 187145) | Freshwater lake sediment microbial communities from the University of Notre Dame, USA, for methane emissions studies - BRP12 BR (SPAdes)... | ecosystem: Environmental > Aquatic >...
CGCGACCAGCATCAGAAGCGATTGGGCTCCGGCCGCGGCTGCGCCGGTGGGGATGTCGGTCTGGGCCGCCGCAGCCCCGGACGTCTTGCCGGCCACGTGGGTGAAGGTCCCGAAGTCCCACAGGGCGTGGACGATCATGGCGACCACGATGGTGCCCGAGATGCGGCGGATGGCGTAGAAGACGCTGCCGATGACGAAGGCGAAGATGACCTGGCGGACGGTCAGGACCGCGCCCTGCCCGAGGACGACGTTCACGCCGTGCAGCAGGCCGAACAGGACCGAGGTGAAGAGCCACACCTTCACCTCGCTGTAGCCGCCGCGGAAGCCGACGAGGGCGAGGCCGCGGTAGACGATCTCCTCGCTGAAGCCGACGAGCGCCGTGCCGATCGCCAGCCAGAGGATCATCGCCGCGCCCATGTCGCCGAGGTTGCCGTAGTCGATGCCGAGCAGGGTCGCGATGAAGACGAGGATCGGCACGACGAGCAGCCAGCGCGGCGGCCGCGGCGGGTCCGTCGGCAGCTCGCGCAGCGCCGGGCGCCACCAGCCGAGCCAGGTCGTGACGATGATGAGCACGACCGCGCCGATGCCGACGGGGACGACGATCCCCTTGACGATACTGTCGGTGGTCGTCCCGATCACGTCGTAGCCGACGCCCATGATCTTCTCGAGGACGAGGAAGAGGATGGCGTAGCCGATGCCGATGGCCCAGGCCAGACTGGGTCGAGGCTGGATTCTCATGTGGTGGTCCCCTCCGTGATCTTGACAGGTACGCCGTGTGCGCGGCGATATCCTATTTGCACTGTCAGGACAGTGGCAAGCATCACCGTCGTACCCGTCGCGTCTGCCGCAGAAACGGGGGGTCGCCTGTCCCGGGCGCGGGTCGCCGCCGGACGTTTCCTGCAGATTTAGCAACTTATTAGCAGGTCGTGGTATTCTTGCCGAGTCGTCGCAGAGGTAAAACCCCTGCAAATCGGCCCAATGCCCTCGTAGCTCAGTGGACAGAGCACAGGTTTCCTACAAGGGCTGGGAGGGTGCCCGCACGGGGCCGTTCGAGGGTGAATCGGGGCATTCCGGGGCGTTCGCCGGGCTGCCGATTCGAGGGCGAGCCTGCAGTTTCCCGCAGTTCTAGCAACTTTTTGGCAACCAGCTGCTGCCGCTGCCTGCCTCGACCGGGCCTGTCGTTGAACCGAGCGAAATCCAACGCAGCGCTTTGGGCTGCTACGAATCCGCCCCGCGTTGGTCCTGAGGCACGCCGGAGGGCGAGTCCAGCACGAGATTCGCCCCGCTCCAGCCTCGCCATTCGATGGCGAGCGACCGGTCAATGAGGTCGATCAAGTCGTCCTGCCCGCCCGTCCTCGCCCAGCCGCCGGTCGCCACCGTCGCGGCTCCGATCACCGAGTAAGCCACCAGCCCTGGGAGCAGGTCCGACTCTGGATGACCGAGGCGCTCTCGCATGGTGGATTCGAAGGCTGAGCGCCACTCTTCGAACTTCTGTGCCGTCGCGCGCCTGAGCGCAGGCGTCTCCCAGAGGAGTTCCATGAGGTCCAGGCGTTGAGTCTCGCCCAGGTACTGGCGCGCGGCCGACAGCACGCTTCGCGAGAGGGGGAACCACGGCTCGTCCTCCATCAGGAGCTCGCCAAACCGGTCGCGGCAGAATGCGCCGAACTCATCCAGCCTCGAGACCACCGCCTCTTCCTTTGTGCCGAAGTATCGGAAGCAGGAACTGCGGGACGTATGTTCGGTGGCGACGATATCGTCGACGGTCACGTTGTCGAAGCCGCGCTCACGGAAGAGTTGGATCGCGCGGCGCGACAGCCGCTCCTTGACGAGCCTGCGTCGTGCAGCCCGCGCCGCCGGTCATGTCTGAAATCGCCGAGAGCATCTGCTGGTTCGCTCAACGATCTCCTCCTGATCGTCCGTCTGATTCTCTTCCAGCTCTCACCGAGCCTACATCTCTGACGGCTCTCTGCTACCTAGACCGGTCATTGTGAAAGGCAATACTAAGTCTCGCGGGCTTCAGCCTTGTCTTCTGATGTGGGTGCGGGTAACTTCTCGCTTCATGAGATTCAGTACCACCAACTGCTGACCGACGATCACTGCCGGTCGGCGCCATGGAAACGGCTCCATGGCTGAGCCTTGTTCGCAGGTCCACGAGGAGGCCCGATGGGAAGAAGCGGGACGAAGACGGCTCTTCTGTTCGACGGGCGCAACGACGATGACCCGACCCTCACGCTGCTGCACACCGCTCTCGTCGACGGGCTGACGGCCGCCGGCTGGGTCGTCGACGACTGGCGCATACGCGACGAGAAGATGGCCTGGTGCAGCGGCTGCTTCGGCTGCTGGGTCAGGACGCCCGGCGAGTGCGTGTACAAGGACGCCTCGCACGAGGGCGACGAACGCGCCTCGCGCGCCGACCTCCTCGTGATCCTCACGCCGGTCACCTTCGGCGGCTACTCCGCGGAGGCCAAGAAGGCACTGGACCACATCATCGGGATCCACCTGCCGTACTTGAAGAAACTCGGTGAGGACACGCACCACCCGCCGCGCTACCACAAGCGGCACGACCTGCTCGCCGTGGGCACAGTGCCGGCGGGGCAGGGCGGCGGCGTGGAGGCCGAGACGTTCCGCCGCCTGGTCGCGCGCAACATCCTGAACCTGCAGCCCGGACGCCAGGTGAACGCGGTGATCGAGAGCGGGACCGGCGAGGCCGAGATCCGCTCTCGCGTACGGGGACTGCTGGCCGATTGCGGGATCCGGGCTCCAGAGCCCGAGGAGGTGTCGGCATGAGCGCATCGCAGGCGGGCGGGCGCAAGGCCTTGCTGCTCGGCGGCAGCCCGAAACCGGAGAAGAGCAGCTCCGAGTCGCTGCTCGTGTACCTGGGCGAGCAACTCGAGAAGCAGGGCGCGCAGACGGAGACCGTGCGCCTGATCAAGGCCGTGCGGTCGGAGGAGGCGACGGCCGAGCTCGTGGCCGCGCTCGCTGCCGCCGACCTCGTCGTCCTCTCCTTCCCGCTCTACTGGGACGCCTTGCCGGGCCACGTGGTCCGCGTGTTCGAGCGCGTTGCGGCGGCCAGGGCCGCGACCACGCCTGCGACCAGGCCTGCCTTCGCCGTCGTCGTCCAGGGTGGGTTCCCGGAGGCGGAGCAGAACGAGGTGGCCCTGCAGATCTGCCGCAACTTCGCGGCCGCTGCAGGGCTCGACTGGGTCGGCGGCCTGGCCATGGGCGGCGGCGGCGCGATCGAAGGCATGCCGATGAGCAAAGCCGGCAGCCGCGTGCCCAGCGTGGTCAAGGCTCTGGACATGACGGCCGTGGCCCTGGCCGCCGGCGACCCGGTGCCGGACGAAGCCGTCCGGCTCATGGCGAAGACCACGTTCCCCGCGGCGGCCTTGCGCTTCATGGGCAACTGGGGCTTGCGCAGCCGGTACAAGAAGGAGGGCGACGGTCGCGGGCTCAAGGCGAAGCCGTTCGGCTGAGTGCGCTTGTCGATCCGGCCCGGCTCCGGAGGGCAGTCGGTGCATCCAGAACGGGGGGACCATTGAAGCTCACGACACCTAGTCGTCCGGGTTTGTGCCCAAGCCCGCGACCCCTGTGCCGATAGCGCGGCTCCACGTTTCCTGCAGATTTAGCAACTCATTAGCAACTCTGGTATCCTTGCCGCGACCGATGCTGGGACAAAATCCCTGCAAATTGGCACAATGCCCTCGTAGCTCAGTGGATAGAGCACAGGTTTCCTAAACCTGGTGTCGTAGGTTCGATTCCTACCGGGGGCACCAGCTTTTCCCTGCATATGGCGATTTCGCAATCGTCCCGAGTTGCTCGTTTGTTGCCGAATCGGCAAGATTGCCGACATTTTGCCGACGAGAACGGGCGGCACTTGCGCGTACGGCTGAGCACGCGCTAGCACGAGGCCGCTGTTCCCCCTGCGCGCCAACTCTCTCGAGACCCCGCTCCGCAGTAGAATCGGCTCAGGCAGCTCCGAGGGGGTCGCATGCCAGTGCAGGGGCCAGGGATCGGGCAGCAGGGCGGGGCGCAGCAATGATCACGTGTCCCTCATGCGGTATGGAGAACCTCGATGCCGCTCGCTTCTGCATGAACTGCGCCACGCCGTTAGGCGCGGCACCGCCTCTCGCTGAGGAACGCAAGACGGTCACCACCCTGATCTGCGACCTTGTCGGCTTCACCGCCATGAGCGAGGCCGCCGACCCCGAGGACGTGGACCGCCTCCTGAACGAGTACTTCTCCCGGGCCACCAAGGCGATCGAGTCCCACGGCGGCATCGTGGAGAAGTTCATCGGCGACGCGGTTGTCGGCGTCTTTGGCGTCCCGGCAGTCCACGAGGATGACCCCGAGCGCGCGGTGCGCGCCGGCCTGCGCTTGATCGAGGCCCTGGAGGGCCTCACGCGCCCCGACGGCTCGCCGCTTGAGGCCCGCATCGGCATCAACACCGGTGAGGCCCTCGTCCGCCTCGAGGTCGACCCCGCCTCCGGCCGCGGGTTCCTCACCGGCGATGCTGTCAACGTGGCGGCGCGGCTGCAGGCAGCCGCGCCGCCGAACGGCGTCGCAGTCGGCGCTCTCACCCACAGACTCACGTCTAGTGTCATCGTCTACGAGGAGCTGCCACTCGTCACAGCCAAGGGCAAGGCCGAGCCGGTCGAGGCTTGGCTGGCCCAGGAACCTCTGGCGCGAACCGGTGGGCCTGTGCTTGGGCGCGGGACACCTTTCGTCGACCGTGCAGTTGAGATTGGCTACCTGAAGGCCCTGCTCGACAAGGCGACTGACTCATCCTCACCCCAGATCGCCCTCGTCATCGGTGAGGCCGGCATCGGCAAGTCGCGACTTGCCGCCGAGCTCTTCTTCGACGTGGATGCGGAGACACGTCTTGTGACCTGGCGCCAGGGACGCTGTCCGCCCTACGGCGAGGGTGTCACCTTCTGGGCTCTCGTCGAGATCCTGAAGGCGCACGCGGGCATCCTCGAGACAGACGGGCACGACGCTGTGGAAGCCAAGCTGGAACAAGTGCTGCCCGACACCGAGGAGCGGCCCTGGTTCCGCCAGCGTCTCCGAGCACTCCTTGGTCTGGAGGCCGCAAAGGCCGGCCGCGAGGAGAACTTCACCGCCTGGCTGCGCTTTCTCGAGGACATGGCGGCCCGCGAACCCACCGTCGTCGTCATCGAGGACCTTCAGTGGGCAGAGGAGGGTCTGCTCGCCTTCCTCGAGCACCTCACAAGCCACGTTGCCCACGTGCCGCTGATGCTCGTCCTGACGGCGCGCCCCGAGCTTTTCGAGCGACATCCGTCGTTTGCCGCCGCGGTGCGCATCAACCGCATCGTGCTCGAACCGCTGTCTGACAGAGAGACCGAGGATTTGGTGGCCTCGGTGTTGGAGGAACCTGCCGGTGACCTGCGTGCTTGGATCGCAAAGCAGGCTGAAGGGAATCCCTTCTACGCGGAGGAGTCGGCACGATTGGTCATGGATCGGGCAGAAGGTCTCAGCACGCTGCCGATCGCTGGCTCCGTGCATGGGGTCATCGCAGCCCGCCTCGACTCCCTGGAGACTGAGGCGAAGGTTCTGCTCTCCAAGGCGGCGATTGCCGGCAATACGTTCTGGGACGGGTTGCTGGCCGCGATGGCCGAGCGCTCGATGGATGAGGTGACGAGGGCGCTGGAGGAGCTAGTCGCCAGACAGCTCATCTATCGGGTGCAGGCGTCGTCAATGGCGGGTGAGCGTGAGTACGAGTTCGGCCACACGCTTCTCCGCGACGTGGCCTACGGCGAGCTGCCGCGGCGCACCAGAGCCAGAGGGCACGCTACGATCGCCCGATGGATAGAAGGGAAGGCCGGAGACCACCCCGAGAACTTCGCCGAGGTTCTTGCGCACCATTACGTGACCGCTCTGGACCTCGCCCGTGCGGCAGGCGACACTGAGGTCGCCGACTCGCTCCTGGAACCCGCAATCGACAACCTCACTATCGCCGGCGACCGTGCGGTTCGCGTGGACGTTGGTGCCGCTGAGCGGCACTACACTCGCGCCCTTGATCTGGCTGGGGACGGCGCCGATCAGCGACCGGAGCTTCTGTCCGGTTGGGCGATGGTGCTCTTTCTGAGCAATCGCCATCGTGAGTCTGTTGCCTACTGGGGGAGGGCCATCGAGGGCTTTCGGGCGAGCGGCGAGCTTCGCCGGGCGGCGGTGGCGATGTCCTGGCTGGGAGCGGTGTATGAGATTCTCGGTGAGCCGTTCGCGCAGACCATGGACTCGGCGTGCGACCTGCTCGCAGACGATGGCCCTTCTCCTGAGCTGGCCACCGTGCTCGCCTACGCCGCCAGCAGCGGTCTCCTCACTGGGCGTCGAGAGCCTCAGGATGTCATAGACGCGGAGGATCGCGTTATCGACATATGCGGCGAGCTTGGGCTGCCCGAGCCCGCATGGGCCCTGTCCGTTCGCGCCATGGCCCGCATCGAAACGGGGGATGCCGCCGGTATGGAGGATTTCGACCGGGCTCTGGCGGCGGCGAAGGCTCAAGGGCTCACCGAGGAACTCGCCTACATTCAGTACAACTACGCCCAGTCCAGATTCGAACTGTCGGGAGCCGAGGCGGCGCTGCGCGCTTGCCTGGATGGACTGGACCGCGCCGAGAGACAAGGCAACCAGACATTTGCCTTGGGGTTTCGGGCGGACCTTATGCAGCGGCAGTACTTCAGCGGCGACTGGGACGAAGTCTTGCAGAATGCGGAGGTGTTGGCATCGGCGCTCGAGCAGGCAGAGGCCAGCGACGACCTCTGCCGCATGCGGGCCGCCCAAGCGTTCATCCTCGCCGCCCAGGGGAGACCGGGTGAAGCGAAGCCCTTCATCACACCGCTCCTGGAGAAGGGACGCAGGAGTGAGAACCCATGGACCTCAGCTCACGCTTTGACCGCAGCCGCCGTGCTGAGTCTCGAGCTTGCGCAGTGTGAGGTCGTGCGCGAACTGCTTGGCGAGCTACGCATCTACAAGCTACGACGCCACGTTGAGTTGGGCACAATCCAAGTGCGCACCGCCATGCGCGCCGGGGAGGTCGCTTTGGCCGGCGGCCTAATCGAGGATCTCCCGCCGCTGCCGCCTCTGTGCGAGCACACTCGCGTTGCGTGTCTGGCGATGCTGGCCGAAGCGGGTGGCGGGAACGAGGCAGCGAGGGAAGGCTACGCCAACGCAGCCGCCCGCTGGCACGACTTCGGCGTGCCTTACGAGGAGGCGCAGGCGCTGCTCGGCCAGGGGCGCTGCCTGGTGGCGCTCGGCAAGGCGCCCGAGGCAGCGGCCCCACTCGCGGAGGCACACGCGATCTTCGCGAAGCTGGGCGCCAAGCCCGCGCTGGCGGAGACGGACGAGCTGATGCAGTGGATCGCGTCCGCTTAGCGAACCCGACCGGGCTACTTCGCTGCGAACACGAGCCCCGCGATCAGCACCGCGGCCTCCTCCTGCATCGCCGGGATGGCGTGCGAGTAGGTGTCGAGGGTGAGGAACGTCGCAGGTGTGGGGAACGACTGCAGAGTCTGTGTCTGCTTCTCGCCGAGTTTGGCCCGCCAACGCTGACACCAGAACCGGCTCGCGCATTATGATACGAACTGGACCACTAGACGGCGGCAGGTCATCGTCACGTGTTCAGCACATTCGGGAGGCCCGATGAACGAGATGAGCGAGGGTCGGGGACCGAACGACGCGACCGGCGCGGAGACGGCCGGCAGCGACGCAACTCCTGCGCAACCGTCGGCAGACGTGGCGGTCGCGGGACTGCAGGTCGTGCTCGGTGCCAGCGGCGGGACGGGCGGCGCCGTGGTGCGAGAGCTCGCTCGCCGCGGGAGCGCCGTGCGGGCCGTGTCGCGCAGCGGGCGCACGCCCGGCGTCGCCGGTGCCCAGGCCGTGGCCGCCGACGTGACAGACGCGTCGGCGCTCAGAGACGCAGTCGAGGGCGCTGCGGTGATCTACCACTGCGTGAACGTGCCCTACCAGAAGTGGGTCGCCGAGTTCCAACCGCTCACCCGACGCATCATCGATGTTGCTGCGGCGGTCGGCTCCCGGCTCGTGTTCACGGACAACCTGTACTCCTACGGGCCGCTCGACGGACCGATCACCGAGGACGCGCCGCTCGCGGCTGCGACACGCAAGGGGCAGGTCCGGGCGGCGGTCAGGAGGGACCTTCTCGCTGCGCATCGTGACGGCCGCGTGCGCGTCGTAATCACCGGGGCCTCCGACTACTATGGCCCCTTCGGCCCCAACTCGTTCGCCGGCGAGCGGTTCATGAAGCAGCTGCTCGCCGGCAAGAGGGTGCAGTGGCTCGCCGACCTCGACCAGCCGCACACCGAGAACTACCTCGACGACATGGCCCGGGCCATCGTCATCCTGGGGAACAGCGAGGCGGCCGAGGGCCAGGTATGGCATCTGCCGGCAGCAGAGCCGCTGACCGGTCGGCAGTTCGTCGAGCTCGCCGCGCGGGCGGCGGGGGTCGAGCCGAAGTCCGCGGTCTTGAGTCGCACGACGATGCGCCTCCTCGGCTTGTTCAGTCCGCTGCTGCGAGAGATCCCCGAGCTGTGGTACGAGTGGGACCGGCCGTTCGTTGTGGACGCGACCAAGTTCCAGCGGGCCTACGGGCCGTTCGAGGTCACCCCTCATCAGGAAGCTCTTCAGCAGACGGTCGGCTGGTTCCGCGAGCCGTCGTCCTGAAGGTCCTCTCGTAGAACATCGACGGCGGACTGCTGCTCGGCCCCCTCGGTGCTATCGTCTCCAGCAGAGTTCGCTAGGCTCTGCCGGGTCTCACGACTAGACCTACTCGCCTGCGAACACCAGCCCCGCGATCAGCGCCGCCGCCTCCTCCTGCATCGCCGGGATGGCGTGCGAGTAGGTGTCGAGGGTGATGAAGACGGTGGCGTGTCCGGGCGAATCGCCACGGGCATCTCCCGTGATGGTGTCTTCACCGGCCTGTCGGACGCCGGATTGGGGGAGAACACCCCAAGACAGGGACTGAGGAGGTGTCGCGCGCATGGCTCGTCTGGTGGGAATCAATCACGTGGCGCTCGAAGTCGCAGACGTTGGCGAGGCGCTTGCCTGGTACGGGCGCTTCTTCTCCTTCGATTTGCGTGGCAGAGTCGGCTCGAGGGCGGCCTTCATCGACATGGGCGACCAGTTCCTCGCGCTCATGGCAGGACGTAGGCAGCTCCCCGACGCGGTAAGGCACGTCGGGCTGGTGGTCGACGACAAGGAAGCTGTGCGACGGCAGCTTAGGCAGCAGGGCATAAGCGTGCAGGAATCCGGGTCTCTGGACTTCACGGATCCCTGGGGCAACCACCTGCAGGTCGTCGACTACCGCGAGATCCAGTTCACGAAGGCCCCGTCGGTGCTGCGCGGCATGGGCCTCGAGGAGCTTGGCAAGACCGAGCAGGCGCTCGCTGAGCTGCGCAAGAAGGGACTCGCCCGTGAGCCATAGCGGACTGAGGAGTCCGTGGCGGAACGAACCTCTCAGGGCTCACCTAACTTGACTGCGAACACCAGCCTCGCGATCAACGCCGCCGCCTCCTCCTGCATCGCCGGGATGGCGTGTGAGTAGGTGTCGAGTGTGATCGATACGGTCGCGTGACCGAGCCTCTCTGAGACCACCTTGGGATGCACGCTGGCCTGCAGGGCCAGGGTGGCGTGGGTGTGGCGCAGGTCGTGCAGCCTGATGGTGGGCAGCATCGCCTTTTTGACCGCCTGGCGCCAGTAGCGTGAGACGTCCTCGGGGTCGAGGGCGTCGCCGTTCTCGAGCGTGAAGATCACCTCCTCTTCGACGGCAGCGCTGCAACGGCATCAGCGGGTCGACGGCGGGGGAAGCTTGTCGTACGAGATGCGATTAGAGGAGGACTAACATGCCACTGCAGAAGAAGAGTTTCGCTTCGCCGGATGAGGTGCGGCCCATGGCCGACAAGGGTCGCGTCGAGATCCTGAGGGTCGGTGATGGCGTCGTTGGCAAGGCCACGTTCGAGCCCGGTTGGCGCTGGTCGCAGCACGTCAAGCCGGTCGCCGGCACCGACAGCTGCCAGGCGGCCCATCTCGGCTATGTCATCTCCGGGCACCAGAAGGTAGTCATGGACGATGGCAGCGAACTCGAGTTCGGCCCCGGTGACGTGGTCGCCATCCCTCCCGGCCACGACGGCTGGGTCCTCGGCGACGAGCCCTGTGTCCTGCTGGACTTCGCCGGCATGGAACACTACGCCAAGTAGGGGGTGGCGGAGACCAGCGCGAGCAAGCGCGGATGCAGTCCACCGGTAAGGATGAGCAGGCGGCTGAGTAACCACTACGCCTACAGGTTGATCCCGCCGCGGCCAACGTTCCACCAGGACGTAAGCGAAGAGGAGCGGGCGATCATGGCCCGCCACGCCGAGGAGGCACCATGCCGACCGTAATCGCCCATCACGACGTTAAGGACAAGGACCATTGGCTTGCCTCGCCAAAGCGCGAAGAGGTTTTCGGGCCCCTGGGGGTCACCAACATCCGCACGTTCGTCGACCCGGAGAAGCCAACCCGAGTAGCCGTGCTCATGGACGTTGCTGACATGGATGCCGTCATGGCCGCGATGCAGACCGAGGCGATGGCCGAGGCGATGGCGTACGACGGCGTGCTGCCCGAAACCTTGGTGATCCTCGTCGAGGCGTAGTTCACATTCTCATTAAGCCAAGAGCCTCCTGAACCACCGAGCTTGAGCTAGTTGGCGAACACCAGCCCCGCGATCAGTGCCGCCGCCTCCTCCTGCAGCGCCGGGATGGCGTGCGAGTAGGTGTCCAGCGTGATCGAGACGGTGGCATGCCCGAGGCGCTCGGAGACGACCTTGGGATGGATGCCGGCGCGCACGCCAGGGTGGCGTGAGCGTGATGTAAGTCGTCAGGTCATAGGAGACGGTGTAACAGGCCATGTCACCCCCTTGATTTCCCGTGGGCCATCGCCACGCATCATGACCAATGAGAGGCGGCCGAAGCAGCAGAACTTCGCATGGCACCGGACGAAGAAGTACCATGCGGCTACGTTGACTGAACTGGGGGCACGATGGCGGACTGGACCGAGGAGGAGAAGCGCGAGTTCGAGGAGTACCGCCGTAAGGGCAGGGAGGACGCCGCACGAGAAGCTGCCAGGTCCGAGGAGCACCGGCGTAAGGGCAGGGAGGACGCCGCACGAGAAGCTGCCAGCATCCACCAGGGTGATCTCGTGGACACGCCGGACGGCCCAGGTATGGCCATCGAGGAGCGGGCGGACGGGTTCTTGGTCAAGCTGGAAGCCGACCTCCCCCCAGAGAGGGCGGGCACATTCGTCAGTGGGATGTCCAGGCAGGGTGCCTTCTATGTCCCGCTGAACCTGCTGAGGAAGCGTAAGTAGGCATCAGGGCTGCGGTTCAGGACAACCCCCTGCTCAGGGCACTTTCACCTTCCTGCTAAGCTTCCCGTACCTTGCCGAAGCGGCAAGATTGCCGACATTTTGCCGACGAGAACGCACGTCACGACGGCGCACGGCTAGGCACGGAGCGGGACCGGCGGCGCGAATCACCTGCATGAGGCAGGGGCTGCTTCTCCGCGAGCACGACGTCCTCTCGCAGGCGATCGAGTGTCCCCCACACATCGTCGAGGTGAGTACATCAGGCCCGAACAGGCACGTGCCGGGAAGTGCGGCGTGCGGCACTGGTGCCGACCGGTGGCCGACGTCCGCCACCAATCTGTTCGAGGCTGGTTGGCCAGGAATGCGTCTCCGACTATCATCTGGGGCGCTTATCCGTCATCCGGTCCCAACCGAGACCGAAAGGGGTCGCCATCGGCCTCCTGAGTTTTTGGACGGGGTTCGGCGCTCGCGATGTAGCAGTGGATCTCGGCACGTCCACCACCCTCGTCTATGTCCGCGGCAGGGGCATCGTCCTCTCCGAACCATCCGTTGTTGCCAGCGACCATCGCACTGGTGAGGTGTACGCGGTGGGCGCCGAGGCCAAGCGCATGCTCGGCCGCACGCCCGCCGGCATCAGCGCAGTGCGCCCGCTCAAAGACGGCGTCATCGCCGACTTCGATGTCACTGAGCAGATGCTGCGCCACTTCCTGCGCAGAGTCGCGCAGAACCGCTGGGCGCACCCGCGGGTGGTCATCTGCGCGCCGTCGGGCGTCACCAGCGTGGAGAAGCGCGCCGTCGAGGAGGCCACGTACTCGGCCGGCGCTCGCTGGACCGGCCTCATTGAAGAACCGATGGCCGCCGCCATCGGCGCCGGCCTGCCGGTCGCCGAGCCCACGGGGAGCATGATCGTCGACATCGGCGGTGGCACGAGCGAGGTGGCCGTCATCTCTCTGGGCGGTATCGTCGTCTGGCAGTCCATCAGGGTGGCTGGCGACGAGTTCGACGAGGCCGTCACCAGCTGGGTCAAGCAGGAGCACAAGCTGCTCATCGGCAGCCAGACGGCCGAAGCCATCAAGCTCGAGATCGGGTCCGCCGGGCCGCTGCCGCAGGAGGAGCAGGCCGAGATGAGGGGCCGCGACCTGGTCACCGGCCTGCCGAAGACCATCGTTCTCTCCTCAGAAGACATGAGGGTGGCGCTCGAGGGGCCGGTGCAGGCTATCGTCGACGCCGTCAAGGAGACCCTCGCCCAGACTCCGCCGGAGCTCGCCAGCGACATCATGGACCACGGCATTATGATGGCGGGCGGCGGGTCGCTGCTGCGGGGGCTGCCTGAGCGCCTGCGCGAGGAGACACAGATGCCGGTGCACCTCGCCGAGTCGCCGCTCACGTGCGTTGCCGTGGGCGCAGGCGAGTACCTCGAAGAGTTGGATGCTCTCACCAAGACGAGGCGCAGTCCACGTCCCAGAGGCCGCTGACGTGGCGCCGGTGTTGTGACCCATGGTCGCTGACGGCGGCCATGCATTACGCGCAAGCACGGAATGCCACGGACGTTTCCCGGGACTCCTTCGCGAGGTGGATGGGACGGAGCAGAGACAGCCCATGGGCGGACCCATCCGTAGGTCACGTTATTGTATGCCCATTCTCGTACCGAAGTCGCCGAGGGCATCCACCTGCGGACGAACGCGTGCGCCGGCCGGGACGGCGTAGAGTCGCCGACTCGGACTGGGTGGACTCAGAAGGGGGAAGGAAGTAAGCCCCCGACGACGATACGAGGAGGACGTCATGTCCGCGCTCGAACGAACAGATGAAGTAGCGCGCGCCTTGCGTGCCGATCAGGAGGGCGTAGTCATTGTGGCAAGCGACGGGGAGTACGACGTCGCTCGCTCTGTCTGGAACGGCATGATCGACAGGAGACCGGTGGCGATCGTGCGGCCGACTGGCCCAGTGGACGTGGCCGCGGTGGTGCGGGCTGCGCGGCGCTTCGACCTGCCGCTGGCCGTACGCGGCGGCGGTCACAACGCCGCCGGACTGGCGACCTGTGAGGGCGGGCTCGTGCTCGATCTCTCGGCGATGAACGGCGTCGAGGTCGACTCCGAGACCAGGCGGGCGCGCG
>Ga0209253_10003657_pt1 | contig 13483 bp, 8 predicted proteins | sample FrelakmetBRP12BR_FD_187145 | JGI IMG/M metagenome (GOLD analysis project Ga0209253, IMG submission 187145) | Freshwater lake sediment microbial communities from the University of Notre Dame, USA, for methane emissions studies - BRP12 BR (SPAdes)... | ecosystem: Environmental > Aquatic >...
TTACGATCTTCAACAGGATCGCAATATCCTGTGGCCTCATTCCCCTCAGTGGTTTCATGATCATCCTCCAATATCGCATATCGCATATCGCGATATGCGATATTCGGGATTTTCGAACAAAAAAGCAAGACTATTTTGTAACGAATTGGGATCCTGCTGGATTTGCTCGAAATCCTACAGGATATTGTGCCCCTGTCCCTCATCAAAACTCCGTCCTGGGAAGAATGCGACCATAGCCTCTCCGCTCCCGGGAGCTTTCCAGCTTCAGAGCCGGCAGTGAAAAAGAGTTACTGATCGAAGAGGAGGAGAGACCGCGGGGATTTCTTGCTGAAGGACGGTTGCCTGACCGGAAAGGACGTGGATTCCCCGTGAGGGGGACTTTTTCCATCCGTCATGCCGCCCGCCTGTAATAATGGTGATGCAGTCCGTCCAGAACAGCACTCCGGCAAACCGCACCACCCTTCTTCTCTAACTCACCAGGCTTAGGGATCTGCTGCCCAATCCCCTGATGCGGGCGCTTACTGTTGTAGAAAGCAATATACTCCTCCAGAATCCTCTCGATCTGATTTCTGTCAATCAGCAGAAAATTGTCCAGCGCTTCTGTTCTCAACGACCCGAAGAACCGTTCCATAATACTGTTCATGTTCGGGGCTTCCACGCCGGTACTGACGGATGCCAGATTGTACGCAAGATAGTCAATATTGAACATCAATGCACTGTCATGGATCAGGTATGCTTTGCCGGCTACAGCGTCGCTCAACAGCATCAGCTGCTGCCGGACAAATTCCCTGGTTGGATTCTCAGTGATGGCAAACCGCACGATCTCGCGAGTTTTGTGTGAGATGACCGCCAAAACATAGAATCGTTTCCCGAGCATGGTGTCGACCGTGAGGAAGTCCATCGCATAGATGAACTGTGTCTGTGTTTCCAGGAACTTCTTCCAAGTGAGTGAATTCCGAATCTTCCCCCGCCGCCTGAAACCCTGAAGAATCTTCCGGATGGTTTTCGTGCTCAGAGAGATATCCAGCTTCAGCAGCTCGCCCTGAATCCGTTTCACACCCCAGAGCAAGTTGTCGTTTTTCATTGACAAGATGATATTCTTGATATCGGTATCGACCGGCTTCCGGCCTCTTTTGGCCGGAGGGTGCTCAAAAGTCCAAAACCGCTTCATCAGCGTTCGTTGCCAGGAGAGCACTGTTTCCGGCTTGACCAGCGTGACCCGGCCTTTGATGTCAGCTGCCCTATTCAGCACAACCAAGAAGAGTTTGTCGTAGAAGTTGAAATGGGCCCTCTTCTTCCCTATTTTTCGTAGCAGAATCTCGTTCTCTTTCTTGATCAGTGCGAACTCAGATAGGATAGTGCGTCTTGACCGGAAGACCTGAAAAAAGAGGCGGAGCAGGGTGGAGAAGAAGGCTACCATATCAGCTCTGGAAGTAAGGGAATGTGCTTTCCAGAGTGAAATATCGGCGATTCAACGGACAGATGGAATTAGTCCCCCCGACGAGTCAAGCACAAAATGTAGTAACGCAACAGCATGGCGGGTGACTCAGGCACTGGGTGGGGGTGCTTTGTCAGGCTACCCAGCGAGGCCAAGAAGAGCTGGGAACAGAATGGAGAGTGAAGGGTAAGAGATCCAACGCGGGGACGCAATCGACTCGGTTTCGTTTGGGGAGCGGTAGGACAAGGGAACACGCCCCCGCCGCTGCTGTTGAGAATCAAAACGAGAGCTCTTCGAGATGGTCCCGGGACAACGACGAAATGTTGACCTTCTCACGGGCCGTTCGACCCTCAAACCCTACGGGGGGCCTCATCGGCCCCCGAGCCCCTCGGCTCTACGGAGCCCTACCTTACCTGTGGCTATCCTTGAACGAGGTCAAGGGATCGCTCCCTGACTTTGGTTTCTTGCTTATGGGGTTAAATCCCTTCTGTCGGTTAATCCGGGAGTGAGATTCTCTGAAACGTTGTGTAAGGGTACAAAGTGCGGCTCCTGCCGACAATGATAACATGGTCTTCATTGACCTGGTCTATCGTCTTCTGCTCCGTGAATAATCCCTTGCCAATCTTGAGCTGGCAAGCTCCACCAAGGGACACGGATTGGACCGAACACGAAGACCCTTCGTACGGCTTTAACACTTCTTGGATTGTCATGGTCTTACTCCTCGGCAATGATTTCTTTGGATAGGTTAAGGTAGTCCTCCGCTCCGAAGTTGTCTACCTTGCATGCCCGATACGGGGAACCTCATGCGAAAGTCCCACTGACACGTTGGGGGCCTCCGCGGCCCCCATGCCCCACTCAATTGCGTTTTTCCCGCCCATCTCCCCCACACCCATGTCAGACGCCAGCTGAGGCGAGATCCTCGGAAAAACGCCCACTCACGTGCTGTTTTCTGACCTTAGAATCGATCCTGGCGACGCACCCGAGACGTTAACGGACGAGGAGGAACTTCTTCGTGGCCACATAGTCCCCTGCCTGCAGCCTGTAGAAGTACATGCCGCTCGCGAGCCCAGCTCCGTCGAATTTCACCCCGTAGTATCCTGCCTCCACCTCGCCATTGACGAGCTGCGCTACTTCCTGCCCGAGAGTATTGAACACGGTCAACGTCACATGACTTCGTTGAGGTAGTCCGTATCTAATCGTTGTCGACGGGTTGAATGGATTGGGGTAGTTTCCAACCAGCTCATATTGGGCTGGCAAGGTTGACTCCCACTTCGAAGTTGTTGTGACACGACTTGTCCAATTGTACGGCTGGGAGGGCGTAGATTTGATCGGAACTGATTGCGCAATTGTTGTACTATCGGCTCCGTGAAATGCGACGAGCGTGTAGCCATCCTCGGGTGCTGCCGAAGTCTGCGGTATGACCTTGATGGACCATGTGCCCCCACTGAGAGTGTCAGGAACTATTACCCTGTGGTCCAGGATCAAATTGTTGTCGAAATCCTCTACGAGGTAGGAAGATCCGGGAATCATATTAACAAATGGACTTATCATTCGCCCATCTGGAGCCGAGACTTCAAGGTACACTGGGCAATAGGCAGTGAAGCAGAGCAGCGGATTGCTCGTTGGCAGAAATACTTCTGCGGATTGGCTGTTGTCAAATATGTTCGGTTCAAAATAATCGGTAGATGTCACCACGCCTAGGATATTGTGTGGTCGGCTTGCGTCTAAGGAAGACACATCCCATGTAAACTGAACTGCCCTCACCTCAGAAGGTTGGAGGAGCGTACCTTCTTGCGAGAAAATCTCATTCACCGGGGTCGCGGTGTCGACAAAGAACGAGACGCGGAAACCGCCCGACACACTACCTTTGTTTTGGATTGTTGCCGCAATCGCATATTTCTGCTGGACGGCTGCAATAGTAATAGGCCCTAGTGTGAAATCCGGCCAACCGATAGATGGATGGGGCCACACGATCAACAGTCCCTCACTGCCGCCAGTTGCGTCGTGATACCTTCGAAATAGAAAGTCTTGGCCGATTGTATTCCTCGCCACAGAGACACCATTAAGCAACTTAATATCACTCGCAGTAACTGGTCGATGTGACTCCTCTGACGGATCTTCATCAATCGGCACCCTTATTACATGTGTGTCGTAAACGGTCGTTCCTTCTACCTTGACAGTGGAGCCTACCTGGGGGACTTGCGATTTTCCTGTAACATCAACAGGTACTAAGTACGACTGAAGGGAAACTTTGGGGAACAGCGGGGTGTAGTAGAACTCCTGAAGTATCATGTAATCGTGGTTGTTTGAGCGTTCATAGCCCGCCACTACGCCTACCGTCGTAAACGAGAAGTCTGGTTTCCAGAAGGCATACCCGTCATTGAAAACGTCGATCAGCGACTTATACGGGAATCCCCCTTGGACGGTGATAAGCTGGCTGGAGAGCAGGAGACCCGTCGCAGCCGGGATGCCTCCTCCCACGGCCTGGAGGTTCTGTGGTTCGGCATCATATACAACTACCTGAGGATAGCCGATGCCCTGGATCTTCTTCGTATCAGTCTCCAGGAGATAGAGGACGTCCGAATTGCCGATTGCTGTGCTCTTTCCGTCGTCAAAGCCGAAGCACACAACTAAACTTGTAGCCTTTTGTGGACCGTCTAGCAGTTTTTCTAGTCCGAGGGCCAACCCAGAACCCCCGGCATACTTGCACAGTGAGAATACAAAATTGTTTAATTCTTCCTGAGTAGCGGCTGCTGTAAAAGCAGTGGTAGCCAACATATATGTCCCGAAAACAAAATTGAACGCTACGAGCGCTTTCACTGCACCATCCTGCAGATCAATTCGTGCAACAGGGAGAACCCTTCGAGTCACAACGGGTCTATCGACGGACACTTTGAACATGATCTCGGATTCGTTGAATGAAAGTATAGGACCAATTGTAACACCGAGATTGGCGTCTCGAAAGACGTTCGAACCATTGAGGGTCACCTTGTCCTGGCCAAAGTAAACAGGAAGATCCGACCCGTCACCGGGACCACGGTCAAGATCGAGCACTGTTGATCTGCCGTAATCTGGATCACCATAAGGCGGGTAGTGAAGGTCAAAGTACGCGTCGGTTACGTTGACAAAGAGACCTTCCTTGTTCGAAGGAGATTCATCGATAAGCTTATCATACCCGATGGCTCTTCTAAACTCCAGGTAAAGGGGTTTGGTTGGACTGGCGGCGGTCACCACTGCGGCTGCCCGATAGCCAGTTGTTGATTCGATTGGCTTCAGGGTGTAGGTACCCGATTGGGAGATCGTGAGCAAGGAAGAGGCATCGAGCCAACCCGCTGAGTGTTTGAAATAGGCATTGGGTTGCACACTGAACCCATGCGGATCCCCTCCCGCACCCATCATGTCGAAAAAATTGCCATATGCCCTATTATACGGAGAGCTCTCAGGGGCGGGCCAACAACCAGCGTGGCCAAATCCTAGGGAATGTCCCATTTCATGACAGAACATCCAGTCATTGGCACGATCCCAGGCCGAAACATCCGAGGTCGTCCACCAAACGTACTTGGTGCCCATATTGCCTGGCATCCAAAACTGCCCCAGCAGAAAAGTTCTTCCTCCGACCATCCAGGGCGTCTTGCCAACCAACGCCTCGGGCCCTGGAGCACGTTCATGGTTCTGCCATGCCACTACGCAGTCATAATTGGAGAGATCGATGTTCCGAGCTTGGATGATTGCAGCTAGGTCATCATTGGAAGCACTTGGGCCATTCTTCTGCAGGTTTATCCACCCGATGACGGTGCCAACAAAATCTAACTTCCCATATGAGGCCTCACGGTACATCTGTCTGGCCGCACAATTATCTCCGAAGAATTTTCTCTGTACATCAACAGCTCCATACAATATGGGCGGGGAATCCAAGAAGTTGATCAAGAGCATCAAGATTCTATATGTGCCTATTGCACTGATCTTTTCTGGGCGCCTGAGGACTGCCACGTCGACATGTGATGCAACGAAAACGCTCCCCATCCTCCACCCGCGGATCTCAACCTCAGTCGCAAGAATGCAGTACTCCTTTGTGTCAACGAACAGTACTTCGTGCGTACTCCCATTCGAAAAGAGGAAGTACTTCTGTCTGAATGTGTGGTTTTCGAAATCATCCTCAATGCAGGTCGAGAGCGTGCCGGTCACCATTTCTGAAACCTCGGCAAACTCAGAACAGCCGCTTGGAAGATTGTGCCAAACATCGGTTTCAAGGACGTGAATTACGCTCCCGGCAGGATCAATTCTCGCGAGCTCCTCCAGCTGGCATATTCTCCTTCTCGCCATTGATTCAACGGTTTCAACGCCGTAGGTCTTCCGATTTATTGAAGCCTTCCGCAACTCATTGTTTAGGACGCCAATTTCCCGCACCAATTCTGTACGACGTTGAGACTGGCGGTTTTCTGCACCGGCAACTACTGCGAAAGCCAAGACCAATGACAGCTGCAGCATCACAAAAGCAGCTCTTCGCGGTGTCATAATGGGGATCATTGGGCTATCTCCAAACCTAGTACACCTTCAGAGATGAATTTCTCTTTCGATCGTTCGGCAAGGCCATGAGGGAAAGTACGCTGAAATCAAAAAAGTCGGAGCATGGCTTCTGACATTGCCCAACACTCCGACTTATGAATGGACGTGCTGGAAAGATAGGCGGAACCCATACCACAGTCAAGGTGCAGCGCAACGCCTATTCTATACTCGTTGCATTCCCTCAATTCTGCTGAATGTGTCCAGGGTCAACGAAGTTCCAGCGGTTTGTGAGTCCAATCAAGGCTGATCCTGTTCACCGCCCCATGCAGCTCGCTGGCAGCAAGGTGTGCGTAGATCTGGGTGGTGGAGATGCTGCTGTGACCGAGCAGCTTCTGTACCTCGTACAGCGAGACCCCGGCTTGCACCAGCCAGGTGGCAAAGGTGTGACGCAGGGAGTGGAAATGGAGTCTGGGATTCAGCCCCGCTTTGAGGACGCAGCGTTTGAATGCCTCCGTGATGTGATCCTGCTTCATTTGTCGCCCGCAATATTCAAAGACGAAAGTCGATGGAGACCGATCACGCCTCTCCAACAGAATGGTCCTCAAGCCCTCATTCAATGGAATAGTCCGATTCCTGCGGTTCTTCGTCGTGAAGATTTCAGAATTGCGAGTCGACAGGATGTTACGCTCGAAGTCAATGTCCACCCAACGCAGAGAACGTAGCTCCCCCAGCCGCAATCCTGTGCAAACCGCACACAGGTAGAGGTCCCTGAGGTCTGCATTGTCAACCGCACCCAGAAGTTTCCTGAAATCCTCCTTGGTGAAGAAGAGCGGCACGACTTCTCGCGCCTTAGGTTTGTCTACACTGCGAAAGGGGTTCGTGCCGACCAGGCCCCATCTTCTTGCGGTCTCAAGGGCAGACGCTAATGCCCCATAGTACTTCCGGGATGTCCATTCCGATGCCCCCAGTTTCTTTGTGGCAAGGAAATGCTCGATTTCGCGGACGCCGATCTTGTGGAGAGGTATGTCCCCTTCTGTGCGTAGGAACTCCCGGAACGCAACAACAAAGTGACGCTGTGTACTACGAGTGTGAACTGATTGAGAATAGGCAAGGAAGTCCATTGCGAACTTCGAGAACAAAGTCCGCTGTTGCCGAACCTTTCGCTCCTGTTCGTTGTGAGTGAAGGTCCTGAGGAACTCCAAAGCCTCGCTCTTTCGTCGACACCGAGTTGACACCTTGCGCCGAACGCCGAGTCCATCCAAGTAGAACAGGTAGTAGATACCGTGCGTGGATCTTGATAGGAACACTGTGCACCTCCTTTGAATTTGGAGGCAACAGTGCCGAGTTTAGTGCCTAGTGGGTGGGATACTTGCAGAAACCCTCGAATTCAGTGCCCTCGGGCAGATTCGAATCCCGTCCCGACCAGAGTTGGCGAGGCGAAGCCGAAGACAACTCTGTAGTCGGGACGCGGATCCTCGTCCCGTTCCGCTCGGCGGAACGGGACGGGACTGCCGATCTTGTGCCCTCGGCGCGATTCCCCGCCACAGAACGGCGGGGTAAACTCCCGCCCGACCTGTGGTTTAGGAAATCCAATAAGCAATTGAAAGCTTGCCAATTGGAATTCTCTTGGGCACTTCTTGCACTACTTTTCGGCGCGGTGTTAGAAGGGTGTTAGGATCACAGAGGAATTATCTGATGATTATACTCTCCGACTGAAGTGTTGTCAAGACCCAGAGGCTGCTCTATTTTTCGTCATAAGAGGATGCCGAGAGGAAAAGTGCGATTGCTGACACGTGCTAACTTTAGAGCAGGTCCATTGCCAGCATGATATTGGATTTGAGTTACGCGGAGGAACGACAAGAATCTGATGCCACAGAACAAAGAAATACGGCCTTTTTGGATCCAGGGTTGGATCAGTTCCCCAGAAATGAGTTGAGACGGAAGAGGGGACGGCAGAGTTGGTCGGTAGCGATGTGTGAAACAACGATCGTCGCTGTGACCGATGGGGGCAAGTACGCAAATGGAAAACTCTAACTCACAACGTGGATCACGGAACGGGGGTTGGTCAGGGGAATTCTGGAGGAATACGTTGCCTTCTACGACAGCCACCGAGTGAACCGGGAATCCAGTTGCAGATCCCGAAGCCTGTTGAGCCGTAGAAGAAGGGTGGCACGGTCTGCCGAATCGCTGTGCTGGGCGGGCTGCATCACCATTACTAAAGGCAGGCGGCGTAGCGGACGGAAAAAGTCGCCCCAAATCGGCAACCGCTCATTGGACGCCTACGTTTTGCCTGTCATTGATTCTTGCTTCACAACTCGCTACCTTTTCCATGATAATCATGGTCCGCCGCATAGACTATTTACGATGGTGAAGATTCCTATGATCGGTACAACAATCCTCCACTATAAAATTCTCGAGAAATTGGGCGAAGGCGGAATGGGTGTTGTCTACAAAGCGCATGACACCAAACTTGACCGCACCGTGGCGATCAAGTCTCTCCCCCGTCACGTTGCAGCAAACCGGGAAGAAAAAAAGCGCTTTGAGATCGAAGCCAAAGCTGCCGCAGCGTTGAACCATCCAAACATCGCCACAATTCATGCGATCGAAGAATCGCAGGACGAGACGTTCATCGTGATGGAATTCATCAACGGGCAGGAACTGAAGAAGTTCGTTAACAACAATCCTCTCCCTGCCGACAGAGTGGCGAGTATTGCTGTCCAGATTGCCAAAGGTCTCCAGGCTGCCCATGATGCTGGTATCGTCCACCGTGACGTCAAATCCGCCAACATCATGATTACCGCCGACGATCAGATTAAAATCATGGATTTTGGATTGGCAAAGGTACACGGGGTTGCAGGCATCACAAAGGCGGGGACGACACTGGGGACCGTTGCCTACATGTCCCCTGAGCAGGCGAAGGGAGAAGAGATCGACCAGCGGACTGATATCTGGTCATTCGGCGTGGTGCTGTATGAAATGCTGACGGGACAACTGCCTTTCAAAGGTGACTTCGAAGCAGCAGTGATCTATTCCATAATGAATGAGAAGCCTCACAGTATCATCGATGTGAGGGATGATATCCCGCCCCGATTCGAGGCGATCGTTTCGAAGGCATTGCAGAAGAATCCTCAACAACGCTATCAACGTGCGAACGAGATCATCGAGGACCTTCACGCATTGACAACGCCGTCGTCATCTTCGCTGTCCCGCAGCGTTGATTCAGCACAGAGCACTTCAGCGGTGGGAAAACGCTCCCCAAGGCTTCAGTATATACTGCCGGCAATTGCAGTACCGCTGATCGTACTCATCGGCTATCTCCTTTTTTGGGAGAAAGGCGGGAAGATTGACAGCCTGGCAGTTCTTCCGTTTGTGAATGCCAGCAAGGACGCGGATACTCAGTATCTGAGTGATGGGGTTACGTCAAGTCTTATCAACCGGTTGGCGGAATTCTCCGGTTTACGAGTCATGTCCCGTCTCACTGTGGCCCGCTTTAAGGACGACGGAAGCAAAGACCCGCTTGCGGCCGGGCGTCTGATGGGGGTGAAGTCAATTCTTGCCGGTCAGCTGGACCTCCGCGGCGAGAATCTCATTGTCGACGTCGAACTGCTCAAGGTCGAAGATGGACAGCAATTGTGGGGTGATCGTTTCGAACGCACAAAAAAAGACATTCTTACCATTGAGCGTGACATTGTCAACCGCATCGGTGATAAGCTCAAGGTGACGCTCTTCGGGAGCAAGCAGGCAAACAATAATCCGGAAAAATCCCTGGATCCGTTGGCATATGACAACTACCTTCGCGGACGATATGTCATGCTCGGCACTTCGGATGACGGCCCTGCCCGGGCGCAGGAATATTTCCGGCAAGCGATTGAACGTGAGCCCCGCCTGGCTGTTGCCCATGCAGGTCTAGGAGAAAGCTATGTGGATCAGGCATGGCTCAACTCCAGGTCCCGTGACGAGATCGTCCCGCTTGCCAAAGCGGCTCTCAAGAAGGCCATGGAGCTGGATCCCGGTTTGTGTGAGGCACATGTCCTGGAGGGCGACATTGCATTCTACTTCGACTGGGATTGGTCCGCTGCCGAACAAGCGTATCGAAGAGCCGTCGAGCTCACTCCCGGAAGCGATCTCGCTCACCGGGAGTATGCAAACTTTTTGTTGGCGATGGACTATCCAGACAAAGCGATCACCGAGGCGAGGATAGCACAGTCGCTGGACCCATTGTCGGTATACGCTACGCACCAGGTCGGTTGGAGTATGTTGGCGACCGGGCGATTTTCTGAGGCGGTGGCTGAATTCCGCAAGGCCATAGACCTTAATCCAACATGGGTGTGGGGCAACATCAAAATGGGAATGGCGTATGCTCTCATGGGTGATCGGGAGAATGCGACCAACGCCATGCTGAGAGCAGATGAACTGCTTGCGGGCAAACCGCCTAGTCCGTTGGCGCAGGATTGGCTTGCGGATATCGCCTATCTGTGCGGAAATGCAAATCGCATCAATGAAACGGTAAAAAGACTCCAGGTTCAGGCGGACTCTACGTACGTCGATCCATTTGTGTTGGCTGATCTGTCATACCGGTTGGGCGACTTTGACAAAATGTTTGCATATCTGGAGCAGGGTTATACAAAACGAACAACACTCATGCCGCTCATGCTCCTAATGGGAAGATCTCTTTGGAGAGAGATCAAAAGTGATCCCCGTTACCTGAGTTTGCTCGACCGTATGCATTTTCCACGTGCAAAATTGTAGAGGGAGAAATCAATATTCAACGCTGTGAATCAGATGATTGCGCAAACGTTACGTCGGTTGTCCCTCATCAAAACTCCGTCCTGCGAAGAATGCGACCGTAGCCCCTCCGCTCCCAAGAGCTTTCGAGCGTCAGAGCTGGCAGCGAAGAAGAATTTCTGTTCGAAGAGGAGGAGCGACCGCGGGGATTTCTCGCTGAAGGGCGGCCGGCTGACCGGAAAGGACATGGATTCCCCTTCCCTGAGGTGGGTGACATTCGCAAGCTGCGTGGCTATTTGTCTGCTATGCTGCTTTCCGGAAATAGAAGTGATGAAGCCCGTTCGCCACTGCTATTTTATCAATCTCTGTCCCTCTTCAGAAGACCATCCGGGCCAGAACCGCATTGTGAATTGTCCGATCAGGGAGCAGTTTCGTGAAGCGGGATTGCCAGGGGGTCGGATCCCGAACTAAGATCGTTCGTGGATGCTCATTCCGACAATGAGTCTACGTTCACTCCGTTCCGTAGACCCAGTCGGAATGGCACTCGTCACGCCGGCATGCCCCCGCTCAACGGACGGATCCATCGGAGGCGGGGCGATGAGGAAGTCGCCAGATTGCCGGCACAAGGAGGCCCGGACATGGCCGCCCGAGCGCTCGGCGTGGAGGAGCGAAACAAGGAAGGCCCGGTGATGACTGCCGAGCCTTCTCTCTGCCCAATCAACATGGACAATCACCTGAGCAACAACAACTTGCGCGTCTCTACGAACGTTCCCGCCTGCAATCGGTAGAAGTATACCCCGCTTGAGAGACCAGATGCGTCGAACTTCACCTCGTGAACTCCCGCGTCTATCCTCTCATCCACCAGCACGGACACCTCGCGACCGAGCATATCGTACACACTCAACCTTACTACCGCGGACCTGGGCAACTCGTACGTAACGTTCGTGCTCGGGTTAAAAGGGTTCGGGTAGTTCTGCTTGAGTGCGAAAGCTGTTGGTACTTCGCTCCGGAGGTCACTCACTGAAGTTGGTGGATAGAAAACCCGCGACGTATATGCTTGATGAATCCCTGTTCGGTTATCATTCCAGAATGGCCAAACAACGCTGTTCAAAGCCGCAATCCCTATGTAATCACCCATATAGCACTGGTCTGACCAACCTGTTGTGCGTGGCAAGAACGGCACATCGCTCACGAGCACGTCCTCAAACGTCCCTCCTCCATCAAATGAAGCAGAGATATATACCTGGGCCGAATCATTGCCCACGAAATTTCGGCTGTCGTAGTAGATGACATATAATGCTCCGTTTGAAGGGTCAACACTCATCCAGGGAAGCCATTGGTCTTTCCCGCTGTTATCCTGATTCACCCTGGCTGGAGAACTCCACGAAGTTCCGCTGTCGCTTGACAGCAGCAGAAAGATGTCCGGCGTTGCTGCGGTCCCTGCGGGGTAGACAACATATATCCACCCTCGTCGAGGCCCATTACTCCGGTCCACTCCCAGTACCGGCAGACTTCCAGAAAAGCGAATACAGTTTCCTCCTTTTGTGGTCGTAAAGGGGAGGGTTCGCAGTCTGAGAATGCTTTGGGCACCTTGCCAGGTTGCACCTCCGTCTGTAGATTTATTGAAACCCAATTGAATACTATCAGTGGACAGTGGCGGAAAGCGGTCTTCTGCCGACCACACGGCATACAACTCGCTGTTAGGACCAACTGCTAGATTAATACCAGATGCATCCGAGGCACCAGCCACAGAACCGCTGATTGGAACACCTGTTGAAAAATGTACACCTCTATCAGTGGAACGTGAGAACATCACAGGCCAGGGTAAGCCTGAGCCACGAGTATCTGAATAACCTGCGTAAATATAGTTCTTGAATGGACTTCCCGGATTTACATCCACGGTCAAATGAGGCTTGTCTTCTACAACATTAGAGTTAGGCTTTGGCACTGTCGTTTGGCTCCAGGTGGTTCCGGTGTCGCTCGACATTGCCACTATCAATTCATCGGGGTTTTCATATTTTCCTCCGACGAAAAGATTACCATCCAGGTCGATGACAACTGTGGGGTCATAACTCGGTCGAGTTGGATAAGAAGGTAGCGTGTCGTGCCCCTTCCAGGTGGTCCCTCCGTCGGTGGTATAGTACAATCCCAGTCGTGAAGTTGAAAAGACCCCTGCTGGAGGAACAGCATTTGCACTTCCAAGAACAAAATCAGGATTAAGGGGATGTGTAGTAATGGGGACTTCAGATTGTGTAGTCACTGTGCTCGGATGAACCCGAACATTTGGATAGACAACCGCAGCTTGGTCTTGCAACTGCCTCGGCACATTGCGACTCTGAGATTACTGAGCAAGGGACGTATCTTTTACTGCCAATAGTATGAACATAGCGAGAGAGAACTTACCAACACCTCGAAGCACGAAGTGGCTGTTCATAACAATCCTCGTTGAATGACAGGGAATGTTGGCTGAACGGAGGCGGGTAGAACGGTATTACAGAGTCACTCGGCGGCTCACGGCCTCCTCCTTCGAGTCAGAGCGCGTAATGCGTGTGGCCAAGGTACTTCTCCACTATGAAATAGTCAATGTCGAGAATCTCAACACCCCACGGGGTTGGAAAGTGATGCCCCGCACCCCAAGATTATCAGACATTGTAGCTCAACGGGTTAGCCGATACCTTGTTCATAGTGGAAATGACAAGGACACGGACAATGACCTCGAAACTCTACCTCACGAAACGCAGAGATGAGTATTACTACATTGGGTTCTGTGAAGGGAATCACCGCAAGTGGAAGACTACGAAGTGTTCAAGGGAA
>Ga0209253_10003658_pt1 | contig 13480 bp, 13 predicted proteins | sample FrelakmetBRP12BR_FD_187145 | JGI IMG/M metagenome (GOLD analysis project Ga0209253, IMG submission 187145) | Freshwater lake sediment microbial communities from the University of Notre Dame, USA, for methane emissions studies - BRP12 BR (SPAdes)... | ecosystem: Environmental > Aquatic >...
ATGACTATAACCGGATACCCCGGCAATGTTCATAAGCACGGCTCTGGCCACCTCCTCCACCCCTCTTGAGACCTCAGGCGACAGCCCCTCACCCTGCCCGAAATGGGCTCCTTCAATGCCGTAGACGATGAGCCGCCTGGGCAGACGTCCCAAAACCCGGGCTAATGCTATCGTCTCGGCGATCCCGAATTGATGGCTGGAATAGCTGAAAAAACCAACCGGTAAATCCTCCTCGCCAACCTCGAACCGATGCACGGTTCCGGGCTTTGCGCCGGAGCGGGCGGCATCGACCACCACGACCCTGCGGAATCCCTCCCAAGTTTCCATAAGGCTTAAGCCGTCCCCGGCATGCGTGATTACCGTCAGGAACTCAGGCCACCTGCCCTGCAGGCTGCTTTCCACGCGGCGGGCCACCGCGGCGCCGGCCCCGTCATCCTGGCGCAGGGCATTGCCAATGCCGACAACCAGCACCTTGTTGTCGCCCATCTCACAATTCAGGCCACCGGACCGCCCTGAACCGCAGGACGGCCGCTGTCAAGCGCCTCGCGCAGCTGCTGCAGCACCGGCTCCGGTTTGATGACCTGCAGGCACACATTATCGGTACAGGGCGTCTTGCGATGATTTGCGGCGCTGACGCAGGGGGAACAGGCGAGACCCGCATAAATCGGCGTGCTGTCGCCCAGAGAGCCGTACAGCCGCGGCGTTTCCGGACCAAAGATGACAAAGGTGCGCAGCGCCGTGACCGCTGAGAAATGGCCAGGACCCGAATCGTTGGTCAGCATGACCTCGGCGATTTGGTAAAGCGCCGGCACTTGCTCGAGCTGCAGCCGGCCGGCGAAATTAACGCAACGGTCGTGACCCACCAGCCCCCTCATCGCTTCCGCCTCTTCCCACTCCCCCGGAGCGCCGGTGATCAGGATCAGCAACTCAGGTAATTCCGCCAACAGACGGCCCATCACCGTGACAAAGCGGTCAGGCGGCCAGCGTCGTTGCGGCAGCATGTCGCTGGCGTTGGGATTAATCAATACGAGTCGGTGCCGCTGCTCATCATAAGCGGGGTACACTTGTCGAATACGGCCGCACATTTCTCCCCGCGCCTCGGCACTCACTTCGGCCTGGGCCAGCTTGATTTCCCGGTCATCAATCCAGGTTTTGGAGAACGGCAGTTCTTCCCTGTCCGCCAGCGCCGCGTTGACTAAGGCAATGAAATTTTTTGCAATATGCAGGTGCGGATTGTAAGCCACCCGGCGGGTCAGCATGTCCCCCCGGTACAGCCCTTCGTTATAAAAGGCATGGAAACCGATCCGGTTCACCGCGCCGGACAGGCCGGTCAACAGGGCGCTGTAACGGGAAAACAATTCCAGGTCGATGACCGTGTCGATCCCCTGTTTACGGGCCCAGAACAGAAAGCGCAGACTGTCGACAGCGAGGTTCAGGAAGCTGTCGTCGCGAATGGTGAAGACGTTGGGCGGGGGCACCGTATTCAACAGCCGCAGGCTCGGGGCGTTGGCGGCGAAAATCAGGAAAAACAGCTCCGCGCCGCCATCCTGCCGGATCTTCCGCATCGCCGGATCCGCCAGGATAGCGCTGCCCATCTCCGACAGTTCGATAAACAATACCCGCCGAGGGGGTCCAGACGGCTTTCCAGAGAACCAGTCGGCGAAGCGAACCAGCAGCGTCGCCAGCAGGCACAGGGGAATGCCGGCGAAATAGTCTACTTTCCGCATCGTGTCGATTTTCATGAGCGCAACCTGCTAAAGGTGAAGAAGTCGATGCCCGGGTCTGCCCTACCGAATCTAAAACCCATCCTCTCCGGCATCAGGCTCGCTAAGCAGCGCGAGGCGCTGACGGCCGGAAAGATAGATCACCAAACCGGGCAGACTGACGACGATGAGCGTAAGCCCGTATAGAATGGACATGGCCAGCACGGCTGCCTGATTGGCGCCAAGCAGCGAAAACAGCGCCACCATGGCGCCCTCGCGCACCCCCCACCCGGCCAGAGAAACAGGCAGCACTGTCAGCAGAATAGCCGGAGGCACGATGGCCAGATAAGTCACCAGATCGTAGCGCAGACCCAACGCCAGACCCGTGGCGTAGAGGCCCAATACGGCCAGCACGTGGATCGCCAGCGAGGCCATGATCAACAGGGTGCGTTTCACCAGAAACGCCTGCTGGAGCCTTACCGAAACCGCCCTCAACAGGGTCAGCTGAGGATAGGCATCCAGCCACGGCAGACGCTTCAGGAATAATCCGCCCACAACACCGGCCAGCCCCAGGATCAACAGCAGCATAATAAGCCGATACACCGGCAGCGGCAGCAAATCGGGATTAATCAGGTACGCCGCCACACTTAATAGCAGCAGGGCGGCAAGGCCGACAATCCGGTCCAGCGCGACCCCGTAGAGAGCATCCCGTTTACGGAAACCCAGTCGGGCGACATCGAGCACCCGCAATGCATCGCCGCCAATACTGGTGGGCAACCCCTGATTGAAGAACATGGCTTTGAAATAACTGCGCCAGTAAAAGGGGAAGGACTGGCCGAAATGCAGATTTTGCATGAGTAACTGCCATCGGTACGCCGCCAGGGTAGTGCTGCCAAACTGCAACAGCAGCGCTACGGCCAGCAGCAGCAACTTGGCCTGGCTGACTGCGGCCCACACCTGATGAACATCAATCGCGCGCAGGATAAGGACGAATATCGACCCGGTGACCAGGATGCGAATCAGGAGTTTTACGGGGCCGGACAAGAGGCGTTCACCGTGTCGTTTCGCGCTGATAACCGCGTACCAGGCCGTAATAGTAGCGGCCTGCTCTGACGCCATGTTTCCAGATCACGATTTCTCTGATATCCCCTATCTCCTGTGCCCGGGTACGCACATGATCGCCCGCCAGCTCCGCGGGGTCTTTAGCGATCAGCAACAGGGTCTTGCCCTGCAGCTCGTTCGCCGGCAACCAGTATTCATACATCAGGCTGTTTCCGCCAAACAGGTGCTGACTGGAGGTTTGCATCGAGGAGCGACGGGCCGCCAGGGGATCGGTCGCAGCAACCGCCCTGGCGCGGTAGAAAGCGACTCCGCTGGCGATTTTATTTCTATCCATGCCAACGACAATTAATGATTCTCCCGTCTTACGCTCATAGTCTTTCACGATCTCTTCGATCTGCCGCCCGAAATCCTGCCATCCTAACAGATGGAAGTTCTGGGGATAGGGTACCCCGGGCAGACCCAAGGCCAGGTAATGCAGAACAATCCCGTAGCAGAGCAGGCAAATGACCATCGTCGCCGGCCACGCGCGCTGGCACCAGTCAACAATCCTGGGCATCGCCGTGGACAGATGACCCCTTACGATGACCGCCATATAGGCCAGGATGCCCAGCCAACAGGGCGCTGTCCAGTGAAACTTGGTTTCCCTGGTCAGGCTGAGCGCAGCGAACACCGCCACCGGCAACAGGGTCAGGGTGATTAACAAATAATAACCACGCGCGTCAGCCGAAACCGGGCCACCTTCAGTCGCCATCAGGCGCCTGTACCAGACGACCAGGACGGCGGTTAACAACCCCGTCGGGGTCAACAGCAGGATGATGCTGCCGATAAAATAAGGCAAATCGAAGGTCGCCTGCTCCGCCATTCTGCCAGCGCTTTGAAAAGCAAATGAAAGCCAGCCGTGCTCGGCATTCCAGATAATCACCGGGGAGAATAAGGCCAGCGCGACCCCAATGGCCCAGTAAGGATCTGGCCGCAAAAACCACTTTCTGGAACGGCGGTCGGCAAGCAGGAAAAACAAGGCCGCCAGTCCCAACAGCGCGAACGTGTACTTCGCCAGCATGCCGAGTCCTGCAGCAACCCCTACGCCCCACCAGGCCGCCCGCTGCTCATCGATCAGGGCGCGGTACAGAAAATAGACTGCCGCCGCCCAGCAGGCCACCAGCGGCGCGTCCGGCGTCATCACCAGACCGGTGGCGAAGTAGGCGGGGAGTATGGCTGCCAGCAGCACGGTGGCCCATTCTGACGACCCGTAGCAAGCCCGCCGAGTCAACCGGAAGATGAACCAGGCCGTGATCAGCCAGCAAACGAAAGCGCCAAAGCGAACGGCGAACTCCGTATCTCCCATCAGCCAGGTGAACAGCCCGATGATCCAGGCCACCAGCGGCGGGTGATCCAGGTATCCGATATCCAGATGCTGGGCGTAATTCCAATAGTAGGCTTCTTCATAGAACAGTTCTGTCGAACCCAGATACGCCAGCCGCAGAAGCACAGAATATAGCAAGCTGCCAAATAACAGACGGTCGGTCAGCGACCGTGAATAAGGTTCGGATTGACTGGGAAAACCGGATAAGGACTGACCGATCACAAGCAATACCGAAGAAGCCAGCACACTGAGAAAAATGCTCCATCCCGGCGGTAAGTTGAGAACCTCAAGCAGTGACGCCAGGATGCCGCCCCGTAAGAACAAAATCAGTAATAGGACCGCAACCCATCGCGCCAACCGGCTGGTCAGATCAGTCCGATCAAGGCGCCTCAGCCCCATAACGCCGCCGACAGCACACAAGATGACGGCGATGAAAAAGCCCGCCATATGGGCTAAGCTTAAGGCAAAACCGTAGTGATGAAGGGAAGCGAAAACGGCCAGATCCGCACCAAACAGGCACAAACCCAATAGCCAAAACCGCGGCTTCCTGGCCATCAGCGAATCACGTGGGCGATCCTGGCGCACGCGGCCGTTGGGGGCGACAGGCGGGCAACCTGCCGCCTGGGCCGCAGAGGCGGCAACCATCGCTGAGAATCACATCCATCGGAAATCGCAAACCACAGGGTTCAATTGGGGAAAGATAATTGGTATTTTAAGATGTTTTTTGCCCAACTCCGCCAGAGAATCCCGCAAGAGTTACCGGTCAATCCGCAGCATGTGGACATAATATATTGAGTCTTATCAGTTTTGTGCTTGTGTTGACGGGCGTTTTATTGAACGCCAGCGCCCAGTTCCTGCTCAAGGTCGGCGTCAACAAGGTCGGCGCCATTGAACTGACCTGGAGCGCCATGGCGGCATGGCTCTGGCTGGGCGAGGCGGTTAACCTGACCCGCCTGACGGGGATTGGCGTTATCATTATCGGCGTGTTTATTCTGGCCTGGAGTCAGCATGCAAGATTATCTGCCCTTTACCCGCCCGACCCTGGACGCCGAGACCATCCAGGGGGTTGTAGACGTGCTGAATTCAGGCTGGATCACCAGCGGTCCCCAGGTGGAGCAATTCGAACAGGCCCTGGCGGGCTACCTGGGCGGAGAGCGCTGGGTGCGGGTGCTTAACTCCGGCACCAGCGCCCTCGAGCAGGCGCTGGTGCTGGGCGGCATCGGTCCGGGGGATGAGGTGATCGTGCCGGCGATGACCTTCGTCGCCACCGCCAATGTGGTTGTCCGGGTAGGCGCGCGGCCGGTGCTGGTGGATGTGGAGCTGACCTCCCGCAACCTGGACCTCAACCAGGCGGAAGCGGCCATCACCCCCCGAACCCGGGCCATCATGCCGGTCCACTTCGCCGGCTTGCCGGTCGCCATGGACGAGCTCTACGCCCTGGCCGAACGCCATCAGTTGCGGGTGATCGAAGACGCCGCCCACGCCATCGGCAGCCAATGGCGGAACCGCCGGATCGGCAGTTTCGGGGATATCGTCTGCTTCAGCTTTCACGCCAACAAGAATCTGACCACCATTGAGGGCGGCGCCATCTCGGTCGGCGCCGCCGAGCTGGCCTGGCGACTCGAAATCCTGCGGTTTCACGGCATCAGCCGGTTGCCGGATGGCGGCATGGACGTGACTGTCGCCAGCGGCAAATTTAATCTGCCGGACGTCTCCGCCCGCATCGGCCTGGGACAGTTGCGGCGCCTTGACGAATTCAACCGGCAACGCCGGCTGCTGGCGCACCGTTATTTCGACCGGCTGGCGGACGAGGCGCCGGACACGCTGCCGGCGCGGGGCGACGCCGGCCACAGCTGGCACATGTTCACTTTCCTGCTGCCCCTGGCCAAGCTCCGGCTGGACCGCACGGCGTTCCGGCAACGCCTGCACGAACGGGGCATAGGCGTCGGCGTGCATTACCCCGCCCTGCCCTCGTTCAGCTTTTACCAGCAGCTGGGTTACCGGGAAAGCGACTTTCCAAACGCCGCCCGCATCGGCCGGGAGACCGTCACCCTCCCCCTGTTTCCCGCCATGGCCATCGCGGAGGTGGACCGGGTTTGCGATGCGATGCAGGACGTGCTGAGAGGCTGCCGATGACCGCGGCAACGCCAGCCAGCCCCGCGACTGCCCGCAGCGATCCGGAAGTGTCGGTGGTCATCCCCGTCTATAACGAGGCGGAGGGCCTGCCGGAACTCTTCGTCCGTCTGTACCCGGCGCTGGACGCCCTGGCCCTGGACTACGAATGCCTCTTTGTCGATGACGGCAGCACAGACCGCTCCGCCGCCCTGCTGCGGGAGCAGTTCGCCAGGCGGCCCGGGCAGACCCGGGTCATCTTTCTGCAGACCAACTTCGGCCAGCACGCCGCCATCCTGGCGGGATTCAAAATGGCCCGCGGCCGCCGGCTGATCACCCTGGACGCCGATCTGCAGAATCCGCCGGAAGAAATCGGCCGGCTGCTGGCGAAACTGGACGAGGGTTACGACTATGTGGGCGCCATCCGCCGGCAGCGCCAGGACCGGGCCTGGCGGCGCCTCGCTTCGCGGCTGATGAACCATATTCGGGAACGCATCACCCATATCCGCATGACCGATCATGGCTGCATGCTCCGCGCCTATGACCGCAGCGTCGTGGACGCCGTCAACAACACCCGGGAGATCAACACCTTCATCCCGGCCATCGCCTACCTGTACGCCCTCCACCCCGTGGAAATCGAGGTGACCCACAGCGAACGGCATTCGGGCCAGTCGAAATACTCCTTCTATCGCCTGCTGCGGCTCAATTTCGATCTGATCACCGGTTTCTCGATCGTGCCCCTGCAGTTTTTCGCCATATGCGGCCTCCTGCTGTCCGCCGCTTCGGCCCTGCTGGTAGGCTATCTGGCGCTGCGGCGAATCTTCCTGGGCCCCGAGGTGGAAGGAGTGTTTACGCTGTTTGGGATCACGTTTTTCCTGATCGGCATCCTGCTGTTTGGCATCGGTCTCCTGGGCGAGTATGTCGGGCGCATCTATCAGGAGGTGCGGGACCGGCCCCGCTACCTGATTCGCGGCATTCTGGAACAACAGGACGTCTCTTCATGACCCGGGCGGTGGTGTTCGCTTATCACGATGTCGGGGTCCGCTGTCTGGCAGTGCTGCTGGCGGCGGGCGTTGAGGTCCCGCTGGTGGTGACCCATGCCGACGATCCGGACGAGAACATCTGGTTCGGCAGCGTCGCTGAACTCGCCCGGTTCCACGGGCTTCCCGTCATCACACCGGCCAGGGCCGAGCTGCCAGAGCTGGTCAGCCGGCTCGCCGCCCTCCAGCCAGACTTCCTGTTTTCGTTCTACTACCGCCACCTGCTCAGCGAGGCTCTGTTGAACACCGCCTCCCGGAGCGCCCTCAATATGCACGGTTCGCTGCTGCCCAAATACCGCGGCCGGGCGCCGGTCAACTGGGCAATCATCCACGGGGAGCGGGAAACCGGCGCCAGCCTTCATTACATGGAACCCCGGCCGGACAGCGGCCCGCTGGTGGATCAACAGATGGCGCCCATTCTGCCGGACGACACGGCGCTGGAGGTATTTCGGAAGGTCACCTGGGCCGCCGAGCTGGTGCTCCACCGCAGCCTGCCCCTGCTGATCGCGGGCACCGCGCCGCGCATCCCGCTGGATCTCCAGGCCGGCAGTTACTTCGGCCGGCGCGGCCCGGCGGACGGTCTGATCGACTGGCGCTCCCCGGCCCAAACCGTCCACAACCTGATCCGGGCGGTGACCAAACCTTACCCGGGGGCGTTCACCGGCCTGAACGGCCAGGAACTGCGCATCTGGCGCAGCTGCTATGCCGGTCAACCGGCCCGCCACCCGAGAGCCTGCTGCTACGGGGAAGCCGGCCGCTGCTATGCGGACTGCGGCGACGGCCGGCGGCTGGAGCTCCTGACTTTCGACCTCGGCGGCCAACCCATCACGCCCGCCCAGTTCTTCGGCCGCTACGGCGAAGCGCCTATCGCTTTCGAGGCATAACTTTGCGCAAGATACTGATCCTGGGAGTCAACGGCTTTATCGGCCACCACCTGAGCAAGCGGATCATCGCCGCCACCGACTGGCAGGTCTTCGGAATGGACATGTTCTCGGACCGGGTCAGCGATCTGCTCGACCACCCCCGCTTCATCTTTTTCGAGGGGGACATCACCATCAACAGGGAGTGGCTGGAGTATCACGTCAAGAAGTGCGATGTGGTGCTGCCGCTGGTGGCCATCGCCACGCCAGCCACGTATGTGCAGGCGCCGCTCCGGGTCTTCGAGCTGGATTTCGAAGCCAATCTGCCGATCATCCGCTGCTGCGTCAAATACCAGAAACGGGTCGTGTTCCCCTCCACCTCGGAAGTCTACGGCATGTGCCAGGATGAGGTCTTCGATCCCTACGCCTCGCCCCTGGTCTTGGGTCCCATCAGCAAACCCCGCTGGATCTACAGCTGCGCCAAGCAACTGCTGGACCGGGTGATCTGGGCGTATGGGGAGCAGGCGGGTCTCGATTTCACCCTGATCCGGCCCTTCAACTGGATCGGTCCCGGGCTTGACAGCATCGACACGCCCAAGGAAGGCAGTTCCCGGGTAGTCACCCAGTTTCTGGGCCAGATCGCCCGGGGCGAGGCCATTTACCTGGTGGATGGCGGTCAGCAGAAACGGGCCTTCACCGATATCGACGACGGCATCGACGCCCTGATGCGGATCATTGATAATCCCGGCGGCGTAGCCAGGGGCAAAATCTATAACATCGGGAATCCGGCCAACAATTACTCGGTGCGGGAGCTGGCGGACATGATGCTGGCGATCGCGATGACCATGCCGGAATACCGGGACTGCGCGGCTCAGGTGAGCCTGGTGGATATTCCGGCGGAAACCTTCTATGGCAAGGGTTATCAGGACATCCAGAACCGCGTGCCCGCCATCGCTAATACCTGCGCCGAACTGGACTGGTCGCCCCACGTGGACATGCGCTCCGCGCTGACCAGGATTTTCGAGTTCTACAAGGACCACGTGGCCGAAGCGCGGCATCTGGTGGACCACATTTCCTGACGGCGGCCTGGCGTCACCGATGCGGATTGCGCTGAAAGTGGATGTGGACACCCTGCGGGGCGCCCTGGAGGGCGTGCCGGCGCTGGCGGAACTGCTTGCCAAACGCGGCGTGCCGGCGACGTTTTTGTTCAGCGTCGGACCGGACAATACCGGCCGTGCGATCCGGCGGATCTTTCGGCCTGGGTTTCTGCGCAAGGTGTTCCGCACCTCGGTGGCCAGCCACTACGGCTGGCGGACCCTCTGCTATGGCACCCTGCTCCCCGGCCCGGATATCGGCCGGCGGGGCGCGGCCGTCATGCGCGCGGTCCGCGACGCCGGCTTCGAGGTGGGAGTTCACGCCTATGACCACATCCGCTGGCAGGACCAGGTCGCCCACCGGGATGAGGCCTGGACCCGCCGGGAAATGGACCGGGCGGTAACGCGGTTTCAGGACATCTTTCAGGCGTTGCCGGCCACCTTCGGGGCCGCGGGCTGGCAGCTCAACGTTCACGCGCTCCAGCGGCAACAGGAGCTTGGCTTCGCCTACTGTAGCGACACCCGTGGCACCCACCCTTTTCTGCCAGCGATGGCGGGCAGACGGTTCAGCTGTCCGCAGCTGCCGACCACCCTGCCCACCATGGACGAACTCATTGGGCGTCACGGCATTACCGCTGACAAGGTGGCCGACCACCTGCTCACCGAGAGCGCGCGAGCGCTGCCGGCCGGGCATGTGTTCACGCTCCATGCGGAACTGGAAGGGATGGCGTTGCTGGGAGCGTTTACGCGCCTGCTGGCGGGCTGGCGGGAACAGGGTTACGCCCTCGGCTCCCTGGGCGAGCTGTACGCCACCCTCGATCCGGGCAGGCTGCCTTGCCACGCGGTAGTGAATGGCGAAGTGGCGGGCCGCAGCGGCCTGCTGGCCGTGCAGGGGCCAGAGCTTATGAGCAGCGGCGCGGCGCCCTTGCGGCACGATTCTCTCAACTTCCGATAACGGTTATATCAACGTAAGGAGTCACCCATGACCCAGCAAGCCCTCGTCGTCCTCTCCGGCGGGCAGGACTCCACCACCTGCCTGTACTGGGCCATCGCCGGTTTCGGCCGGGACAATGTGCAGACCCTCACCTTCGACTACGGCCAGCGCCACCGCCTCGAGCTGGACTGCGCCCGGCAGGTGGCGGCCTTCGCCCGCGTTCCCCACACCGTGCTGCCCATCAACACCTTCGCGGCCCTGGGGGGGAATGCGCTGACCGATGAGACGGTGGCGGTGACCGCCGCGTTGGACCCCCAGACCCGCCTGCCTAACACCTTCGTGCCGGGGCGGAATCTGATCTTCCTCACCTTCGCCGCCGCCTGCGCCTATCCCCGGGGCATTGAGCACCTGGTCATCGGCGCCTCCCAGACCGACTACAGCGGCTACCCCGACTGCCGGGAGAATACCTTCAAGGCGCTGGAGCAGGCCCTGCGGCTGGGGATGGCCGCCGACTTCACCATCCATGCGCCCCTGATGTTTTTATCCAAGCAGGAGACGGTGGAGCTGGCCCAGGCGCTGGGCGCCTTGCCGGCGATGGTCTACACCCACACCTGCTACCACGGGCGGCAGCCGCCCTGCGGGGAGTGTCCGGCCTGCGTGCTGCGGGCGAAGGGGTTTGCCGAGGCCGGCCTGCTGGATCCGCTGGTGGCGCGATTCCAGGGAGTCACCCGATGACGGCGCGGCTGTACACGGTGGCGACCGCCCCCTTCGAGGCGGCCCGGCAGGGGGCTATCCTGCCGCCGGGGCACCGCGGCCGCCGCCTGCACGGACACAGTTTCCTGGCCCGGGTGCGGGCGCAACTGCCGGTGGGCTGGGCGCCCTTTCACGGCGCGGAGACCGACGAACTCGCCGAGCGGCTGGCGGCCGGCGTGGCGCCGCTCGATTATCAGCTGCTGAATGAACGGCTGCCGGTACCGACCGACGAGAACCTGGCCCGCTGGGTGCGGGCGCGGCTTGCCGTGCCGGGCGTGGCGACGGTGGGGATCCAGAGCACCCGCGACCAGGGTGCGGATCTGGATGAGCAGGATCACGTCCATGTCTGGCGGCGGTTCCGCTTCGAGGCCGCCCACCAGTTGCCGAACGTTCCTGAAGGGCATCAATGCGGGCGGATGCACGGCCACGGGTTCGAGGTGATTCTCCATGCCGATCAGGACCTGAGGGACCAGGATATGGGGGTGGACTTCGACCACCTGGGCGAGCTGTGGGCGCCGCTGCACGCCGAGCTGCATTACGCCTGCCTCAACGATCTGCCCGGTCTCGACAACCCCACCGGCGAACGCCTGGCCGCCTGGCTCTGGCGGCGCCTGCAACCGGCCCTGCCGGCCCTGTCCTGGGTCACCGTCTACGAGACCGCCAGCGCCGGCTGCCACTATGACGGGACGCGCTACCGGATCTGGAAGGAGCAGCGGTTCGAGAGCGCCCTGCGCCTGCCCTGGGCCGGGGCCGCGGATCCGCGCCAGCGCCTCCATGGCCACAGCTATGTGATTCGCCTGCACCTCACCGCCCCTCTCGATGAAGTGATGGGCTGGACCGTGGACTACGGGGACGTGAAGGCGCTGTTTAAACCGATCTATGACCAGCTTGACCATCACCGGCTGGACGAGCTGGCAAGCCTGAAGGAACCCGATCTCCCTACCCTGCTCCACTGGCTCCGGGCGGCCATGGCCGAGCGGCTTCCCCAACTGGACCGCCTCGATCTCTACCAGACCCCGGGGTGCGGCGCGACGTTGTGCTGGGGCGCCGAGCGCCCGGTCCTGCCGGGCTGAGCGATGACCTATTCCGTCAAGGAGATCTTCTACGCCCTCCAGGGCGAAGGGGCGCAGGCGGGGCGACCGGCCGTGTTCTGCCGCTTCGCCGGCTGCAACCTGTGGAGCGGCCGAGAGCCGCACCGGACCAGAGCTGTCTGCCGGTTCTGCGACACCGACTTTGTCGGGGTGGACGGCTCCGGCGGAGATAAATTCCGCACCGCCGAGGCCTTAGCCGCCGCCATCGCCGCCCGCTGGCCCGCCACCTCCCTGCCCCGCGCCAGACCCTATGCCGTGTGCACCGGCGGCGAGCCGCTGCTGCAGGTGGACGCGGCCCTCATCGCCGCCCTGCACGGCCGGGACTTTGAGGTGGCGGTGGAGACCAACGGTACGCGGGCCGCGCCGCCCGGGCTGGACTGGGTCTGCGTCAGCCCCAAGGCCAGCGCGCCGCTGCGGCTGACCGTCGGCGATGAACTGAAGCTGGTTCATCCGCAGCCTGAGCCCGAGGCGCAGCCGGAGCGGTTCGTAGCGATGGACTTCCGGTACTTCTTCCTGCAACCCCTGGATGGACCGCAGTTACCGGAGAACACCCAGGCTGCCCTCGCCTACTGCCTGGCTCACCCCCAGTGGCGGCTGAGCCTGCAGACCCACAAGATCCTCCAGATCCCCTAACTGAGTAACTTTTCCAGGCATGGTTCAAATCTGGCTGGCTCAATATGGATTCCAGTCAGTTCACGGCCTTATGCGACCAGCAGTTCCACGAGGGGTCTGAGCAGACCTTTGCCCCGGATGCGGGTGTTATGCACGAACTGAAAGAAGCCCAGGTACAGCAGCAGTTTTTCTTGCGCGAGCCCCCGATGGGGTCGCCACCAGGAGCGCCGCAGTGACCAGCAGCCCTCGGCGGTGTTGACCTGAATCTCATGGAAGCCATCGCCGTCTTGGTCGCGGGTGTATTCGCCCCGGCTATGACACACGCTGTGGTGGTTAAACCCCCATTCCGTCAACCGGTGGTAGCGGTCGTATGCAGCGGTATGAACGCACGTTCCGGGGGCGATGAAGGTCTGGATGGTTGCGCCGCGCGGTCGTCGATGTCCAGGCCGTAGAGGTTCTTTTCCAGGATCAGGCGCGGGATGTCGCGGGGGCGATAGCCGCGCTCCAGGTAGATGGCCTTGAGGACATCGTAGGCGACGACCAGGATGTGGCCGGAGCCGCAGGCGGGGTCCAAAACAGTAATGGTTTCAGGATTGAGCATGGATGCTTTGCACCATGGGTCAGCGCTCGCCGTTGACGGCCGCCAGCAAGTCATCGGGCAAGGAAGCGAAGAAATCATCAGGCAACGGTACGCCTCGGTCCTTGGTCAGCCCGACGGGGCGCGGCGCAGAGGGCTTGCCCGGCATCACTGAGGTGGGTTGAGCGGACGGGGATGCTGGCGCGGCATTGTCATCCAGCGGCCAGACGATGACTTCGGTCTTACGGTGCTGCAGGGCGTCGGGCACTGGAATGAAGG
>Ga0209253_10003659_pt1 | contig 13478 bp, 11 predicted proteins | sample FrelakmetBRP12BR_FD_187145 | JGI IMG/M metagenome (GOLD analysis project Ga0209253, IMG submission 187145) | Freshwater lake sediment microbial communities from the University of Notre Dame, USA, for methane emissions studies - BRP12 BR (SPAdes)... | ecosystem: Environmental > Aquatic >...
ATCGGATCCGAGAACGGAACGCCCAGTTCGATCACGTCGGCGCCATCCCTGACCAGCGCATCCATGATCGGGCGCGTCGCCGCGAGCGACGGGTCGCCGGTCGTGACGTACGGAATGAGCGCAGTGCGGCCTTGCGACTTCAGGCGCGCGAAGGTGGCGTCGATGCGGTTCACGTCAAGTTCTCACAATGAGACGCCGAGGCGCAGAGGAAATTCGGTCGGGATCCGCACGGAACGCTCACTGGATTCCTCTGCGTCTGCGCGTCTCCTGTGAACGGATTCAGGATTTGCGGCCCGCGAAATCCGGGTTGCACTCCGGCCGGCAGTAGAACTTGAGCCCGGACCGCTCGGCAACGGTGTTCATGTCCTTGTCGCCGCGGCCGGACAAATTGACGAGCAGGATGCTGTCCTTGGGCAGCGTCGGCGCGAGTTTCTTCGCGTACGCCAGCGCATGCGCCGACTCCAGCGCCGGGATGATGCCCTCGATGCGGCAGCAGTCGTGGAACGCGGCGAGCGCTTCGGTGTCGTCGATCGCCACGTATTCCGCGCGCCCGGAATCCTTGAGCCATGCATGCTCGGGCCCGACGCCGGGATAGTCGAGTCCCGCCGACACCGAGTGCGTCTCGATGATCTGGCCGTCCGCGTCCTGCAGCAGGTACGTGCGGTTGCCGTGCAGCACGCCTGGGCGCCCGGCCGTCAGCGACGCGGAATGACGGCCGGTCGCGACGCCGTCGCCGGCCGCCTCGACGCCGATCAGGCGCACGTCGCGGTACGGAATGTACGGATAGAAGATGCCCATCGCGTTGCTGCCGCCGCCCACGCATGCGATGACCGCGTCCGGCTGGCGACCAGCGTATTCCGGCATCTGCACGACGCACTCGTCGCCGATCACCCGCTGGAAGTCGCGCACCATCATCGGATACGGGTGCGGCCCCGCGACGGTGCCGATGATGTAGAACGTGTTCTCGACGTTCGTCACCCAGTCGCGCATCGCCTCGTTCAGCGCATCCTTCAGCGTCTTCGAACCCGAGTCGACCGGCACCACTTTCGCGCCCAGCAGGTTCATCCGGAACACGTTCTGCGCCTGGCGCTTCACGTCCTCCGAGCCCATGTAGACGACGCACTCCATTCCGTAGCGCGCGGCGATCGTTGCGGTCGCGACACCATGCTGGCCCGCGCCCGTCTCCGCGATCACGCGCGGCTTCCCGAGGCGCTTCGCGAGAAGCGCCTGGCCGATCACGTTGTTGATCTTGTGCGCGCCGGTGTGGTTCAAGTCCTCGCGCTTCAGCCAGACCTGCGCGCCGCCCAGTTCGCGCGACCAGCGCTCGGCGTGGTACACCGGGGACGGCCGCCCCACGTAGTGCTTCAACTCGCGCTCGAATTCCGCGCGGAACGCGGGATCGTTGCGGTAGCGGTCGTACTGCGCCTTCAGCTCGTCGAGCGCGCGGATCAGCGTCTCGGCCACGAACACGCCACCGTACGGTCCGAAATGACCGCGCGCGTCCGGCAGGTCGTAGGGAAGATCAATCATCCGCATTGCGCACTCCCTCGATGAACGCCGCGATGCGCGCGGCGTCCTTGATGCCACGACGCGGCTTGCCGTCCGGCCCGCGCTCCTCCACGCCGCTCGACACGTCGACCGCCCATGGCCGTACGGCGCGAATGGCGGCAACGACGTTGTCCGGGTCGAGTCCGCCCGACAGGATGACCGGCGCCGGGAGCTTGGCCTGCACGACGGAGGACAGGCGCGACCAGTCGAACGTACGCCCGGTGCCGCCCGGCAGATCGCCCGGCCAGAACGAGTCGAACAGCAGACCAGCCGCATCCTCATAGAGCGCCGTATATTCTACCAAATCGACCCCGTCCTTCATGTGGATCGCCTTCAGGTACGGCCGGCCAAACCCGCGGCACAGGTCGGGCGCCTCGGTGCCGTGGAACTGCAGCACGTCGAGCGCGACGGCGTCCATCACGGCGCGCACGTCCGACGGCGCGGGGTCGACGAACAACCCGACCCTCGTCACGAACGGCGGCAGCGCGTCGGCGATCTCCCGCGCGCGGCCGACGTCGACGACGCGCGGCGTGCCGCCCCAGAACACGAGGCCGACCGCGTCCGCACCCGCATTCGCCGCGGCGAGCCCGTCGGCGATGCGCGTGATGCCGCAGATCTTCACGCGCGTGCGCGAGGATTTCACGCGATCTCCGGCATCACCTTGCGCACGGTCGGCGGCAGCCCGAAGCGCGCGTCGTAGTCCGCGCCGGCCAGGTAGAGTCCGTCCGCGGCGAATGTCGGCGCCGCGCGCGTACGGTCGCGCGCGGCGAGCAGTGCGGCGATCCACTCCGGGGGCTGCCGGCCGGCGCCGACGTAGACCAGGGATCCGACGATGTTGCGCACCATGTGATGGAGGAAGGCGTTGGCGGAAAAATCGAAGCGCACAAACGACGCCTCCGCGGCGATGGCAACGCGCGTGAGCGTCTTCACCGGCGAATTCGCCTGGCACCCGGCTGCCCGAAACGCGGAGTAGTCGTGCGTGCCGCAGAGGTGCGCCGCCGCCGCCTGCATCGCGGCGACGTCGAGCGGTTGATGGTACCAGCCCACGCGGCCTGCCAGCAGCGCGGGCCGCTCGGGCCGGTACTGCAGCACGTACGTGTAATGGCGCGCCGATGCTGCGAACCGCGCGTGGAACTCGGACGCGACCGGATGCGCCCAGAGGACGGCCGCGGCGGACGGCAGGTGCGCATTGACGCCGCGGACCCACGCGGAAAGGGGACGCTCGACGTCGGTGTCGAAATGCACGACCTGCAAAACGGCGTGGACGCCGGCGTCGGTGCGCCCCGCCGCGGCGATGCCGATCGGATGGCCGGCGATCGCGCCGACGGCATGCTCGAGCGCATCCTGCACGCCGCAGCGCGAAGGCTGCGACTGGAAGCCGCAGAACGCGAAGCCCGCGTATTCGACCGCCAGCGCGTAGCGCATTCGGGGATCAGAGGTCAGGAATCGGGGATCAGAAAGCAGAAGACACCGCGATCGCCGTCACGTTCGTCGGCACTCGCGGTGTCTTTCTGGATGCGTGCTTCTTGCGCTGTCGTCGCGGATCCGGGTTCTGATTCCTGATCTCTGATCCCTGAACTCAGCCTAGCTTTGCGAGCAGCGTCTTTGCTTCGGCCTTCTGCTGGTCGTCGCCTTCGTGCAGCACTTCCTGCAGGATTTCGCGCGCGCCCTCCACGTCGCCCATCTCCTGATAGGCCTTCGCGAGGTCGAGCTTCGTGGCGGCATCGTGCCACTGGCCGTCGAGCACCGACGGTGTCGGGTCCTCGAACGTCGTGCGCTCCGGATCGAACGACAGGTCGAGTTTGTCGAGTTCCAGCGCCGCTGCGGGTCGCGTCAGCTGCGACGGCGCGGCGCTCGGCGTGACGCTCGGTGCAGGTGCGGCAGCGGCCGCGGCCGTTTCCAGCGCCGGCTCGGTGCGCGGCTTGCCGAAGGGCGCCGGCTTCTCGGCGTCGTCGAGCCGGAAATCGAGGTCGAACTTCGTCGCCTCGATGCCCTTCTCCCTGACCGATTCCACCTTTTCGGCGAAGCCCGACGTCATCGACTGCAGGCCGGCCTTTCCGGCCGCCGCGGCGCCTGCAATCGCTGCGCCCGCCGCGCCAACCGCGGCGAGCGACACCGTCTTGTCGGCGTCGAAGTCCATCGCCGGCGCGGCGGCCTTTGCGGTCTTTTCGAGCTCGGACTCGGCGCCGGCGAGGATGTCCGCCGGCGACTTCGGCTTCGCGCCGGACGACGGCGAAATCGAGATGTCCTCGTCCATCTGGAAATCGAGCGTCTGCTCGGACTTCGCGACCGCCGCGGCAGCGGTATCGATCTGCGCGGACTCGCTCGTGAACTGCGCTCCCGCCACGGGATGGGCCGGCGGCGCGCCGCCTTCGGTGAACATCGGATTGTTGGGATCGAGCTGGCGCCCGAGGCCCACGGCCTTCTGCCAGACTTCGCCCTGGCCGCTCGTCACCGCGTAGAGCTCGGTCGCGACCGTCTCGAACGCCGACGGCTTGTTGTGCTGCGCGTGGATCTCCAGCAGCTTGAGATAGATCTCCTGCCGCTGCGGGTCCTTCTTCAGCGCGTCCTTGAGGATTTCCTCCGCCTGGGCGTCACGGCCATAGGCCAGATAGACCTCGGCTTCGGCGATCGGATCGACTTCGTCCGTGTCGATGTTGCCCAAGCCCTCGCGACTGAAATCGCTCGCCAGCGAATTGTCGCCGGTGTTGACGACGCCGCCGCCGGTCGAGCCGAACACCGTGTTCGTCTTGATGTCGGTGCCCGAGATGATGCTGTCCTCGAACTTGGTCGTCTTGCGCCGGCGCGCGGCGAGCAGCGCGGCGATTCCGCCCAGCACCAGCAACGCGCCGCCGCCGATCACCCAGCCCGGCGTGCTCGCGAGGAATTCCTCGAAGAACCCCGGCGGTTCCTTGGGCGGAGCCTTCGGCGCCGGCGCCTTGGGTGGCGCAGCCTTCGGTGGTTCGGCCTTCGGCGGCTCCGCGGCCTTGGGCGGTTCCGTCTTCGGCGGCTCCGCGGCCTTGGGCGGCTCCGTCTTCGGGGCTTCGGCGACCTTGGGCAGCTCGGCCTTCGGGGGGACTACGGCGGCCTTGGGCGGCTCGACCTTGGGCGGCTCGACCTTGGGCGGCTCGACCTTCGCGGGTTCCGCCGCTTTCGGCGGCGGCACCACAGGCGCCGCGACAGGCGGCGGCGTGGTCGCCGGCGCGGCGGCGGGCGCCTTGCCCTTGCCCGCATCGGTCTGCAGCTGCGCCATCGTCGGGCTCTTGAGCTCGATCGCGCGCTGCAGATCCTTCAACGTCTTCTCGAGGTCCGCGATCCGGCTCTGCGCTTCGCGCAACTGCGCGTCGCGCGACGCGTTGGTCTCGGCCACGCCCGCGCCCTTGCCGGTGCCGGCATCCTTCGAAACGCGCAACTGGTCGCTGCCGGGCCGCACGGCAGGCGTGCGTTCCTGCACCGCGGTGCCGATGCGCCCGCCGGCGGTGCGCGTGCTCGCCTCGTCGGCCATCGGCGCGGCGCCGGCGACCCGGTCGCGGTACGCGCGCCAGTCGGAGGCCTGCACGCGCACGACCTGGGTCGCTTCCTGCGGCGACGCGGACGCCGCGTCCGCGGCGTTCGGGATCGTGATGATCGCGCCCGAACGCAGCCGGTTCATATTGGCGCCTTCGAACGCGCTCTGGTTGCTCTTGAAGAGCGCGACGAGCATCTGGTCGAGCGTAACCGTTTCCTGCTTGTACTCCTTGGCGATCTTCGACAATGTGTCGCCGCGCTTGACCTCGTAGGAGTTGCCCTGCGCGCGCGGCGCCGCGGGCGCAGAAGCCGCCGCGGCGGCGGGCGCGGGCTGCGGCCGCGCGGCCGGCGCGGCACCGGCGCGCAGCGGCGTGATCGGTTCGACCGGCGGGGTCACGGTTCCCGGCGGATCGAGCAGGAACGTGTAGTCGCGCACGACGCGGCCGGCCGCCCAATTCGCCTCGACGAGCAGGTCGAGGTAGGGCTCGCTGACCGGCGTCGAGGACGTCACCTTGAGATACGCGGTGTCGTTGGGGCCGCGCTCGAGGGCAACCCGCGTGCGCGAAAGCACGCCTTGGTATTGCAGGTTGTTCTGCCGGTAAAGCGTCGGATCGGCGATCTTCGCCGAAAGCGTGTCCAGTTCCTCTTTCGTGGAGGCAAGCAGCTCGATGCGCGCGACCAGCGGCTGTCCGACATAGGACTCGACCGTAAGCTTGCCGAGCCCCAATGGATACGCCGCGCCCGGCAACGCAAGCGCGCCGGCCACGAGGCCGTATTTGAGGATTGGTTTCACGCGCATACCGCCCCCTTCGGAAATGCTGTTTCGCTCAAGCTAACATAACATCATGGGTTTAGCGGTGCAAGCTAAACCTCGGTATTAGCTTGGCTTTTCTGCGTCGCCCCGTTTCCCGTCTTGCACAGTTTCATGCCGCCGCGATGCGCGGCAGCGCAACCGCTAGCGTGGACATTCGCTGCCACCTACAACATCTTGTGGCGCGACTTCTGCGCTGCGCTGTTGCGTCCGCGACAAAGAATGCCTTTGCGGTGGCCTGACTCCCGGGACGACGCGCCCACGGGTTGGGTTGCACGAATCGGGCCACGGACCCGCACCGGTGTCGGCTTCGGCCACGTGCACCGTCGCGCGCACGGCATCTGCGCGCGCGGGCGCGCACGTGTGCGCGTACCTCAGCGCGCGAGCAGGATGCGCAGCATCCGGCGCAACGGCTCGGCCGCGCCCCACAGCAGCTGGTCGCCCACGGTGAAGGCGCTCAGGTACTCCGGGCCCATCGCGAGCTTGCGCAGGCGCCCGACCGGCACCGTGAGCTTGCCGGTCACGGCGGCCGGCGTCAGTTCGCGCATGCTGTCGTCGCGCCGGTTAGGCACGAGCTTCACCCACTCGTTCGCGCCGGCGATCATCGTCTCGATCTCGGGTAGTGGCACGTCGCGCCGGAGCTTGATCGTCAGCGCCTGGCTGTGGCAGCGCATCGCCCCGATGCGCACGCACAGCGAGTCGACGGGAATCACGTTCGCGGCGGTGCGTCCCAGGATCTTGTTCGACTCGGCGCCGCCCTTCCATTCCTCGAGGCTCATGCCGTTGCCCATGTCCTTGTCGATCCACGGGATCAGCGACCCGGCGAGCGGCACGCCGAAGTTCTGTGTCGGAAAGCGCTCGTCGCGCAGGATGCCGGCGACCTCGCGGTCGATCTCGAGGATCGCGGAGGCCGGATCGGCGAGCAGGTCGGCTGCCACGCGATGCGCCTCGCCCATTTGCAGCAGCAGCTCGCGCATGTTCTGCGCGCCCGCGCCCGACGCTGCCTGGTACGTCATGCACGTCATCCACTCGATCAAGTCGCGCTGGAACAGGCCCGCGAGTGCCATCAGCATCAGGCTCACCGTGCAGTTGCCGCCGATGTAGTTGCGCACGCCCTGCGCGAGCGCCGCGTCGATGACCGCGCGATTCACCGGATCGAGGATGATCACCGCGTCGTCCTTCATCCTCAGCGTCTTCGCCGCGTCGATGAAGTAGCCGTTCCAGCCGGCCTCGCGCAGCTTCGGATACATCGCGGTCGTCCAGTCGCCGCCCTGGCACGTGATGATCGTGTCCTGCGCCGCCAGCGCAGCAACGTCGCCCGCGTCCTTGAGCGGCCCGGTGTCGCGGCCGATCGCCGGCCCCTTGCCGCCCGCGCTCGATGTCGAGAAGAACGTCGGCTCGATGTGATCGAAATCCCGCTCCTCCAGCATCCGCTGCATGAGGACCGAGCCCACCATTCCACGCCACCCCACAATCCCTACTCTCATCGCATCACCTTTTCATGGAAATCCATTCGACTGGAAACGTTCGCAGGTCAGGACGAGCGGCGCTTTCGCGCGGTCTTCGTCGCCTTGCGGTGAACCTGCGGCGCTTCCCCGTCGCTCGCCGTTCGCTTCGTCCCCTTGGCGCCCGTCGCATTCGCGGGCTCGCCGGACGCCTGCGTTCCCGGCCGCAGCCGCCCCATCATGAACGCGTCGACGTAGCGCCCGTCGCGGAACGCATCCTCGCGCAACGTGCCTTCGACCTCGAAGCCGAACTTGCGGTACAGCGCGATCGCGGCGGCGTTGTCCGTGTACACCTCCAGCCGCAGCCGGTGGTAGTTGAGCCAGTTGTCGGCGACGTCGATCAGGGCGGCCAGCAGCGCGGTCCCGACCCCGCGCCCCTGCCAGTCGTCGTGCACGGACATGCCGACGTTCGCGACGTGGCGGCGCCGTCCCCGCCCGTTCGCATGCAGGCCCGCGTTGCCGACGACCTCGCCGCCCACTTCCGCGACCAGCAGGATGTCGTCGGGGAGCAGGTCGGCGATGCGCTTGCGCCAGAGTTCCGCGCTGGGGAAAGGCAACTGCAGCGTGCCTGCCATCGCGCGCGGCTGCGCGAAGATCACGCAGAAGGCTTCCGCGTCGTCGATCGTGGCGCGCCGGATCGTGATTTGCGGTCGCCGCACAGCCATCACGCGCTCCCCAGCGCGGCGACCACCGCGTCGCCCATCGCGCGCGTGCCGACGACCGCCTCGCCCGGCGCCGCGATGTCGCCGGTGCGCAGGCCCTGCTGCAGCACGCGGCGGACGGCGCGCTCGATCCGGTCCGCGACGTCGGCGCGCGCGAACGTGTAGCGGAACATCATTGCGAGCGACAGGATCGTCGCCAGCGGGTTCGCCTTGTCCTGCCCCGCGATGTCCGGCGCGGATCCGTGGATCGGCTCGTAGAGGCCCTTCTGCCGCGCGTCGAGCGACGCCGAGGGCAGCATGCCGATCGACCCCGCGAGCATCGACGCCTCGTCCGACAGGATGTCGCCGAAGATGTTGCCGGTGACGATCACGTCGAACTGCTTCGGGTTCCTCACGAGCTGCATCGCCGCGTTGTCGACGTACATGTGCGACAGCGCGACGTCGGGATACTCCGCCGCGAGCGCCGTCACCGTCTCGCGCCAGAGGATGCTCGTGTCGAGCACGTTGGCCTTGTCGACCGAGCAGAGCCGGCGGCTGCGCCTGCGGGCGGTCTCGAAGCCCACGCGCGCGATCCGCAGCACTTCGGGCACGCTGTAGTGCATCGTGTCGAAGCCCTCGTCGTCCCCGGCCGCGGTCTTGCGCCGGCCGCGCGGCTGCCCGAAGTAGATGTCGCCCGTCAGCTCGCGGATGATCATGAGGTCGAGGCCCGCGACGACCTCGGGCTTCAGCGTCGACGCCGCGGCGAGCTCGGCGTACAGGAGCGCGGGCCGCAGGTTCGCGAACAGCGACAGCGCGCGGCGGATGCGCAGCAGGCCCTGCTCCGGCCGAAGCTCGCGCGGCAGCGTGTCGTACCGCGGGCCGCCGACCGCGCCCATCAGGATCGCGTCGGACGCCTGCGCGAGCGCGAGCGTGGCGGGAGGCAGCGGATCGCGCGCGGCGTCGTAGCCGGCGCCGCCCATCGGCGCCGTCTCGGTTTCGATCGGCAGGCCGTCGCCACGCAGCACCTCGAGCACGCGTTGCGCCTGTCCGACGATCTCGGGCCCGATTCCGTCACCGGGAAGAATCGCGATCTTCATTGCGGCAGCTCCTTCACAAAGAGGCGCAGAGGCGCAGAGGAAAGGCTTCGGTCTCGTCGGCGTCTTGTCGGGTTCACGTTCGGGTCAAGCAAAAAATTGGGCGCAGGGTGCAGGTGCCTTCCCCCTGCCTCCTCTGCGCCTCGGCGTCTCTTTGTGAGTAGGATGCCGCGATCAGACGAGCCAGGGTTGGTCGGTGAGCCGTTTCGTCTCGAAGGCCCGAATCGCCTCCGCGTGCTGCAGCGTGAGGCCGATGTCGTCCAGCCCGTTCAGCAGGCAGTGCTTGCGGAACGGCTCGACGTCGAACGCGAACGCGAGCGTCCCGTCGACCGTCGCGACCACCTGCCGCTCGAGGTCGACGGTGAGCTTGAAGCCCGGGAACGCGTACGTGTCCGCGAACAGGCGGTCGACCTGCGCCTCGGGCAGCACGATCGGCAGCAGGCCGTTCTTGTAGCAGTTGTTGTTGAAAATGTCCGCGAACGACGGCGCGATCAGCGCGCGGAAGCCGAAGTCGTGGAGCGCCCATGGCGCGTGCTCGCGCGAGCTGCCGCATCCGAAGTTGCGGCGAGCAAGCAGGATCGACGCGCCCTGGTAACGCGGATCGTTCAGCACGAACTGCGGATTCTTCGGCCGCCTTGCGTTGTCGATCCCCGGCTCGCCATGGTCGAGGTAGCGCCACTCGTCGAACAGGTTCGGACCGAACCCCGACCGCTTGATCGACTTGAGGAACTGCTTCGGGATGATGGCGTCCGTGTCGACATTCGCGCGGTCGAGCGGCGCGACGATTCCGGTGTGGACGCGAAATGGATGCATGGCGTGCCCGTGCCCCGTTACTTCGGCTTCGCCTTGTCGGCGGCGCTCTCGATCGCCTGACCGCCGGCCTTCATGTCCTTGCCGACGCCCGCGACCGTGTTGCAGCCCGTGATCGCCGCGACGAGTCCCGCGATCAGCGTCAGTACGGCCAGTCTTCGCGCCATGTGGCCTCCGCTCGCTAGGAAAGTCGACGCACGTCGACGAAATGCCCGGCCACGGCGGCAGCCGCAGCCATCGCCGGGCTGACGAGATGCGTGCGGCCTCCCGCGCCCTGGCGCCCTTCGAAATTGCGGTTCGACGTCGACGCGCAGCGCTCGCCCGGCGCGAGGCGGTCGTCGTTCATCGCGAGGCACATCGAACAGCCCGGCTCGCGCCACTCGAAGCCGGCGTCGCGGAAGATCCGGTCGAGACCCTCGGCTTCCGCCTGCGCCTTCACGAGACCCGATCCCGGCACGACCATCGCGAGCTTCACGTTGTCCGCCACGCGGCGCCCGCGCGCGACCGCCGCCGCCTGCCGCAGGTCCTCGATGCGCGAGTTGGTGCACGAGCCGATGAACACCTTGTCGATGCGAATGGCGCCGATCGGCGTGTTCGGGTGGAGGCCCATGTACGACAGCGCGCGGACGATGCCTTCACGGCGCGTGGAGTCGCGCTCCTTGTCGGGATCGGGCACGCGGCCGTCGATCGGCAGCACCATCTCGGGCGACGTGCCCCAGGTGACCTGCGGCGGGATCGCCGCGGCGTCGAACACATGTGTCGTGTCGAAGCGCGCGCCATCGTCGCTCGTGAGCGTGCGCCAGTGCGCGACGGCGCGGTCCCACAGGTCGCCGGACGGCGCGAGCGGCCGCCCCTTGACATAGTCGATCGTGCGCTGGTCGACGCCGACCATGCCGGCGCGGGCGCCGGCCTCGATCGCCATGTTGCAAAGGGTCATCCGCGCTTCCATCGACAGCGCGCGCACGGCCTCGCCCGCGAACTCGATCGCGTGGCCCGTGCCGCCGGCGGTGCCGATGCGCCCGATGATCGTCAGCGCGAGATCCTTCGACGTCACGCCGGCCGGCAGGCGGCCGTCGACGCGCACGAGCATCGACTTCGCCTTCTTCATGAGCAGGCACTGCGTGGCGAGCACGTGCTCGACCTCGGAGGTGCCGATCCCGAACGCCAGCGCGGCGAACGCGCCGTGCGTGCTCGTGTGGGAGTCGCCGCAGACGACGGTCATCCCCGGCAACGTCGCGCCCTGCTCGGGCCCGATCACGTGGACGATGCCCTGGCGGCGGTCGAGGAACGGGAAGTAGGCCTTCGCGCCGTGCGCGCGGATATTGGCGTCGAGCGTCTCGACCTGGGCGCGCGACACCGGGTCCGTGATGCCTAAGTGCCAGTCCCTGGTCGGCGTATTGTGGTCGGCGGTGGCCACGACCGACGCCACGCGCCACATCCTGCGGCCGGCGAGCTTGAGCCCTTCGTACGCCTGCGGGCTCGTCACCTCGTGCACGAGATGGCGGTCGATGTAGAGCAGCGCCGTGCCGTCCGCTTCCTCGCGGACCACGTGGCTGTCCCACAACTTGTCGTAGAGCGTGCGCGCCATGGTTGGGTGCGCCGGATCGAGGGCGAAACGGCGCCGAAGGGCAATTATTGCATGGCAGCAAGGATCCCGTCCCGCATGGCGGCAACTCGCCGCGGGCAACCCCCTTCGCTGCGCTCGCGCAACATCCGGAAGGCAGCCTTTGCCACCGCTGGAATCGGCGTCGCGATTCCGCCCGCTCCGACGTTCCGGCCCACGTCAGGCGGGCGGAGCCTCGCCCCGGCCGCGACTCTGCGCATCGGTCGCACCCCGGGCTTCCGGGTCGATGGCGCGCGCGACGTGCGCCGCGACCGCGTCCGTCACGCTGCCGCGCAGCGTGTCGAACGCGATCGCGGGCAGCGACCGCAGCCATGTGAGCTGGCGTTTCGCGAGCTGGCGCGTGGCCGCGATGCCCTGCGCGCGCAGCGTCGCGGCATCGATCCGGCCATCGATGAATTCCCATGCCTGCCGATAGCCGACGCAACGCATCGACGGCATCGAAGGCTCGAGTGCGTATGCCGCACGCAACCGACGCAGTTCGTCGACGAGTCCGGCGGCGAGCATCGCGTCGAAGCGCCGCGCGATGGTGTCGTGCAGCCACGCGCGGTCGGCGGGAACCAGCGCTACCGCGATCGAGGGTCCGGGTACCGCGTCCGCGTCCTCGCGATGCCCTTGCAGCGCCGACAGCGGCCGGCCGGTCACGCGATAGACCTCGAGCGCGCGCTGGATGCGCTGCGCGTCCGTCGGCGGCAACCGCGCCGCGGTCGCCGGATCGATGCGCGCGAGGTCCGCATGCAGCGCGGGCCATCCTTCCCGCGCGGCCCGCGCGTCGAGTTCCGCGCGGACGTGCGCCGCGGCCGGCGGGAGTGCCGACAGGCCCTCCGTCAGCGCCTTGAAGTACAGCATCGTGCCTCCCGCGATGATCGGCAGGCGCCCGCGCGCACGGATCTCCGCGATCGCGGCGCGCGCGTCGCGGACGAAGCGCGCAGCGGAATACGCGTCCGTCGGCTCGACAATGTCGATCAGGTGATGCGGGACACGCGCGCGCTCGGCGGCGTCGGGCTTCGCGGTGCCGATGTCCATGCCGCGGTAGATCTGCGCGGAGTCGACGCTGACGATCTCGCCGCCGAAACGCTCGGCGAGCGCGAGCGCGAGGGCGCTCTTCCCCGCCGCGGTCGGACCCATCAGGAGAACGGCGGGGAGCACGGCGCCGCGCGGCGGCTTTCAGCGGCCGCGCATGAAGAGGCGGTCGAGGTCGGACAGCGAGAGCTGGTACCACGTCGGGCGGCCGTGATTGCACTGGCCGCCGCGCTCCGTCGCCTCCATCTGCCGCAGCAGCGCGTTCATCTCCGGCGCCGTGAGCGCGCGGTTCGCGCGCACGGCGCCATGGCACGCCATCGTCGACAGCAGCTCGTCGCGCCGCGTCGCGAGCGCCTGCGTGCCGCCGTATTCGCGGATCTCGTGCAGCACCGCGCGCGCGAGCGCGGCCGGGTCGGCGTCGGTCAGCGGCGCGGGAATCCCGCGCACCGCCAGCGTGCCCGGCCCGAGCGCCGACATCGCGAAGCCGAGCGACGCGAGCGCGTCCGCGTTCTCCTCCATCGTCGCGACCTCGAGCGGCTCCGCCGCGAACGTCGCGGGCACCAGCAGCGGCTGCACCGGCATCCGCAGGTCCGCCGCGGACTTCAACCGTTCGTACACGATGCGCTCGTGCGCGGCGTGCATGTCGACGAGCACGAGGCCGGCGCGGTTCTGCGCGAGGATGTAGATGCCGTGCAGTTGCGCGAGCGCGAAGCCGAGCGGATGCGGATCGTCCTCCGGCAGCACCGGCGCGGGGGCGCCGCCGCGCGGACCGAAGAGCTTCGCGTAGAACTCCGCCGGCTCCGCGGCGCCGAACGTCAGCGCCGTCTGCGGCCGTGCCCACGCACCTGCCATCGCGCCGCCGCCCGCGCTCCGCTCAGGCACCGGCGGCGGCAGATGGGCGGCCGCGACGCCGAGCCG
>Ga0209253_10003660_pt1 | contig 13475 bp, 16 predicted proteins | sample FrelakmetBRP12BR_FD_187145 | JGI IMG/M metagenome (GOLD analysis project Ga0209253, IMG submission 187145) | Freshwater lake sediment microbial communities from the University of Notre Dame, USA, for methane emissions studies - BRP12 BR (SPAdes)... | ecosystem: Environmental > Aquatic >...
GAAAGGAATTCGGTGAAAGAAAGAGGGTAGAGAGTCGTAATGATTTGTCTGCCTGTCAGTCTGGATCGCTCCCGGGCGATCAAAGCCGACGTGGAGCCTGTGCAAAAGATCTTCAATCTCTCCATGTCGTAGAGCGATTTAAGTTCCGCTTCCCAGTTCACGCTTTCCTGAACCTCATCGAGAAAGAGAAAAAGCTTCCGTCCCCGATCATGCAAGTGGATCTTTCTTATGTTCTTTAAATGTTCCGACAAGGGAGTCGCGGACAGGGAGGGGTTGTCGAGGGCCAAGTACAGGATGTCCTTTGCTTCTACCCCCTGCTGGATCAGTCTCTTGATGAATTGCTTGATCAGCGTTGTCTTGCCCATCCGCCGGCCGCCGACAATCACTTCGATTTGCTTTCTGCGGCTCAGGGCAGGGAGGCGCTCAAGGTATTCAAGCCGGTCAATGCCTGAATCGATATCTTTCCGCTCCCACCAAGGATTCATGGCAAAATAGGTCGTTTCCATGGCGGTATTTTAGGACAAAATCGAAGATATTGTCAAAAAGTTTCGATTACGGTCGAAACTTTCGCTTTTTTGCCCTGCTGTTCCAACATTCCATCCTTCCATTATTCCCGTCCTTGGCCTTCTACTGACTCCCGTCTCCCGCTTGCCTTGAGTTTTTTAAAATTTCATCGTTTCGTGTTTTCGTGATTGATTTCCAGGGATTTCCAGTACCCAGGATCCATTATCCGGCGTCCATTCTGTCTCCTGTATTCTGTCTCCTGAATTCTTTTTTTCTGCACTTTGACCTTCCCTGTCAAACGCCCCTGTTATCATGACTTCAAAATACAAAAGAAAGGAAGTGACGATTATGCAGGAGGTCATCAGGGAGTATTTGGAGCAGGCAAAGGTCGGTCGCAAACAGGTGTACAAGAACATGGCCGTGTACCCGCTTCTGTCTGATTATTCTTTGGGCTTGGAGCACATTCTGTTGGATGAAGCTTTGGGCTCAGGTGTGATCGAGGTGACGGAAGTGAATGACCATGGCGCTGTGCCCAATCTCAAGGTCCACAACAAGTCGCCGAGGATGGTCCTGATTCTGGACGGCGAAGAACTGGTCGGGGCCAAGCAGAACCGGATCGTGAACACGACGATTCTGATCGCCGCTAACGCAACGGTGGTCATCCCTGTGAGCTGTGTTGAGCAGGGCAGGTGGTCTACCTACAGAATTTCAGTCTAGTGGGGTATCAGGTGGGGGCGATCTTCACGATCAATGGTGAAGTGGTCGGAATGGATGCCTTTGGAAGGCCGGAGACCTTTTCAAAGGTATTCACGAAACTGGTGCAGAGCTATGCTCTGGATGCAATCGACTGGATCGACGGAAATAAGGGCGAAGAATTATCCGGAGATGACGTGGCGAACTTTAAGAAGGGCATCTTCTCCTGCAAGATGGAAACCCGCGACTCAGTCGGTCTTGGAACGGATTGCCGCCTTGAATCAGATAAGCTGACAGGGTTTGCCCTCGCTCTTGACGGCAAGATTGTGCACATGTCCGTCTTTGCGCGCGTGGCGGGTGTCCAGGGAAGGGCACAGACTTCACGAATGGCGAGGTATTCGCGAAGAAACCGAAATCGCATGCACTGACGGACAGGCGGAGGATCCACATAAACTACTCCATTGAAAAATCCTCCAAGGAGGAAAGAAGAGTAGAGACTATGAACAATTCTTTGTCGTGAGTGAAGCAATAGGTACCGCGCCGCGTGACTAGGGAAAGAAAAGTTGTCTTAAATTTAATAAAATCATTTTAATTGATAAATTTTTATGTTTTTTGGCCGGATATGTTCATTTTATGATATTGTTCACTATACGTGTACGTAGAAAAAAAGATGAACATAAGTTCCGCTAATAATATATTTTATTAAATATAACCAAATATTTATTGACATTTGTTCATTAGATTGATATGTTCACATTAAATGAACAACAGAAAATAGTGTACAAAAAGAAAAGAGTTATGCCATGGAAAACGGGCTCACAGAAAGAGATGTCCTGCAAAAGGCTTTGGGGAGGCTTCAAAAGAAAACGGGGCTCACCGCTACAGCCGAGGTATACCCAAAAGGTCTTAAAGATGCTCAACAGCCAGACGCGCGGATAAGATTGACCTTGCGAGAGTTGGAATGGAATTTCGCAGCGAGAATCAGAAAGATCGTCACGCGAGCAACCTTGGGTGGAACCATTCCCCAATTGCGCAAATTCCCCGAAAAGGGACTTCTTGTTGCTGGATACATCACACCGCAACTAGCTGAGCAGTTGAAGGAAATGAAAATCCCCTTCATCGATACAGCAGGCAATGCATATATCGATGAGCCCCCCTTGTTTGTATTCATCAAAGGTGACAAGCCCGATGAAGATTACCGCAAAGATCGCCCAACGCGAGCGTTCCAACAGACCGGACTGCAGGTCGTGTTTGCTCTCTTGTGCAAACCAGGTTTAGAAAATGCCCCATATCGAGAAATCGCAAAAGAAGCTGCTGTTGCGCTGGGGACTGTAAATTGGGTCATGGTGGATTTAAAGGAGAAAGGCCACCTAATTGACATGGGGAAACGCGGACGCCGCCTGGTCAAAAAGAAAAATTTGCTGGAGCGATGGGTGACAACTTACCCGGACAAGTTGCGACCGAGAAAACTATTGGGGACCTATACGACTGAGGACACTGGCTGGTGGAAGGATACCGAAATAACTAAGTTTGGAGCTCGCTGGGGAGGGGAAGTAGCGGCAGCGAAGCTAACAGGATATCTGAAGCCTCAGACTATAACCATTTATACGCAAGAGGCGCCTGGAAAGTTAGTGATGACTCGAAAACTCAAAAGAGAGACTAATGGAAACGTCGAGATACTTAAGAGATTCTGGAATTTCAATCACGACCGGCCAGATCCTGACAATAAGCATCTCGATTTGGTGCACCCTGTCTTGATTTATGCGGACCTGCTGGCTACAGGCGACGCGAGGAACATTGAAACCGCAGAGATAGTCTATGAAAAAGAAATTGCTCGATTTGTCCGAGAAGATTGATGGTTTTGCGGTGGAGCTTTTTGAAATCACATCTGTCGTTGTCGGCAGAATGGATCTCCCCTTTTTTGTCGTGGGTGCTACAGCAAGAGATTACATTTTGGAGTTAGGCTATGGTGTGCGGATCATGCGGGCTACGCATGACGTTGATTTGGGGGTACAGGTACCAAACTGGGACCTTTATAATCGGCTAAGAGAAGGCTTGATTGCAACTGAACGATTTATTCCTGACAAAAAGCAAGCCCAAAGGCTTCTGTACAAAGGGAACTTCCCGGTCGACATAATCCCGTTTGGTTCAATTGCACATCCGGAAGATCGCGTTTTGTGGCCTCCAGAACAAGAAGTCGAAATGAGTACTCTCGGATTCGAGGAGGCGTCACAGCATTCGATTATTGTGAGGATGAGAGCAGAACCCGTTCTGGATATAAACTTCGTGTCTTTAGCCGGATTGGCAATATTAAAGATAGTTTCATGGAGCGACAATATAGCCCGACGCAACAAAGATGCGAAGGACTTGCTGCTACTAATGAGCAAGTATCTGGACGCCGGAAATGATGAACGCATGTTTGACGAAGGGGCAGACTTACTGGAATCGGAAGACTTTGACTATGAGGTTGCCGGAGCAAGATTGTTGGGCCGAGATATGGCAGCAATTTTACGCCCTGATACTAAGGAAGCGCTTCTAAAGATCCTGGACAGGGAGACCGGGGACCAAAGCCGTTACACCTTGATTGCCAGCATGGTAGAGCACGGTGCGGAAAGAATTGACTTTGAAAAAGCGCTCCAACTGCTTGAACAAATGAAGGCAGGAATAATCGAAAAAGTCTAGCAGTGTTCTCCGACATATTGTTCTTAGGAAATGAATGGATGCGAGATAGCTGCTAACCTGAAGTCAGGGAAGAATGTTGCCAGGCGCGTGCCTCTTGTGTTCTTTAACTCTTTTATAAAGGTTTTGTTAAAATTAATCTCATTAATTTAAGCTCCTTGCTTTTGCCTGCCCATTTGATTAAGATGGCTTCACAGTTTTTGGCCCTGGTTGGTCGCCGTGGACTTAGCTGTCCAGAGCATCCGGAACAGAAGGCCACCAAGTTCAGAGTCTATTTTAGGGGCATAACTCGGAGATTTTCAAGCTATGAGCAGGCCCAACGCTTCCTCAACGGGGTTCGGTTCAAGACCGACGAAGGCCGTTTCGACGAAAGAGAATACCGACAGGGAGATCCTCTGGGGTTCACCAACTTAGCCGAGCAATGGCTTGAATCAAAAAGGGCTGTCCTGCGGAAGGGAAGCCTCAAGAACCTGAACAGCTATATGTTTCGGGCAATGGACCACTGGGGCCAGACCAATATCAAGGATATCGGTTTCGACGAAATCGAAGACTTCTTATTATCCCAGAAGCTTGAGAGAAATGAGAAACCGGTCTTGGCAAAGACAAGAGCCAATATGCGCTCATGCCTGCACAGCTTTTGGTCATGGTTACGGCGGAGACGAGTTCTGGGCTTGTCAGAGATACCAGAATTCCCTGAGGTCAGTTTCGAACTCGGCTTTAGAAAGACCATAGACAAGCCGACGCAGGAAACCATAATTGAGGAAGTGAAACGCCTCACTGTGGGCATCAATCCCAAAATCTCGACAGGCATCAAGTGGCTCGCAACCTACATCAGCATTCGGCCAGGGGAACTGCTAAAATTGAAAGAAGGCGACATAGATCTAGGGCAGGGATATCTGATCATTCCCCATCCGGAGGAGAAACGCCCAAAGCTTGTTCCTTTGTTGCAGGAGGATGTGGAGGCGATCAGGGCATTGCCCACAAGGGGGTTGCCTCATATGTCTTTTTTCCGGCACGAAAGCGGGGTCAGTGGCTGTAAGGCTGGGCAGCCTTTTGGGGAGAAGTACCTTTACAAATGGTGGAAGAAGGCCTGTGCAAACCTCGGAATTCCGGATGTGGACCTCTATGGCGGGACCAGGCACAGTTCGGCCATGGCTTTGAGAGAATACCGCACCCCCGAGGAAATCAAGCGGGCCACGATGCACTCCACCAACAAGGCTTTTGAGCGGTATTTCAGGATGGAGGGAGATGATCTGAGGGCTATCTTACAGTCAGAGTCGGCCTTCAGAGGGTGGCAAAGAAGTGGCAAAGAAAAAATCAGCACCTGAAAAAGCCAAGGTGCTGAAATTACAACATTAGTCTGGTGGAGGCGGGGGGAGTCGAACCCCCGTCCGAAAGTAATCCACTTAAGCATCTACATACATAGCCCGGTAATAAGTGTTTCGCCCCCCGGTTCCCTACCAGGCGGGGTTGCCAAGGGACTAACCTGGTTAAGTTTCGCTTCCCCGGCGTTCAGGTCCATCGGGTCAGCTACCCTGCTATCCGTCGTCCTGATCAATCCCGCAGGGGTGGATCAAAAAGGACGGTGGCCTTTAAGCGGCCACGGCGTACGCATAATCGTCTGCGTTTGTGTTTAAGCCCACCTTTTTTACGAGACCAGGTGGAACCTCGGTATGCAGCTTAAGCTTCCTTACCCCCGTCGAACCCGTTTCGCCCCCTTTGTTTGAAGGTTATTGGCAGGATGAATTAACGTACAGCAATAAAGTAACCCTTTTCCCTGGTACTGTCAATACTCTCCTTTTTTCCTGGCCCGGTCCATCTCCCGCTTCATGTCCCTTTCCTTGATGGCCTGGCGCTTGTCCACCTTCCTTTTCCCTTTGACCAGGGCCAGCTCCACCTTGACCCATCCCTTGGAAAAATACACCTTGAGCGGAACCATGGTATAGCCCCGCTCCTCGGTCTTGCCCGTCAACCGTTTAATCTCCTTTTTGTGAACAAGAAGCTTCCTCGTTCTCTCCGGGTCCAGTTTCATGTGATGGGCAAAAGGGTAAGGGCTGATGTGCATTTTATAGAGATAAACCTCTCCTCGCTTAATCCTGGCGTAGCTGTCTGTGAGGTTTGCCTTCCCGTCTCTCAGGGATTTGACTTCAGGTCCATCCAGAACCAGGCCGGCCTCAAAAGTCTCTTCGATAATGTAGTCGTGGACCGCTTTCCTGTTCTGGCATATGATCTTCCTCTCCATCTCACCCCCCGCCGGCCATGAAGAGCTTGTGATCGAGTTCGTCTAGGACGGGCTGCATCTTCTTCACAATGAACTCTCGCACCTGTGAGGCCGTGTCCAGCTTCATGATCTTTCGGAGATCCGCTTTGGCCTGGTCCAGAGAAAGAGACCGGAACACCTTCTTGATCATGGGGATCCCGCCTGCATTGAGGCTCAGTTCGTCAATCCCCATGGCCAGAAGCACTGATGTGCAAAGGGGGTCTCCGGCCATTTCACCGCAGAGCGCCACCTTGATGCCGGCCTGCTCTGCCGCCTTGATCACCTGCAGGATCATCCTGAGAATAGCAGGATGAAAAGGCTGGTACATAAAGGCCACATGCTCATTGACCCTGTCGATGGCCAGGGCGTACTGGATCAGGTCATTGGTGCCGATGCTGAAGAAGTCCGCATGCTTGGCCAGAATGTCGGCCACCGTCACCGCAGAGGGGACTTCGATCATGAGCCCCACTTTGATATTCCGGTCGTAAGCCGCTCCCTCCTGGTCCAGCTCGCCCATCACTTCCTTGAGGATTTTCCTTGAATCAAGAAGTTCCTGGAGCCCTGAGATCATGGGGAACATGACCTGGATATTGCCGAAGGCGCTCGCTCTCAGGATCGCCCTCAGCTGGCTCCTGAAGATCCTGGGCTGCTGCAGGCAAAACCGGATGGCCCTGAGACCGAGAGCCGGATTGGTTTCCTTCGTCCACGAGATTTCCGATGAAAACCTGTCGCCGCCCAGATCCAGGGTCCGGAGGGTCACGGGATTCGGGGCAATGATCTCCGCCACCTCCTTGTAGTCCTCGAAAAGCTCATCTTCACTGGGCAGCCCCTGAGACCGCAGGTAGTGGAACTCCGTCCTGTAAAGGCCGATCCCCTCGGCGCCGTGGTCTTTGGCCGTCGCGACCTCCTCCAGGAATTCGATGTTCGCCCTCACCGAGATCTTGTGCCCGTCCCTTGTCTCCGCAGGAAGGTGGCTCAGCCGGATGATGCTCGACTCGAATCGTTCCTGGTTCAGTTGTTTTTCCTGATAAAGGATGATCAGGTCATCATCAGGGTCGATGATCACCTCTCCCGTGTTCCCGTCCACGATGAGGAGCGTCCCGTCCTGAACCTGGCGGGTCACGGACTCGAGCCCCACCACGGCCGGGATCTTCAGGGACTGCGCGATGATCGCTGCATGAGAGGTCCGGCCGCCCACGTCGGTGATGAAACCCATGACTTTGGCGATGTTGATGGAGCTCGTGTCTGCAGGGGAAAGCTCATGGGCCACGATGATCACGCGTTCGTTGATTTCGTAAAGGCTTTCCAGTTCTTTCCCCGCGAGATTTCTCAACACCCTTTCGGCCACGTATTCCACATCGACGATCCGTTCCTTGATGTACGGGTCGTCGATCTGGGAGAAGAGATCCTCGATATTCTGAACCGACTTCTTCAACGCCCACTCGGCATTGATCTTCTCGCCCAGAATGCCGTTGATCGTGGCATTGAAAAACATGCTGTCATCCATGATCATGAGATGGGTATCCAGGATGAAGCTGTGTCTCTTGATCTGCTCGGGCATCCGGTTCTTGAGGTGAATGATCTGGTCCTTTGCGGCATTGAGCGCATCCTTGAAGCGCTCCACCTCCTTGTTCACCTGCTGGTCGCTGATGAGGTACTGGTAGAGGATTTTGACCCTGGACCGGTCAACGAGGTGAGCCTTGCCGATGATAATTCCGGACGAGACCGCAATGCCTTTTAGTTTTCTCACCCTGGAGTCCGTCATTTCCCTTCACCGAATTTCTGCTCGAAGAGGATCATGACCGCCTCCATCAACGCTTCAGAGTCCTCGCCGACGGTCTTCACCTCAATCTCCGTTCCCTTGGGGCAGGCCAGCGCCAGGATGGATAGGATGCTTGCCCCGTTCACTTCCAGCTCGTCTTTCCTGAGAGACAGGTTTGACCTGTACTGAGCGGCAAGAGCCACGATCTTTGCCGCCGCTCGTGCATGCAAACCCAGCTCGTTGGAGATTTTAAGTTTCTTGACCTGCTCCATCAATCGAAAATAACCACCGGACTCTACTCCGCCCTCTTCATAGAGAGGCAGGCTTTGTATGCTCTTCTGTATTCCATTCCCGTCTCAGACGCGATCTTCCGGGCTATATCTTTAAGGCTCATGGTCCCTGCTTTCAACAGGTGCCCCATTTCCTCCTGAACATTTTCATCCAGGGATTGTTCTTTTTCCTTTTTCTCGTTCCCGGCCACAACGAGAGTGTATTCTCCGCGGATCTCCTCTTCCTTGAGCCGGCTCAAGACAGAACCCACGGTGCCTGCCACGGCTCTTTCAAAAAGTTTCGTCATCTCCTTGTGAAGGACCATGGGCCGATCACCCAGGACGTCTCCGAGGTCCTTCAGCATGTCCGCAAGACGATGAGGGGCCTCAAAGAAAACAAGCGTGTGGGGCAACGCTCTCAGGGTCTCCAGCTCTTTTCTCCTTTTGCCTGACCGGTGGGGCAGGAACCCGTAAAAAAGAAACGTCTCCGCTCTCATCCCGGATACGGAAAGAGCCGCGGTCACGGCAGAAGGGCCCGGCACCGGCGAAACCCTCACCCCCTCCTTCAAAGCCCTGCTCACAAGAAACACCCCTGGGTCTGAAATAGCCGGTGTTCCCGCGTTCGTCACAAGGGCCACGTTCCACCCGGATTTGATTTTCTCGACCAGTTCAGGGGCCTTTGTCTTCTGATTGTGCTGATTAAAGGACGTCAGCTTCGTCGCGATCCCACAGTGCCGGCAAAGATTCCTCGTGTGCTCAATGGTTTCAGCCGCGATCAGATCCACTTCCTTCAGAACCCGGAGAGCCCTCAGCGTGATGTCTTCCAGATTTCCAAGAGGCGTGGAGACGACGTAGAGAGTACCCACCGCTCTCTCACGGGCATCGGTATTCATGTTCAAAGGCTAAGATGCTCCGTCACATTCAATCAGCCTGTAGCCGCGCTGAATCTCAAATTTCTAAATCCGAAGCACGAAACAATTTCAAATGAGCAAAATTCAAAATTCCAAACGAAAAAACAAAGCCCCACAGCCACATGTGAGCAAGGATCTTCACTGCTTACTGTTTACTGCATACTGCTTACTTGTTCTTCTCAAGGGTACGCCAGATCAAAAGCGTTCCGGATCACCTCGATTTCTTTGTCCAGGCCCTTCTGATGGATGACCACCACATCGAACCTTGCCTTTGCATCTTCACACCCGTTCCTCTTCATGTAAGCCAGAGCCACCTTGGACATCTGCCGCTGCTTTCGAGCATGCACAGCCTCTTTGGCATAGTCGAGGGATTTTCCTTTTCTCGTCTTGATCTCGATGAAAACCAGCGTCTCCCCGTCCCGGGCCACAAGATCAAGTTCGCCAAGAGAGCAACGGTAGTTTCGTGCAATGCACTTGTAGCCGAGGCTTTCGACTTTCCTGAGGGCGAGATCTTCTCCCTCTTTTCCGAGCTCCAGTCTTTCTCTCGTCACTTCAGGTCACCCCCCTGAAGGTCGTTCGGTGAATGGCACAAGCTCCGTGTTCCCTGATGGCGGCCAGATGCTGCGCCGTGCCGTATCCCTTGTTTTCCGAGAACCCGTACACAGGAAACTTCTCATGAAAAGAGCACATGATTCTGTCCCGGTACACCTTGGCCACAATGGAGGCCGCGGAAATGCTGTGGCTGCGGCGGTCCCCTTTTTTCAGGCACCGATAGGGTATCGGGACCGGCACAGGGTGGATCCCGTCCACGAGGCAAAACTCGGGCCGCGGATCCAGGGACAGGATCGCCCGCTTCATGGCCTCCAGGGACGCCCTTAGAATATTGGTCCTGTCAATATCGTCTGCCGAGACGACCCCGACGCAAACAGACAGAGCCTTCTCGTGGATGAGAGGAAACGCGCGCTCTCTCGCGCTTTCCGTCATCTCCTTGGAATCCCGGACTCCCTCCAGGACCACGCCTTCAGGGAGAATGACCGCTGCGGCCACCACCGGGCCGGCCAAGGGCCCCCGCCCGGCCTCATCCACGCCTGCAATCACACGGTAACCGGCTTTTCGAACAAGGGATTCAAAGAAGAGCGTGTCGAGATCACGGGAAGACTCGCTCTCGGGGAAAAGAGACAGGTTGTCTTCTGGAGTAATCAAGCGACCCTGCCTAAAAAGGAGTCACCCTTTCAGGGGCGTCCCATCTGAAAGGGTGGAAGCTTAGAAAGGGGAGCCTGAAAAAGGTTACGACCTCTTCTCCTTAATGCGCGCGGCTTTGCCCTTCAGTTTGCGCATGTAGTAAAGGCGGCTCCTTCGGACCATGCCTCTGGACACGATTTCGACCTTATCAATATTGGGCGAATGAACGGGAAAAATCCGTTCCACCCCGATCCCGTAAGAAACCTTCCGTACCGTAAAGGTGGCCCCCATTTTCCCTTTTCTTTTTCGGATCACCACACCCTGGAAAACCTGGATTCTCTCCTTGTCTCCCTCCTTGATTTTGGCATGCACTTTAACCGTGTCACCCGCTCTGAAGTCGGGTATGTCCAGCCGCATCTGTTCTCTTTCGAGCGCTTCAATAACGTCCATAAGTCCTCCTCACGATTCCAACTGATCTCTGCCTGCCAGCCTGTCCAAGATGATGGCCGCTGCTGACCTCACAGAGAGATGATTGTAGTCCGTATAGCCTTCTACGGGATCCAGCAGGTAATCGGCCTGATCGAACACCTCGTCCACAAGACCCCATGCTGTCCCGAAGAGAAGAAGGATCGCTTTGTCCGCTCTGAGCATGGCCTTTGCTTGTGCGTAGGTCAGGCTAGGCGCCTTCTTCTTTGCTGCATCCGTCACAATGAGAACAGGTTTCTCTGCTTCCCGGGTCGTTATCTCCTCAACACACGCCTCAAGAGAAGGCGACACGCTCATCAACTCCAGCGCTTCTTTCCTGGTCCGGTTATACTCTGCGCCGTATCCCACGGTCCAGTGTCTCAGAACCCGCCCGGCAAGCTCCTGTTGATCCTTCAGGGGTGTGATCACAAAAAAAGTCTTGACCCCGTACGTCTTGGCCAGCCTCGAGCAATCATGAAGATCAAACGTGGTGATGGCCGAAGCAATCCTTTCGTGGTTCTTGTTGTAAACGGGGTAATGAAGTAACCCCACATGAAGCCGCATAGAATAGCTGACTCTCTCTCCCCTAATGCCGGCCCTTGGCCGCAGCTAGATCATTTATCATTGAACATTGCTCATTGACCATTGATCATCGGAAAACCAAAACGCCAATCTTGATGCTTTCGCAAAAAGTCAGAAAACGCTTTTTCCCGTCATTCCGGCGAATCCCGGACCTGCCCGCCGTACAAGACTCTGGCAGGCGGGTCGGGGTTCGGGACAGGCGCCGGACTCCAGTGTTTTAACTCGTTACGAATTCTCTGGACCCCGTTTTTCAACGGGGTGACGACTTTTTACGAGATCATCAACCTTAAAAGCGAAGTCTTCAATGTCCAATGATCAATGTTAAAGGATCAATGCGTAATGGCTACTTCTCCGTCCTTTGTCTCAGCTTGGCGAGGATGCGCTTGTCTTCCTCGGTCAGCTTCGCCTTCTCCAGAAGATCCGGCCTTTTTTCAAGGGTTCGTTTCAGGGACTCCGTCCTTCTCCACACCCGGATTTTCTCATGATCTCCGGAGAGCAGGACAGCGGGCACTTCCCGGTTTTTGAACACCCTCGGCCTCGTGTACTGAGGGTACTCCAGGAGCCCCTCCTCAAAAGAATCCTCCTGCGCGGACCTTTCGCCTCCCAGCACCCCTGGAACCAAGCGGCTCACCGTGTCCATCACGACCATGGCGGCCATCTCTCCTCCGCTCAGAACATAGTCGCCGATGGAGAGTTCCAGGTCAATGCTGCTCGTCCGGATTCTCTCGTCCACGCCCTCGTAACGCCCGCAAATGAGGATGATTTGCTCCGTGCGGGACAGCTCCCAGGCCAGGGGCTGATCAAACGTCCTCCCCTGGGGGGTGAGGAGAAGCACCAAGGATCGGTCCTTTATTCTATCGATCGATTCCAGGGCCCTTGAGATGGGCCCTGGTTTCATCACCATGCCCTCGCCGCCTCCAAAGGGTCTGTCATCGGTGACCAGGTGGCGCCCCCTGGCAAAGGAACGGATGTTGACCATGCGAATGTCGACCAGGCCGGCCTTCACCGCACGGCCCAGGATCGTCTCTTTCAAAAAAGATGAAAACAGCTCAGGAAAAAGAGTGAGAACATCAAACCGCATTCAGATCAAGAAGCCCTTCCATTTCAGAAATGATCATTTTCCCGTTTTCTAGATCGATCGTTTTCACCACCTCATGGATGGCCGGGATGAGAACCTCCTCTTTTCCTTCCTGGACCACATAAATGTCGTTGCCGGCCGTTGGTAGAATGTCTTTCACCGTGCCCAGGTAGCGGCCCGTCTCCAGATAAACTCTGAGGCCGATGAGCTCGTGCCAGAAATACTCATCCTTCTGGCGGCTCACCGCTTCTTTTCTGATGAAGATTTCCGCGCCTCGAAAGGTCTCTATTTGATCTCGGGAACTCAAGCCCTCCAGTCGAATCAGTGAACCCCCCTTGTGGGGTAGGGCAGAAAGGATCTCGTACTCGGAGATTTTTTCAGGGCTCTTCCGGAGATAAACCCTGCCCGCCGTGAGCAGGGTATCCTCTGAATGGGCATAGGATTGGATCTTCAGAAGGCCGCTCACCCCGTGCGGCCCGATGACCCTTCCGATCAGAAGCAGAGCTTCGGGAAAGACCTTGCTCAACCTTACTCGATGATCTCCAGAACCGATCTCTTGTTGATCTTCGTGGAGGATGCGCTGAGAATCGTCCTCATGGCCCGGGCCGTCCTGCCTTGCTTTCCGATCACTTTTCCCAGATCTTCCTTGGCCACTTTCAGCTCGATCACAGAGGTCTGCTCCCCCTCTATCTCCGTCACGACCACTTCTTCCGGCTTGTCAACCAACGCTTTGGCGATGTACGTGATCAGCTCCTTCATCTCCATACCCCCCCTCCTTCCAGAGTGGAACAAGTCCGTTCGATGTGATGTCTTAGCCTTTGGAACTCTTAAGCAACCCTTCCTTTTTCAAAATAGATCTCGCTGATTCCGAAAGCGTGGCTCCTTTCTCCAGCCAGCGACTCACCTTTTCCTTGTGAAGCGTGATGAGAGCCGGATTCTTTGTCGGGTCATAGGACCCCAGTATTTCAAGGAACTTTCCATCACGTGGTGCTTCCGAGTTTGCTGCAACCAAACGATAGTAAGGCTTCTTCTTAGCCCCCAACCTGGTCAGTCTAATCCTTACAGCCATTCCTTTTACCACCCCCTTTTC
>Ga0209253_10003661_pt1 | contig 13472 bp, 7 predicted proteins | sample FrelakmetBRP12BR_FD_187145 | JGI IMG/M metagenome (GOLD analysis project Ga0209253, IMG submission 187145) | Freshwater lake sediment microbial communities from the University of Notre Dame, USA, for methane emissions studies - BRP12 BR (SPAdes)... | ecosystem: Environmental > Aquatic >...
TTCCTTCTCAACCCGGCTCAAGACCCAAAAAAGTCTGGCCATACCACTTGGAATGCCAGGCTTTTAAGTCTTATTCCTCCTCTCCCCCCTCCTGAAAAAGGTGGTAAATGCTAGGTTTCACAAGGATTAATGCATTTCACATAAGAACTCGCCATAATCGTCTGTCAACAAAGTGCGCATTGCCGGTGATCATTAAATACACAACGGAAACATTTTGTCAAGAATTTTTTGGGGAATTTTTGGGGATTCTTGGAGGGGGAAATTAGGCTTCCGCCAACCGAACAGAGACCGCCTTCGAAACACCCGGGGTCTCCATCGTGATGCCGTAGAGGGTCCGTGCGGTCTCCATCGTCGTCTTATTGTGGGTAATGAGAAGGAACTGAGAATGTTTTGAGAACTCCTTCACCAACTCGATAAATCGGTTGATGTTCGCATCGTCCAGCGGCGCGTCCACTTCATCCAGCAGACAGAAGGGCGTGGGTTTGATCCTGAAGAGTCCAAAGATCAGGGCGATGGCTACCAAGGCTTTCTCTCCGCCGGAGAGGAGATCGATGTTTTGAAGCTTCTTGCCCGGGGGCTGGGCGATGATATCGATCCCGGTCGTTGCAGGGTCCTGCTCGTCCAAGAGGAGGAGGCTGGCCTGTCCTCCTTTGAAGAGCCTTGCGAAGACCTCCTTGAATTTTTCATTGACGAGATGAAAGGTTTCCAAGAACCTCTTCGTCGTCGTCCGGTTGATCCGGGTGATTGCCTTTCTCAAGGAATCGAGGGCCTGCTGGAGGTCGGTCTGTTGCTCCGTCAGAAAATCGTGTCGCTGCTTCAGCTCCTGGTATTCCTCCAGGGCCATGAGATTGACCTCTCCAAATCCTTCGAGACTCTTCTTCAATTCCTCCAACCTCGTGGATAGCTCTTCTCTTGGAAATGCTCCGGAGTCCGTCCCGAGGGATGCGGAAAGCTGTGTCCCATACCTTTCTCTCATCGATTCTTGGAGGTGTTGGAGTCTCATTTGGATTTCGGAGACCTTGATCTCTTCCCCGTGGATCTTCCCCCTGACTTCATCGAGCTCCTGGCGCAGATAGCGAGCAGAGGCTTCGACCTCTTTCAGTTCGTTCGAAAAGGCCTCCACCTTCTCCCTTTGTGCCGTCAGGCTTCCTTCCTTCTGATGGTAGTCGATCAGACATTGCTCAAGCTCCCTTCCATTCTGATCGACCCTCTCACGGAGGGAGACTCTTTGCGCTCGCCCTTCCCGGATCCCATGCAATTTCCGGAGGACCTGCTCTTTCAAGGTCTTCTGGGCCATGCCAAGATTGAGCATCTGGTTCTCCATCCCCTTCTGTTTCTCCTCGAGAGAGGCAAGAATGACCTTCCGCTCCGTAATCTCCCTGCCCAATTGCTCCGTCTTCTCCCTCAGCTCGTCCACCTCATTTTTCAGGGACTGAACAGATGCCTCTCCCGATCTCTTCATCGTCTCCTTGATCTCGGCCTGAACAGAGGTTTCCTCTCTTTCCTCTTGAAGCTCGCGATGCTCCTCCTCAAGCTGATTCTTTTCAAACTGGTAGACCTCTATCTCCTGACGGCATTGAGAGATGTCCTTGGCGAAATCGTCCTGGTCTCTTTCACGGTGGATGAGCTCCAGTTCTTTGTCCTGAATCTCTCCCTTTCGTTTCTCTAACTGGACCTCTCTCTCCGAAATCTCTTGCTGGCGGCCTTGTTCCTCTTCGAAGAGGGCCCGGTGCCGTTCTTCTCCCTCTGCGATCTTTTTCTCCAGCTGTCGGATCTCTCTTCGTCTCTCCAAGATGCTCAGTCCCTGGTCCCGGCTTCCTCCAGAAACGATCCCGTTGCGCTCGAGGACATCCCCCTCCAGCGTGACGAGAGAACCAAACGTCTCTTCCTTCCCGATCCAATGGAGTGCGTCTTCCCACCGTTCTGCAACCCCCACCTTGCCGATCAGGAATTCAGCGAGAGACGTGAACCCCTCCTTCACCTTGACAAAACGTATCAGCGGAAGGGGTCTTCCTTCCCCCTCCGGCGGTTCATGGGAAAGGAAATGGCTTTCCTCTCTCTCGGCATGCATTTCCCTCGGAACGAAACTTCCCCGGCCGAGCGACTCTCTTTTCAAAAAGGCGATGGACTCCTTCACATCTTGATCGCCCTCTGCAATCAGGTATTGCAGGCGATGGTTCAAGACCGCTTCGAGAGGCACTTCATAACGGGGTTCAGGTTCCAGGATGTCGGCCACCGTTCCCAGGATACCCTGCCACTTCTCTTGGATCTCCTTTTTCTGGAGGAGGATCGACCGGACTCCCTTTTCATACCCTTCAAAGTTTTCCTGCAGTTCCTTCAGGGAGAGGTACCGTGACCGATCCTGCCTCAAGGCCTCTTCACTCTCCAGTCGCTCGGACTGCTTCAGCCTGAAGGCCTCTTTGAGCCTTTCGAGTTCTTCTTCCCATTGGACCTTCTCCTCTTGAAACGCGGACCGGATGGAGAGGACAAGTTCCTTTTCTCTGGCCACCCCAGACGAGGTCTCTTCCAGCTGCGTCAGCCTCTGCCGCATCCTTTCCAGCCCTTCCTCATTGGACAGAATCCTTTTCTGGAAATCCTCCCGCCTTTCGTCCAGGTGGGCAAGGCGATTCTTGTGGGAGGTCAGCTCGGTCAGCGTGTCGATCAACTTCCCCTTCTCTTCTTCAGATTGGTCGAGCAGGGACTGATAACGGGTCTTCAACTCGTTGAACATGGACTCCAGGGTTTTGAGCCCTTCTTCGTTTTGATGAGTCTCCTCCTCAAAGGCTTGGCGGTTCTGACTCAGAGTCCGCCGCTCTCGATGGGCCTGTCTCCAGGCTCCGAGTGTCTCGTTCACCTCTTCAATGGACTGAGCCTCTTGTCGCTGGAAGCTTTCCTCTTCCCTCCGGAGAAATTCGATTTCGCTCTCCAGCTTCTGAATCTTCCGTCCCAGTTCGAAAACCACCTGTTGAAGTGCACGAAGCTTCTCCTCTTCCTCCACGGCGTGTAGCCTCATCGTTTCAATGAGCGCTTCTTTCTCGGAGGTCTGAGCTGAGATCCCTGTCTCCCGCTCCCGAAGGGCCTTGAGATAACCCTTGGCGGCGTCCCCCTTTTCGGAAAGTTCCGTATATTCCTGAATCGCAAAGCGGACCTCGATCTCTTTGATCTCCTTCCGGATCGCCTTGTACTCCTCTGCCCGTTTAACCTGTCGCTCCAGGGTGACGATCTGGCGCTTGACTTCCGCAACGATGTCTTGCACCCGAAGAAGATTCTGCTGGGTCGCATCCATCTTCATCAGCGCCAGCCTCTTCCTCTCCTTATACTTCGCAATGCCCGCAGCTTCTTCAATGAGGAAACGCCGGTCCTGGGGGTTCGCCTTGATGAGAGACTCGACGCGCCCCTGCTCGACGATGGAGTACCCGTTCACCCCAATTCCGGAATCCAGGAAGAGGTCGGTGACGTCCCTTAAGCGGCACGGGATTTTGTTGATGAGATATTCACTCTCGCCCGATCGGAAAAGTCTGCGCGTGATGGTGATCTCGCTGTAGGGTTCGTATTGGGTCGGGGCCAATCCGCCATCATTTTGGAACGTCAGGTTCACCTCGGCCATCCCAAGAGGTTTGCGCCCATCGGTCCCTCCGAAAATGACATCCTCCATCAATTTTCCTCGGAGATGCTTGGCGCTCCGTTCCCCGATCGCCCAGAGGATGGAGTCCACGACGTTCGATTTTCCGCACCCGTTCGGGCCGACGATCGCGGTGATCCCCTCCGGAAAGGAGAGATGGATGCGATCTACAAAGGATTTGAACCCGATCATCTCGAGTGACTTGAGCTTCATAGGTTTCCTGCGCCTTGATCGATTCCAATATGCTCGACGGCTCTTCGGAGCCGTTGGATCACCTTGGTCCTCCCCAAAATCGCCATCACCTCATCAATGGGAGGACTCACGGTCTTGCCCGTTAAGGCCACCCTAACAGGCTGAGCGATCTTCACCAGTCCCACACGCTGAGCTTCAGCCCATCGTTGTATGATGTCATGGGCTTTTTCTTTTTCTAGATCGGCTTCCTTTGACACAGAGGCGATCATTGCTTCCAAAATCGCCGCCGTCTCCTTCGTCAGAAATTTCTCCGCCCCCTTTTCATCATACGTGATCTCGTCACAGAAGTAAAATTCCGCAAGGTCAGCCATCTCCACCAGTGTCTTGACCCTTTCTTGCAGTGAGTGGACAGCCTTTCTCAGAAGGATCGGATCTTGGATCGCATACCCTTTCGCTTCAATAAAAGGCCGCACTCGCTTTGCCAATTCGTCCACTTCCATCCGTTTAATATACTGGGCATTGAGCCAATCGAGCTTTCCCGGATTGATGGCGGCCGCCGACTTTCCAACCGCTTCCAGACTGAACTTCTCGATGAGCTCCTCGCGAGAGAACTCCTCCTGGTCGCCAAAGGACCATCCCAGGCGGACCAGATAGTTGACCACGGCCTGAGGTAGATAACCCATCTTTTGATACTCCATCGCCGACTGAGCCCCGTGCCGTTTGGAAAGTTTTTTCTTATCCGGTCCCAAGATCATCGATACATGGCCGAATTTCGGCAAGGGATACCCCAAGGCTCCGTAAATCTGAATCTGTCGGGGTGTGTTGTTCAGATGATCATTGCCGCGGATGACATGGGTAATCTCCATGGTGGCATCATCGACCACCACGGAGAAATTATAAGTGGGGAACCCGTCGCTTCGTAGGATTACGAGGTCATCCAGCTCACCATTGTCAAAGGTCACCCGACCTTGAATGAGATCGTCTACCACCGTCGTCCCTTCATCGGGCGAAAGGAAACGGACCGCATGAGGTCGGTCTGGATGAGAAGGTGTTCGATGGAAGCATGTTCGATCGTACTTTGGTTTGAGCCCGTTTTTGAGAGCGGCCTCCCGTTTCGCTTCCAATTCTTCAGGGGTACAATAGCACCGATACGCCTTGCCTTCCCTCAGGAGCTTCTCCGCAGCCTCCTGGTAGAGAGAGATCCGTTGTCTCTGAAAGTACGGGCCCTCATCCCAATCCATGCCCAGCCAGGTCATCGCATCCAAGATCACCTGGATCGATTCCTGGGTCGATCGTGCCACATCGGTATCCTCGATGCGGAGAACAAACGCTCCGTTCTCATGGCGGGCCAGCAGCCAGTTGAACAGAGCCGTTCGTGCGCCTCCGATGTGAAGATCGCCTGTAGGGCTCGGGGCAAAACGGGTCCTCATTCTCGCCATCTCTCCATCAGTTTTCTCTCAAGACCCTCTCTCTTCTGAATCTCGTTCAAATCCTCTCTGCTGCGGTTCCACCCTTTTCACTCTCGTCTCGACCTATCCAATTCCTCAGGAATGAATTCAGAGGTCTCATCCTCTGCTCGAAAAGGGAAAGGCTCAATGGGATAGGGATGGCAAGGGTGACAGGGGTGAAAAAGGGAGGACAGAAGGTTTTTAAATGAGATCGTCAATGACCCTCAGCGCCTCGTCAAGTTTCTCAGGATTGCTTCCGCCGGCCTGTGCAAAATCAGGCCGCCCGCCTCCGGTGCCTCCGGCGGTGGAGGCGATTTTCTTGATCAAATCATTGGCATTGAAACGCCCGGTCAAATCCGACGTGATCCCCAGAATCAAGGAGGTTTTGTTCTGGTTTTGCCCTCCCAGCAGGATGATCCCCGAACCGATCTTCGTTTTCAATTGGTCAACAAAATCCCTCATCAGTTTTGGATCCTTCCCATTCACTTTGGCCGAGAGGACTTTGACCCCTTTCACCTCCCTCACCAACGGAAGAAGATCCAAGATCTCTTGATGGGACATTTTCCCCTGAAGCGAATCGAGCTGCCTCTCCAATTCCCTCTGGCTTTGAAGCAACCGTTCCACCCGGGAGGCCAGGTCTCCCGGAGCGGACTTGAGAAAGGAAGCAATCTCCCAAAGCTCCCGTTCCTCCTCTGTGATAAATTGATAGGCCCTTTCCCCTGTCACGGCCTCGATCCTTCGGACCCCTGCGGCGACCCCTGTCTCATTCACAATCTTGAAAAGGGCGATATCCCCGGTGCGCTCGCTGTGCGTGCCTCCACAGAGTTCCATGCTGAAGTCTGAAACCATGACCACCCTGACCCGCTCCCCATATTTTTCGCCAAAGAGGGCCATGGCTCCTGTCTGCAGAGCCTCCTCCACGAGCATGATCTTGGTCTCCACCTTCAGGTTGTCGCGGACCTTCTGATTGACCAGGGCCTCCACCTTGGCCAGATCCTCTTTTTCGATCGGGGCGAAATGGGTAAAGTCGAATCTCAATCGCTCCGGTGAGACGAGAGAGCCCGCCTGTCGGACATGCTCACCCAACACCTCTCGCAACACCGCTTGAAGCAGGTGGGTCCCCGTGTGGTTGAGCAGGGTGGCCTTCCGGCGCTCGGAGTCCACCCAGAGCGTTGCCTCCATGTCCTCCTTCACCACACCCCTCTTGACCCTCACCTGATGGACAATCAGATCCTCCAGAGGTCTCTGCGTATCCTTCACTTCCAGGGAGAACCCTTCGTGGAAGATCACACCCTGATCCCCCACTTGACCTCCGGCCTCTCCATAGAAGGGCGTCTTTTCTGTGATCACCTCCACCTCGTCGCCTTCTTTGGCAAAGGAAATCACGTCATCGTCTTTGATCAACTTCAAAATTCTCGATTCTGATTGAATCGCCTCATAACCGACAAATTCCGTTCGGATCCCTTCCCCTGAGAGTCGCCGGTAAATCTCCTTGATCTTTCCCTCACCGATGCCTTGCCATGACTGACGGCTCTTCTGCCGCTGTTCCTCCATCTGGGCCTTGAACCCTTCCTCGTCAAGGCTTAAACCTTCCTCCTGCAGGATCTCCGACGTCAGGTCCAGAGGGAACCCATAGGTATCGTACAGACGGAAAGCCACGTCTCCGGGAAGGATCTTCTTGCCCTGTCTACGCACCCTTTCGAGCTCGTCCCGCAGGATCTTCATCCCTGAATCAAGGGTTTCAGCGAAACGCTCTTCCTCGTTGCGGATGACCTTCGAAACGAAGGTGCCCGTCTCTCGCAGTTCCGGATAAGCGTCCTGCATCAGGTCGATCACTCGGCCCGAGGCACGATCAAGGAAAGGCCCCTCAATCCCAAGCATCTTTCCGTGTCGCATCGCCCTTCTCATGATCCTCCGGAGCACATAGCCCCTTCCCTCATTGGAGGGCAGCACGCCATCGCTGATCAGAAATGTTGCCGCTCGGCTGTGGTCGGCAATGACTCGGAGGGAGACGTCCGATCGGGGGTCCTTTCCGTAGGAGGTATGGCTGATCGTTTCGATCTCTTGAATGACGGGCGTAAAAAGGTCCGTGTCGTAGTTGCTCTTCACGTGTTGAAGGATGGCCGAAATCCGCTCGAGGCCCATCCCTGTATCAATGCATGGCTTGGCAAGAGGATGAAGTTTCCCCGCTGAATCTCGGTTGAACTGCATGAAGACGAGATTCCAGAGCTCCAAGAAGCGGTCGCATTCACAGCCCACCTTACATTCGGGGCGACCACAACCGACCTCTTTTCCCTGATCGATCACGATCTCTGAACAGGGCCCGCACGGGCCGGTATCTCCCATGGCCCAGAAATTGTCTTTCTCCCCCAAGCGAACGATCCGCTCCTTGGGGACAATCTTACTCCAGAGACGGAAGGCTTCGTCATCATCGAGATAGATGGTGACCCACATCTTTTCCGACGGGAGTCCCCATTGCCGGACCAGGAGGTCCCAACCCATCTCAATGGCACCTTCCTTGAAATAATCCCCAAAAGAGAAGTTTCCCAACATCTCGAAGAAGGTGTGGTGCCGAGCCGTCTTCCCCACATTCTCCAGATCATTATGCTTCCCTCCCGCTCGAACACACTTCTGCGAGGTCACCGCACGGTTATACTCCCGGGTCTCTTCCGTCAAGAATACCCCTTTGAACTGAACCATTCCGGCATTGGTGAACAACAGGGAAGGATCTTTTCGGGGAACCAGCGAGGAGCTGGGAACGATCTGATGTTTTCTCTCGGAAAAGTAATGGAGAAAGGCCTTACGAACATCGTTGGACGTCATTGTTTGAACCCTGTCCCTCCTCCTATCTTAGGGCTCATGGGCTTTCCGAATTTCGGCTTCTTCTCATCCTTGTCTTTTGTCTTCTCTCCCCCCGCCTTCTCAAAGTCTTCCCAGGTCAGGTCGCTCGTAGCGAGAATTCCCTTCACCCGGAGAGCAAAATCATCCGGATTGCTGCAATGTTTCAGCGCTTCATCATAGGTGATTAAAGATTCATTGAGCAAAAACATGAGGGATTGATCGAACGATTGCATGCCGTAGGTCGTGTACCCCTTCGCAATGGCATCGTTGATCTCGTTCGTCTTGTCCTTTTCGATGATGCACTCTCTCACCCGGGCCGTGGAAACCAAAACCTCCACCGCGGGAACCCTTCCCATCCCGTCCGCTCTCGGTACCAACCTCTGGGAGATCACCCCTTTCAACACCCCCGCCAGCTGGAGACGAACCTGTTTCTGATGATAAGGCGGGAAGACAGAGATGATTCGGGTGACCGTCTCCGTCGCATTCAACGTATGAAGGGTCGACATGACCAGATGACCGGTCTCGGCTGCGGTCAACGCGGTCTCGATCGTTTCAAAGTCCCGCATCTCGCCTACCAGGATCACGTCCGGGTCCTGCCGAAGGGCCACTCTGAGCGCGCTCGAAAAGGTGCTGGTATCGGAACCAATCTCCCTCTGGTCCACGATCGATTTCTTGTCCTCATGGATAAATTCGATCGGATCCTCAATCGTGATGATATGGCAATTCCGATTATTGTTCACGATATCGATCATGGAGGCCAGCGTCGTGGACTTGCCGCTTCCGGTCGTTCCCGTGACCAGGATGAGTCCCCTCTGCTCCAGAGAAACATTGTGGATCGTCGTAGGAAGATGCAGCTCTTCCAAGGATTTGATCTGGTACGGTACGATCCGAAGGGCGATCCTCATCTTCCCTCTCTGCTGGAAGACATTGATCCGAAATCGACCCAGGCCATAAACCTCATAGCCCATGTCCACCTCTCGATTCTTGATGAATCGCTCCTTCTGCCAATCGTTCATCAGATCGAAGGCGATCTTCGACACATCGTTGGTATCGAAAGGCTTCAACTTATTCCAGGGTTTCAAGACCCCATTGACCCTGAAGATCGGGGGCGCCCCCACCTTGATATGAACATCCGAGGCCTCTTGGGAAAGAGCCTCTACGAGGATCTGATTAAAATCCATGGTCTTTTCCACTCCTTTGTCATGCGGCTCCCGCTCTGGAGGCACGGAAATTTTCTAGGATCTCCTTTTCCATCTGGTCAAGGACCTTGGGATTCTCTTTCAAAAACTGTTTGGAATTCTCTCGCCCCTGGCCGATGCGCTGCCCCTGATAGGCATACCAGGTCCCACTCTTCTCCACAATATTCTTTTCCGCCGCCAGATCGAGCACATCCCCTTCTCTCGAAATCCCCTCTCCATGAATGAGATCGAACTCCACCTCTCGAAAGGGAGGCGCCACTTTATTCTTCACGACACGGACCTTGGTCCGGCTGCCGATGACATCCTGACCCAGCTTGATGGCCGCCATCCGTCGGACGTCCAGTCGAACCGAGGCATAAAACTTAAGCGCATTCCCTCCCGTGGTCGTCTCCGGATTTCCGAACATGATTCCGATCTTCATCCGGATCTGGTTCACAAAGACCACGATCGTGTGAGACTTGCTGATGATGGCCGTGAGCTTTCTCAGGGCCTGGGACATGAGCCTGGCTTGAAGCCCCATATGGGCATCCCCCATCTCCCCTTCGATCTCTGCTTTTGGAACCAAGGCAGCCACGGAATCGATGACGATCACATCGACGGCGCTGCTCCGGACCAGAATCTCGGTGATCTCCAATGCCTGTTCTCCGCTGTCGGGCTGGGAGATGAGAAGCTCGTCAGTGTTGACGCCGAGTTTCTTTGCGTAGTGCACATCCAAAGCATGCTCCGCATCGATGAAGGCAGCAATGCCACCCTTCTTCTGTGCCTCTGCGATGACATGGAGGGCCAAGGTTGTCTTGCCCGAGGATTCCGGGCCAAAAATCTCCACCACCCTTCCTCTCGGTAACCCGCCCACACCGAGCGCGAAATCTAAGGAAAGGGACCCTGTGGAGATGGTAGGCATCTCTCCGGGCATCCCTCCCTCCCCCAGCTTCATGATGGCACCCTTTCCGTACTGTCGTTCGATCTGGCTGACCGCCAAGTCGATGGATTTATCTTTGCTCGACTCAACTTTGCTTGACTCAACTTTCGTCATCTTCCCTCTCCACAACCCAAGGCTTTGCCAGGGTCAAAAAGCTGTCCGTTTTCCTTGAACATTCCCCGTAGGGTGGATCTAGAACCGACGGCACCCCCGTGCAGTGGCAAACCTCAACGGCCCAATGGTAGCTCCTTCAAAGGAGTATAGACTGGACCTGAGGGTTTCAAATCGCTCTGAAAAAGGGTGACCCGCTCCACCTGGAATGCTCCAACGTCCTCCTCTCGATACTTCTCGATCTTTGCGGCCAGAGCCCCTTTCCCCTGGCTTGATCTCACTCTTCCCAAAGTCAGATGGGGATGAAACGAACGACCTTCGGTCTGGAACCCGACCTTTTCCAGCGAGGCTTCCAATTGATTCTGAAATTGGATGAGCACTTCCTTCCCTTCAACCAGACCTACCCAGATCACCCTTGGGTTCTTGGGATGAGGGAAGGCTCCCATGCCCCGAACGCTGACCCAAAAAGGCTGCCTCGCCTGGACTGGGTCCTCAATCGATTGAAGGATGGAGTCAATTTGCAACTCCTCAATATTTCTAAAGAACTTGAGCGTGAGATGGATGTTATTAGCATTGACCCACCGCACATCGGCATTACTTGCCTTCAGGTCCTCCTGGAGCTTCTGGAGTCTCTCCGCAATCATGATTGGAAGTTCAATCGCCAGAAAGGACCGGATCAATCGAAAAACCCTCTCAAATATCGAAATCATGGTAACACAATTTCAAAAAAAGTCAATGAGGAAAAGGCCTTGCAAGTTCATTGCCATGGCGGGATTTTGCTTGACATGAATATCTTTTTTTAGTATGTAGAGCCCGTCATCGGAGAGGGTCATACGGGTACGGTTGCCAGCCATCACTGAAGAGGTACCATTCATCTTAAGGAGAACCCCATGAAAGCACCTCTGTGGAAACCTTCGAAAGAACGGATCAAGAATGCAAACATCACCCGGTTCATAGAGTATGTCAAAGAGAAGGAAGGTAAGGAGTTTCGAACTTACGCAGAGTTGTACCAATGGTCCACTGAAAAAATCCCAGATTTCTGGGCTCGTCTGTGGGAGTTTGCCGGGATGAAGGCTTCCCGGGGATATGACCGGGTGGTGGATGATCTGAAGAAATTTCCAGGGGCAACATGGTTTGAAGGGGCGAGGCTCAACTTTGCAGAAAATCTCTTGCGCTATCGGGACAACCGCCTGGCTTTTATCTTCAGGGGAGAAACCAAGAAATCCGCCCAGATGACCTACACAGAACTCTACGCTTCCGTGGCCCGCCTGGCAAAGTCGCTGCGAGACATCGGGGTTGCACCTGGAGACCGGGTTGCGGCTTATATGCCCAACGTGATGGAGACAGCGATCGCCATGCTGGCGACCACAAGCATCGGAGCCGTCTGGTCATCTTGTGCCACAGATATCGGCCCTCAGGCAGCCTTGGATCGACTCGGTCAAATTGAACCCAAGGTCTTATTCACGGTGAACGGCTATTATTACAAATCAAAACCTTTTAGCTCTCTAGGGAACGCCTCAGAAATTGCCAAGGGGATCCCCTCCCTGAGAAAAGTGGTGGTCACTTCTTATACGGACGAGCCTCCCGATCTGAGTCGGATTTCGAACGCCGTTCGCTACGAGGATTTCCTGTCTCGAGAAGAACAACCTCCGATTCACTTCGAACAACTCCCTTTTGACCACCCGGTCTTTATCATGTTTTCCTCTGGAACGACGGGCAAGCCTAAGTGTCTGGTCCAGGGCGCCGGGGGAATTTTGATCAATCACCTTAAGGAGTTGATCCTGCACACGGATTTGAGACGAGAAGATCGGATCATGTACATCACGACTTGCAGCTGGATGATGTGGAATTGGTTGCTCAGCTCTCTCGGAGTTGGAGCCACAGTGGTGTTGTTCGATGGGAACCCCAATTATCCGGATGATGGAGCCATGTGGAAATTGATCCAGGACGAAAAGATCACGGTTTTTGGAACGAGCGCCAGTTACATCAATTATTTGAAAGGTCAAGGGGTCAAGCCAGGGAAGAGTTATGATCTGTCGTCTCTGAGAGAAATCTCCCAAACCGGCTCTCCTCTTTCCGCCGAAGGATTTGAGTATGTTTATCAGGAGATCAAGCAAGACCTTCATTTCAACTCCATTGCAGGGGGCACAGACATCAACGGCTGTTTTGCCATCGGGAACCCTATCAGCCCCGTTTACGCCGGCGAGCTGCAGGGACCGGGCTTGGCGATGAAAGTGAAAGCCTACGATGAAAAAGGACAGCCAGTATACGATGTGCTAGGGGAGCTCGTCTGTGAGGCCCCTGCTCCCTCCATGCCCCTCTATTTCTGGAACGATCCGAAGGGAGAAAAGTACCGGAGTGCTTATTTCGAGTCTTATCCCAATGTTTGGCGTCACGGAGACTATGTTGTTTTTCACAAGGAAACGGGAGGGATCACTTTTTGTGGCCGCTCAGATGCGGTTCTAAAACCCTCCGGGGTGCGTATCGGGACAGCCGAAATCTACAATGTATTGGATGGATTGGAAGAAGTTTCTGACAGCCTCGTCATTGGTCAGAACTGGAAGGGCGATCAACGGGTCATCCTCTTTGTCCAGCTCCGTCCGGGGATTCTGCTAACGGAAGGATTGAAAGACAAGATCAAAAAGATTCTCCGTGAAAAAGCATCTCCCAGACATGTCCCGGCCCTCATCCTGGAAGCGCCGGATATCCCTTACACCTTGAACATGAAGAAAGTGGAAAGCGCGGTGACCAACATCGTGAACGGCAGACCCGTGATGAATCGGGATGCGCTCAAGAATCCCGAGTGTCTGGATTACTACGAGAAGATTCTTTCGGAATTACAGAAATAAGGCAAGCGGACCTCCGTGGCCAATGGTATCCTCCCGTAACTGGTGACTTTTTCGGCAGCCTGCTCGAGATCCCTTCCTTCATCTCCCACTGGTAACAAAAAGGGCCTGTCCCAGACTAAGGGACAGGCCCTTTACGTTCCTTTGCGACCGCCTTCTTCTACTTCCAATAGCGATCATTGGAGAGTCGTTCTTCGATATTTATTTTGTAAAATTCATGAATCGGTCTAAGAACCTCTCTGTCTTTGGAATAGACTTCTTTGAGAGCGCTTCTGACCACCTCTACCCCTTTGG
>Ga0209253_10003662_pt1 | contig 13470 bp, 12 predicted proteins | sample FrelakmetBRP12BR_FD_187145 | JGI IMG/M metagenome (GOLD analysis project Ga0209253, IMG submission 187145) | Freshwater lake sediment microbial communities from the University of Notre Dame, USA, for methane emissions studies - BRP12 BR (SPAdes)... | ecosystem: Environmental > Aquatic >...
GTCGGTCAAAGTCGTAGGAGATATGTCTGATGACGAACTTCGTCCATACCTGTTCCGTGGTGTGTCCCTCGTGCGGCGGCGCCTTCATCTGCCAGTGGGCAACAGCAAGTACGCAGGAGGTCTGCCCCCAGTGCCAGAGCACGGTCTGTGTCTGGATTTGCTGCATCATCCCTCCATTGCCTGGGATGGGCGTGTCTATCTCTGTAACCGACTCGATACCAAAGACGCAGGACTGATTGGCGACCTCGCCACCGACTCGCTGGACGCGATCTGGAACGGCCCGCTCAGGGCAGACTATATCCAGAAGCATCTGGAAGATCGTCGGTCCGACGTACCCCCCTGTCAGTCGTGCCAATACTACGGGATACCCGCCGCATGAAGGTCGTGGGCATCATCCAGGCTCGCATGGGGTCCACCCGCCTCCCCGGTAAGATGCTCCTTCCGCTCGCGGGTCTGCCCTTGATTGAGCGCGTGGTGGAGCGGGTGCAGCGAGCGACCCAACTTGATGAGATTGTCCTGGCCGTACCGGCTCAGGATACCGAGGCCTTTCGGCCTTCAGTGAGTGGACGTGTCTGGCTCTATGGCTATCCGGGAGAAGAATCGGATCTGATCGACCGCTATCTCTGCGTGGCGCGGAGTCATCGGGCCGATGTCATTGTGCGGATTCCTGGCGACAATCCCTGTGTCGATCCTGAGTATATCGATGATGCCGTGCGACGGTATCTCACGACCCCCTCCATCTTTTTCTCGAATACCACGGATTACGTGGGACCGACCGCCGTCGATGGCATTGGGGCCGAAGTGTTCAGTGTCTCACGCCTACGCTGGCTCGATCAGCGGGTGGGCGACCGGGCCGATTGGCGTGAACATCCCCATCGCTACTTCGAGGCGCACGGCCTGTATACCCTCCCCAAAGCGGATCTCCGGCTTGACGTGAACACCCAGGAAGATTATGAGTATATCCGTGATCTGTATGACCAGATGGGGTCGTCTGACTTTTCCAGTCAGCAGGCCGTGAACTATCTTCTCACCCAGGAGGCGCAGCATGAAGGAATCCAATCAAGCGGAAGTGTTGACCGAGGGCCACGTCCCGAACGGACCCGGCTCTGATCCCCACGCCTCGGCGTCGATGGGCATGTCGATTGGTCTCTCCAATAACTTCGGGATCGAGCATTACGGCGTGATCGCGGGGCTGTACGAGGGATCGGGGTCCACCTCCACAGGATCTGGCGACGAGTAGTGGGCGCAGAATCCGCCAAGATCCAAGCGTGGACGCTGAACCCCGTCAAGTTCGTCGAAGAAGTCTTTGACCTCGACGGGTCGCCAGGGAAGGTCATCTCCGAGCAGCAACGCGAGGGGTTGGAATGCTATCGCCGCATCATCGTGGCGAAGCTCAAGTCCTCACGCAAAATCCCCATGTCCGTGCAAGAGGCCCAGGACGCGAAACGCCTGGGTCTCTGCATTCACAGCGGCCACGGCACGGGCAAGACCGCGTTTATGGCGTGGTGTATCCTGCACTTCCTGACCTGCCGTCCGTATTGCAAAATCCCCTGTGTCGCGCCGGTCGGTCCGCAGCTCAAATCGAACTTGTGGCCCGAAGTGCATCTCTGGATTCGTCGCTCCCCGTTCCTCCAAGACCTCATCAAGTGGCAAGCGGAAAAAATCTTCTTCAAAGAGGAGGCGGGGCGTGAATGGTTTGCCTTCCCCCGCACCGTGAATGCGAAATCTGGCGCGGAAGAGCAAGCGGTGACGCTCGCCGGTATCCATGCCGACAATATGCTCGTCTGTGTCGATGAAAGTTCCGGCGTCCCAGATCCTGTCTTCAAGCCCTTGGAAGGTGGTCTCACCGGTCCCCTCAACTTGGTCATTCAAATCGGGAACCCTACCCAATCGCATGGATTTTTCAATGATTCCTTTACCAAAAACCGACAAGATTGGCTCGTCTGCCACTGGAACGCGGAAGAAAGCGAGCTGGTGGAGAAGTCGCATGTGGAGCGGATGGCGCGAAAATATGGACGGGACAGTAACGCCTATCGCATCCGCGTGCTAGGACTGCCCCCTACGGCGTCTCCTGACACCCTGATCCCCTACGATTGGGTCATGGCGTCCATTGGGCGTGATTTGATCGTCGAACCAGAGATGCCGGTGGTCTTGGGGGTCGATGTGGCGCGGTATGGCGACGATAAAAGCATCATTTTACGCCGAAAAGGCCCGATTGTGCAGGCCTTGTCCGAATTTACCCAACTTGACAGCCGCCAACTCGCCTCCTGGGCCTTAGGCGAGATTCAAGAGCATGATGTCGCCTGTGCCGCCATTGATGTGATCGGCTGGGGGGCCGGTACCTACGATATTTTGAACGAGATGTCCCCCTGCCCCGTCCTCCCCTGTAATGTGGCGGAAGCGGCAGGCGATGCCGAGCAATTCAGCCGACTCCGTGACGAATTGTGGTGGCAGGTGCGGGAACGCTTTCAGGCGGGGGCGATCAGTTTGCCCCATGACGATGAATTGATCGACGAATTGACCGTGATTAAGTACAACTTCTCGAAAACGGCGAAGGAGAAGATTAAAATTGAGAGCAAACAGGACTTGCGTGATCGCGGTGTGGCGTCACCCAATAAAGCCGATGCGCTCTGTCTCAGTGAATATGCGGTCCGATTCGTCGGGGTCCGGACGCGCCAGACCCCCAAGAAGTGGCGGCAAGCGACCTCGGCATGGGTGGGTTAATTGACAGGGCGTAGGGAACGTGCTATGCGTGAGTGGCGTCTATGGACAATTTCCCCTACTATTTTCATAGTGACCCTGCTGAAGTAGAAGAACTGGTCCAACTCGACCGGATGTTTCGCCTTGCGGCGGACCATCCCATCGTCACCTCCTGGCGTTTTCACGCCGACACCTGCTACCGCTACGAACATGGCGACCAATGGACCTCAGAAGAGAAGTCCATCCTCAAAGAGCGCAATCAGCCGGAAATCGTCGAAAACGAGATTCGCCCGACCATCGAGCGGCTGCAAGGGCAGTTCCGCCGGCAGCGCACCACGATCAAGTTCTTAGGCCGCAACCCCGCCGATGAACCCATTGCCCAAGGGTTGAGCGACCTCCTGCGCCATATCGACTATGTGAACCAGTACGAGTTTACCGAAGGCGAAGCCATTAAAGACCAACTCATCTGCGGGATGGGCTGGACCGAAGTGATCGTCAAACAGAACGAACTCGGTCAGCCCCAGGTCCGGTATCGCCACGAAGACCCCTTTACGATGTTCCCTGACCCCTTCTGCCGCTCCTACGACATTAACCAGGAAGCCCGCTACGTCTGCCGCGCCAAGTGGTTTGACGAGGATGTGGCCGTGGAACTGTGGGGCGAAGACAAAGCGGCCTTGATTCGCCAAGTCCTAGGCACCTCACAACCGTCCCTCGCCAATCTCTCCAACATTGATCCGACCGTGATGCAACTTCGCAACTGGGAGATTGGGCGCTACTACGACACCAAGAACCGACGATTCAGGCCCGTAGAGATTTGGTACAAGAAGCGCGTGACGGAGTTCGTCGTGACGCTGGCGGACGGGACCACGAAGGTGATCCGCAAGGAACGGGGGATCAGCCGCGCCAAACTGAACGATGCGCTGGCCGAGATGCCAGGGTCCACCATGACCGAACGCTCGGCGGATGCCATGTATGTAGCAGTGTATTGCGGCGGCTTGTTCCTCGATGGACCGAAACCGTCCCCCTATACCCACGATCTCTTTCCGTTTGTGCCCTATTACTGTTACCGCAAAGTCGATGGGGAACCGCAGGGCTACGTGTGGTCCCTCATCGACCCACAACGCGAAATCAACGCCCGCCGCTCCAAGGCGCTCTGGGCGCTCAATAATCGCCAGACGATCTACGAACGGAACGCCATCCGGGACAAGAGCGAGCTGGCGAACGAAATGGCCCGCATGGACGGGCAGATCGAAGTCGAAAACGGCAAGTTCGATAAGTTCGTGATTAAGGAAAACCAGGACATCAGCCAGGGCAACCTGACGATGCTCCAGGAAACGAAGCAGGCGATTCGTCGCATTAGTGGCGAAGATCAGATGAACCCCGCCCCCGAAGTGCGCAGCGGCACCGGCATCCAGCGCCTGCAAATGATCTATCAGTCAGGCATTCTGCCCATTGCCGACAACATCCGGCGCTCCCGCCGCATGAAGGCGCAGCTCACCTTTGCCCTGATCAAGCAGTTTTATACCGACGAAATGATCTTTCAGGTGACGGAAGACCCGAACCTGGTGAAGACGATTCGCCTCACGTCTGACCATTTCTCCTCCCTGAAGGAAGCCCTCTACGATCTGGTGGCCGAGGATACGGCGGACCATACGACCTCGCAGGCGGAACAGTTTGAGACCTTGGCAACCACACTCCCGCAAATCTTGGCGCATGGGCCGCAGTGGGCGCAACTCCTTGTCCAGATGAGCGACCTCAAGAACAAGCAGGGCATTACGCAAATGATTCAGCAGATGTCGGCCCCGCCGCCCAATCAGCCCAAGGTGTCGCTCGCGTTCCAATGGAACGAACTCACGCAGCAAGAGAAGATGGCGTTTGCCAAACAGTTCCAATGGCAGGACATGCTGCAAGCGGAGCAACAGCCGTCTGAACCGGCGTCGATCACGCAGCATAAGACGGAGCTGGCGAAGAAGCAGATGGACGTGAAGACCAAGGTGGATGTGGCGATGATTCAGGCCGGGACGGCCCACCATCAACAGCGGGTCGATCTCGAAACGTCGGCCATGCAGCACACGGCGGCGATGCACCAACAGCAAGCCGATCAGATGGCCGCGCAACAGGAACTCGAAGCCCAACACGCGCATGAGCAGGAGATGCAGCAGAAGGATCTCGCGGCCCAACCCGTAGGAGGGGCCGAATGAGCCGTGAAATCCGCATCCCCCACGACACGATTGCGAACAGCCAGACCATGACCCCTGAGATGGAACGCATCTTTAAGGAGCAGGGCCTGGACCTGCACCGGCATGAAGTGGAAAAGCTGGAAGATGATTTCGGCACCAAGGAGCGGGTGCTGCGCGTGAAGAACACGAAATATTTCATTCAAGGAGGCTCGAAGTGAAACTCCGGTATCTCGGTAAGAAGCCCCTGCCCTACGTCCTCAATACCCCCATCCCGTTCATTGCCAAAAGTGACCGCGAAGGGGAAGTGGCCTTTACGCCAGAGGTGGAGATCAAGGACGAATGGGGGCAATTCCTTTTGGAGAATTGTGCGGGAGCCTTTGAGCGTGTGGACCAACCCCTGGTTGTCCCCGATCAGGCTCCTCGGCCCTTGTGTCAGGCTGACGTAGAGCAGATCCTGAAGTATGTCGGTAAACGCTTCAGCGGGAAGGCAGGCAAGTGGAACGCCATCGCCTTCATCAAGAAGCACCATGCGGAGGAGATTCTGGGAATGCGCAAGCTCCAGATTATGACCTCGGTGATTCATTGGGAACTGGTCCCCATCGCCTTGGCCGATGTCAAGGCAGGAGACATTCCCGATGCGTGGAACAAGGGCAAGAAGAATCATTACGAACCCTGGAACAAGGGGAAGAAAATGAAACCGGATGCCGTCACCGAGCCATCGGTAGGCGTCCCTGATGAACCCGTCCCTGCGATGCAGGAAGGGTAAAAAGGAGCAGCTATGGCGACCGCGACCGTTGAGCACCCGACCCCTGAAGCCGCCGTGGTGGCGGGTCCGTCCATTAAGGACAATGGACTCGGCATGGGCGAGTTTCTTCAGGCTCCCGCGAAGGAGTTAAGCGATGTGGCCCCTGTGGTAGTGGATGACAAGAAAGTTGAGTCCACCACCAAGGAGCCTGCGCCCGTCTCTGCGGCAGAGCCTGCAAAGGTTGAAGAGAAAGAGGCGAAGGAGTTGTCCAAACTGACCAAGCAACTCAAGGACACGCGCGATGCGTTTACCCAAGAGCGGCAGGTCAATAAGACGCTCCTGTCCAAGATGCAGACCCTGGAACAGAATCTCGGGATGCTGAACAAGAAGATGGACGGCACCTACGACGAAGCGAAGGATGCGCCGAAGGAACCCACGACCGCCGAAGCGGAAGCGGCAGCGGAGACACGGGCGACGATTCGCACGAGTCACTTTGCCGCCGTGGAATATCTGATGGCGCGGGATAAGCTCACGCCGGAGGAGGCCGATACCAAAGTGAAAGAACTCGTCTGGAACGAAGATGCCCCGTTTCGGGCCTTCGATCAAGACAAAGCGATTCAGGCGCGGGTGATGGGGGCGCATGTCCCGATCATCGAAGCGTTGAAGGTCGTGAGTGAAGCCGAGGCACGCAAGAAGTACGGGAATGATCCCGCCTCCATGCACGCCTCGATTGAAAAAGAACTTCGCATCACCATTGAAAAAGAAATGCGCGAGAAGGTCTTGAAGGAATTGAAGGGGAAGGGCGTGGCGTTAGAGGAGGTGCGAGGGTTGGGCGATGTGCGCAGCGTGTCGCCTGAACGGTCGCCACAAACGAATGCCCCCATGACGCTCGAAAGCCTGTTCCCGAACTTCAAGCCGTAAGCGGATTGGAAAGGTTCGATCATGGCGTATACAGAAATCCTCACTGGGGCAGGCGTCACCGTCTCCCAGTGGGAACAGCGCATTGCGGCTGAGTACATTGGGCAGTTATGGATGAAGAACATCATGGGGCCGTCGCAAGACGCCATCATCCAAGTCAAGTCGGATTTGACCAAGATGCCAGGCGATGCCATCAACTTCGGCATTCGCTCGCAGATGAAGGGCGGCTATGTCTCAGGGAACGCCTTTGGTCTAGGGAACGAAGGCCGTGTCGAGTTCTACAATCAGCGCACCGTCATCGACAATGTGCGCCATCTGGTGCGCTTTGACGATGTGCCCATGTCGCAGAAGCGCGTCGGCTGGGATTTGCTCAACCAGGGCCGCGAGGCGTTGGTCGAGAAGGCCCGCATTCGGTTGGATGAGGACATTATTGCCGGTCTGTCCGTGACCTCGACAGGTCGCGTGCGGGGCCGGTATCTCTATGGCGCGGCGGACTCCAACTGGGACCCCACCCATGTCACGGCCTTGGGCAACGTGGATAATACCGCCGATCAAACCACCACGAACGCCATCAGGATTTGCAAGCGCAAGGCACTGATTCCGGTCAATGCCACGACCCGCATTCGTCCGATGAATGTCAAGGTCGGCATGAACTTCGAGCAATGGTTTATCACCATTCTCCATCCCTACTGCGTGCGGGATCTGGTGGATAACGATGCCGCCTACCGCAACGCGCAGTTGCTGTTGCCCCCGAACGGCAATCGGGACAGTTCGCTCTTTACGGGCAACTCCTTCCGTGGCTCCTATGACGGCGTACTCATTTACGAGTACGACCGCATCAACTTGGTGGCGAGCACCATCCAGGTGGCGCACAACCTCTTCCTGGGGGCGCAGGCCGGTGTGGTCGCGTGGGGCCAGATGCCGAAGTTCAACGAGCAGGAGCAGGACTTAGGGCATACCGTGACCTACGAAATCCATGAGATTCGCAAGGTGGATAAAGTGGTTTACGGACGGGCTGCCGTGGATTCGTCGATCACCGATGAAGACAACGGCGTGATTCACTACTTTAGCGCGGCTGTTGCGGACTAATTCATGGCTCGTAGCGGGCCGCGAGCCTAAAGAAGCGCCGAGGAGAACATTATGGCGACATTTACGACATTCTATACCGCGAGACTGGCGAAGTGCGCGGGTTCGTATACCGAAATTGCCTGGGGCAGTGATGCCACGGCTGGCACGTCGGTCACGATTACCGTGCCGCAGTTCGGCAAAGTGGTGGCGGCACTGAGCACCAGCAACACCAGCACGACACAACCGATCTGTGATACGCCCTCTGGTAACACCTTCAACATCACGAAAGCGTCTGGCGATGTGGTGACGTGGGTGGCGTTTGGGACGGCGCGTTATTAACTGGGCTGGAACGATGGGGGGCCATCGGGCCTCCCTGATACCGCCCTTACAAGGAGATTCAGACTATGGCGAGCAACTATATTGAGTGGCAGTTTCAACTCTTTAACCGACGGACCTCCCGACCTGTTTCCGATGCAACGGGACTTTTTCGAGTCCTGACCGCGAGTGCGGCCACGGTGCAGACCATCTATAAAAATGCAGAAGGGACCGCGTACACGCAGCCTGCCACCTTGGTGGGTGGCGCGGGACGGTTCTTCACGGATTCCAGCATTACCACCGTGGATCTGACGATTCTGACCGCGAGTGGGCAATCGTATTTCGTCGAGGCGTTGACGCTCTCGCAGCATCGCGTGGATGTGGACCCCGAAAAGTTGGAGTACACGTTCATCTGCGATTGGCAGGGGACATCGGGATGCGGCGTGGCGGCAGCCAGCGGATTCAGTCTGTTGGCGGGAATGCGGATTAACGACGTGAACATCCACGTCACGACCGCGTCCACCGCCACGGCCTATGATTTCGGTGTCTCAGGCACCCCGAAGGGATTCGGGAGTATCGTGCAGTCCAGTGCCACCGGATGGCGGCAGAACGAAGTCGTGCTGACGAGTTCCGAATCCGCCACGTTCCCCATTGTGGCCGCCATTCAAAAGCGCGGGTCGCTCTTGGTGGACTTTGCCACGGGCTATAGTGCCACGGCGACTGCGGGACGATCCACGGGGTTCTTCTCCAAGAAACCCTATATCGTCACGGCGACCACGGCGCTGGTCTATGGCCCCATCGAAACCCAGACCGCGCTGACGGCGAACGGGTATATCTACATTTCCTATGATTTACTCCCGACCGTCGGGAACTAATCATGGAGATGGCACTCGCCCAGGTGGAGACACGGCCCGCATGGACCCCGGAGATTCCGGCGGCGGCGATTGCGCAGGTCATCGAGAAGCTGGCGGACGGACGGTATCCCACCGAATCCGTCCGCTGTTTTTGCGGGGCCGACTTCGACGATCTTGAAATCACCACGCGAGATCGCTATTTCATTCCGCATCGTATGGTGTTGTGCAAGGCGTGCGCCCTGATTCGGGCCACGCCGCGCATGACGCCTGCGGCCTACTACGAATTCTACAATACGGAATATCGCCCCATTTATGACGGCTGGGAATTCGCCGCACTGGCTGAGGATGTGTCCACCCGCTTTATGAAGCAGGCGCAGTCGGGCTTCTCGTTTCATCAGTTTCTCTCGTACTTTGAGATTAAACCCACGAGCATGATCGAAGTGGGATCGAATGTGGGAGGATTCCTGAGTACCTTTCAAGAGCATGGCGTGACAGTGCATGGGATTGAAATTGACGCACGCTGCCGCCGTGATAGCCGAGAGAAAGGGATTCCGACCCTCGCAAGTATCGATGAAGCAATTGCGTTTGGCCTCACGGGTGATGTGGTGGTCCTCAAAGATGTGATCGAGCATTTTACGGACCTGGAGGACATGAAGAAGGTCAAGCAACTCCTCGCCCCGAACGGAGTGCTCTATCTCTTTACGCCAGGGCTGTTCATGTCCCAACTCAACTTGCTGTGGCAGAACGCCCATACCTATACCTTCTGCGCCGAAAGTTTGCGCTACGTGATGAGTACACTGGGATTTGAGGAAATCTATCTCGATGAAGAAAGCGATTCCCTGTGGCGTGTGACCGACGAACCCCAAGGGATTGAGAAGCCGATCGCGTGGGCACGCTATGCCGTCGATCATTTACAGGGCAAGGCCGTCCGAACACTCCCGCCCGTGCGCGGGGTCTGTAAGTTCTCCCAGTCCGAACGCTATACCGCCATCGACCAGAATCTCTCGCTGGGCTTCCCTGACATTCGGGAATTAGTCCAGACCTATACAGGATCGGTGGTCATTGTGGGGGGTGGTCCATCGGCCAATACGGAACTGGAGACTATTCGGGATCTTTGCCGCAAGGGTGCGAAACTGATGGTGATTGAGCGCATGTATCCCTGGTGTACGGCGGTCGGCCTCCATCCTGATTTTGTCGTGGCCCTCGATGGTAGCGAGGATGTGGAGGAAGGGTTCACCCATCTGCAAGACGGCACAATTCATTTGATCGGCAGCTCGGTCCATCATGCGGCGGTGAAGAAACTGGTGGGCACGACGACCTATATCTATGGCGGGGTGCAGCCGCAATTGAAGGTCCAGAACCTGTGGTACAAACACGGGTATAGCAAAGTGACCACGATTATGACGGGGGCCAGTGTGACCCTCGCCTGTCTCTCTGTCTCGCTCACCTTGGGCTTTTCCGATCTGCATGTGGTGGGATTTGATCTCAAGGTGAAAGATGAGGAATACGCCGCAGGGATTGCGGGCAAAGGTGTCACACGCTCTTATTGTCATTTGGAAATTGGCGGGAAAGATATCACGAGTTGCTTGTCCTTTGTCAGTTTTGCCCAACAGTTCTTTTCCATGATGAAACAGGGCGCAACCTGTGGCCTCCTCCAATCTGTGCAGGTCCACGGCGATTCCTTGATTAACGATATGGCTCCAGGGGGATTACAGAATATCTTCAAGGAGGAGACGGTCTAATGTCCTACGGCGCGACCTTTACCGCGAACCTCACCCGCGATCAACTGATTGCGATGGCGTACAAAGATATCGGCGTCCTGGCCGATGGCGAAGTCCTATCCGCATCCTTACAGGCTGATGGGGTGCTGAAGCTGAATAGCTTGATTCGGGAACTCGATGCCGCAGGCAAGTGGCTCTGGGCTGAGAAGATGACGGCGATGACCCTGGTGGCCAATCAGTTTGTCTACACGTCGAGCAGCGGCTTTCCGTCTGATCTGCGCGAACCGGATCGCGTGGTCTATCGGGACGCCCAGGCAATGGATTGGCCGGTGCAATTGCTCACGGAAGAGTCCTACGCCGCGATCAACAACAAAACCCAACAGGGTGATCCTTCTGCGGTACGCATTACGGTAGACCGCGCCATCGGCTCACAGACCCTCTATCTCTGGCCTGCGCTCGCCACGGTGAACACCCAAAGCGTGGTCACAGGGACGGATGCCGTCGTCTATAAGTGCATTCGTGGACACACGGCGGATACGAGCAACAAGCCGATTACAGGGGCCAATTATAAGATTTACTGGGTCGCGGGGGGATCGGGACCGACTGTGTGGGCCACAGGGACTACCTATGCCTCCCCGCAGCAACTCCTGATCTATTACCGCCGCCCGCTGTACGAGTTCACGGCCTCGACGGACAATCCTGACATGCCGCCTCAGTGGACGAGGCTGTTGGAATACCGACTCGCAGGCGATCTGGCTGATCCAGCAGGCGTCCCACTCGAAGAACGGGCGTTGCTCGCGGCCAAGTCCAAGGGGGCGTATGAGGATATCTTTAAGAGCTTGAAGCCCCAGAACACAGACTTTCATAACCGGGCAGGGTACTTCTAATGGCAGATAACGTAGGCTATACCCCAGGCACTGGCGCGACGGTCGCGGCTGATGATGTCGGCGGGCTTCTCCACCAACGCATCAAGATCGTCATTGGATCAGATGGCACGAGTCTCGGTGACGTTGATGTCACCCGCCCGATGCCGGTCACGGGCACCGTCTCGGTCTCTGGGCCGATGCAGGCGTCTGGCACCGTCTCGGTCTCTGGCTTGGTCGGGGTGAGTGGCACGATCTCGGTCTTGAACGTCGTCCCCGTGACCACGCAAGCCTCTGTCTCTGTCTCCGGTATCCCCGTCTGGATGAATCCCACGCAGGGCGTGACGATTCTTTCCACCGTCAATGTGGCGATTGTCTCTGGCGTGGATTCGGTGCCCGTCACGACCGCCGCCCCTAGTATTTCCGCACTCGGTCAAGTGATGCGGATTGCGGGCGGGCAAAGCACCACGGCCAGTCCTGTCTTCGTCTCTCAAATCAATTCGCCTGCATCGAGCGGGACGGTCTCTATCTTGAATCTCGTTCCCGTGACCACGCAAGCGTCCGTCTCCGTCTCAGGGTTGCCGGTGTGGATGAACCCGACCCAGGGTGTGACCATCCTGGGGACGCAACTTGTGTCTGTGGTTGCAGGCACGACCGTGGTCTCTGGACTGGTGTCTGTGACTGGCGTGAGTCTTGGTGTCGTGGTGAGTGGCGCGGTCAGCATCTCGGTGATGCCAGCGGTGAGCGGCAACGTCGGGATTACGAACATTGTGCCGGTCACGACCCAGGCTTCCGTCTCTGTCAGCGGCTTACCAGTCTGGATGAACCCGACGCAAGGCGTCACCATTCTTGGCACCCAAGCGGTCTCTCAAACGACGGTCGTCAGTATCGGCGCCATTGCCGCGTCTATAACCATCGGCACGATTGTGACGGTACTCGGTACCCAGGTCGTCAGCGTCGTCCCTGGCCTTTCGGTTCTCGCCTCGGTGAATGGGACGATCAACGTCTCTGGGATTGTCCCCGTGGTGACGCAAGCCTCGGTGTCGGTCACGGGGTTGCCGGTCTGGATGAATCCGACGCAGGGCGTGACGATTCTGGGGACACAACTTGTATCCGTGGTGGCGGGGACCACCGTCGTGAGCGGCACGGTCGCGGTCTCTGGCATGCTCATCACGACCACAGGGGTGACGACCGGCACCGCGCAAGCGGTCTGGATTATGAACCCCACGACCATCACCGTCACCGTCACGATTGCAGGAACCACGACGGGCACGGTGAGCCTGTTGAGCATTGTACCCGTGACCACGCAAGCGAGTGTCTCTGTCAGTGGGTTGCCGGTCTGGATGAATCCCACGCAGGGTGTGACGATTCTGGGTACGCAGGTCGTGGGCGGTACGGTCTCTCTTCTTAGCATTGTGCCCGTGACGACGCAAGCGTCGGTCAGTGTGTCGGGTCTTCCGGTCTGGTTCAATCCTGGCGCACTGGTAGACGTGAGCAAAATGCTCTATACGGTCGGCTCACCGGCACAAGCCTCGACCGCGCAGATCGTCATACAACGGGAAGCGCGTGTGCTGCCGGTCATGATTATTGTGACGGCTACGGCGGTCGCCATTAGTGCGAACAAGTATCTCTATACGATTTGGACGGGAGCCACAGGCGCACCGGCTGCCGCCGCGACGACCTCTTGGGAGGTGCCAGCGGGACGGTTCCTGCGCTTGAACAACATCCAGATTGCGATGACCTCTTCAGCGGCGCTTGGCGGATCGATTCAGGTGTTTGTGGGGGTTGGCGCGACGGCGAGCATGATCTCGGCCAGCATCTCCACCCAGTTGCAGCTAATGAAAATACAAGTGTTTGGGCAAGCGGCGTTGATCTCTGCCGCACTGATGGGCGTCTCGGCTGATGTGGCAGCGGGGGAATCGATTGCGGTATTCATCGCCGCGTCCACCGCCGCAAACTCACGCGATACGATTATTACAGGACAACTCTTCTAATGCAGCCCTACATCATCGTCCCACAACAAGGATCAGACCAAGCCGACGAATGGATGAAGCTCGGCGTGGAGGCGCAATCGAGCGGGAATCTGCCGAAGGCCCAAGCCCATTA
>Ga0209253_10003663_pt1 | contig 13469 bp, 11 predicted proteins | sample FrelakmetBRP12BR_FD_187145 | JGI IMG/M metagenome (GOLD analysis project Ga0209253, IMG submission 187145) | Freshwater lake sediment microbial communities from the University of Notre Dame, USA, for methane emissions studies - BRP12 BR (SPAdes)... | ecosystem: Environmental > Aquatic >...
AGCTTCCTGGGGATCGGCACAGAGGTAGGTTACGCAGACTGGGGTCAGCTAATCGCCTTTGCCCGCAACTGGATCCCCTCGTTGTCGACCTACTGGTGGATCGTGCTGTTCCCGGCGCTGGCGCTGATCTTCTTCACGCTGGGCTGGAACCTGGTTGGCGACGCGCTGCGCGATATCATGGACCCACGCTTGCGCCGTGGGCGTGGCGTCTGAAGCGATTTCGTAGCCGAACTTTACCAGACCTGAAATTGGCAGTTTGGCGGCGCTGGCGCCGCCAAACTGCCAATTTGTGTAATACCCGTAAGGCTATAATCTGTGCTGAATCCGAGATATTCGTGGTATATTATTTACAGGTGCATGCGGAGCACTGATTACAACATAGTTCAGGCAGATCAATATGGAAATTGTGAATGACCAGGAGCTAGTCAAACAACTGCAAGCGGGCAGCCTGGATGCCCTGGGCGAGCTGTATGACCGGTATCGCCAGCTGGTTTTCCGTACAGCTCTGGCGATCACCGGCGACCAGGAGGCGGCCAGCGATTTGCTGCAAGATGTCTTCCTGCGCTTGTTTCGTTTTGCTGACCGGATTGACCTCGGACGACCGCTGCAACCCTGGCTGTACCGGATGACCGCCAACCTGGCTTATACCTGGTTGAAACGTGACCGGCGCTGGTTCAGGCCTATAGAAAACCTGGCCGATTGGCTGGCAGGCTCGACCAGGAACCTGACCCACGAGGCCGTCGAATCGATGGATGACTGGGCCCGGTTGCAGCGCGCAGTGACCAGTCTGCCGCTCTCCCAGCGGATGGTGGTGGTGTTGTATTACCTGGATGACCTTTCTTTGCAAGAAATCTCAGAAATCCTGGAAATACCGGTAGGGACGGTCAAGAGCCGTTTGCATTATGGACGCCTGACATTGAAGAAGGACCTGAGCCTGGGCGCCCTGCTCGAAGGTGAAAAGCTGGTGGATTTGGGTTTTGAAGGATCATGAATGGTGTGCTATGGATAATGGGATGGATCGTTATATTGGTCGTTGCCTGAAAAATTGGACTGCCAAATACCAGCCGCCCGTTGATGGACGGGCGAGGCTGATCAGAAAGGCCAGCCTGCCGACTTTTAACCGCCATGCCCATCCATTGTCGGAGCAGTTGTCGAGCTTTCTGAACCGCTATTCTGCGGCGGACGATCCATTCTATTATCCACGCCAACGGCAGATAACAGGGCCTTTTACACAATCGCTGTTTTTTTCCCTTCACCTGGCGGCTAACCACCGGCTGGCTAATTAAGCTTTGATTTATGCGCAAAGCTGACTTCACCCGGCCGGGGTCATTATTTCCGCTGGTCTTTATTCTGCTACTGTGTTCCGGATGTAATTTTAAGCCAATCAAGAGCGGGCTGACTTCTCAAACGACTGAAAATCCCGCCGCGCCAGTCGCCACCCCACCGGCAGAAACAGCCTCGACGCCGCAAGCGAAGCGTGTCATGACCGTTTGCATGGGGCAGGAACCGTCGTCTTTGTTTTTGTACAGCGATTCGTCCCAGGCGGCGCGCAATATTCGCCAGGCAATTTATGATGGCCCCTTCGATACCGTCCAATACGTTCTCACCCCCGTGATCCTGGAGAGTATCCCAACTTTGGCGGCCGGCGGTGTAAAATTCGAGCCGGTAAGCGTGCAGCCTGGCAGCCTGATTGTAGATAGCACCGGGAAACTGGTCAGCCTGGGTGAGAATGTCTCGTATTTACCGGCGGGTTGCGCGGATTTTTCTTGCGCCGCAATTTATAGTGGAAAAGAACCTGTGGCAATCGACCAGCAGGTGGTTCGTTTCAAGCTGCGCCCAGGATTGCTGTGGGCAGATAATACCCCTTTGAAGGCCGACGACTCTCAGTTTTCATACGAAGTGGCAAAGGGCCTGTATCCCCGGGCGCGCGCCGATATCATCGTGCGCACGCAATCCTACCAGGCTTTAGACGATACCAGTGTGGAATGGAAAGGGGCGCCGGGATACCGATTTTCCGGATACGCGGCGACATTCTTTTCGCCTCTGCCGCGGCATGCCTGGGGTTCTCTAACGCCGCAAGATATGCTCAGCTCTGAGCTGGCAAATCGAACGCCTTTAGGCTGGGGTCCTTTTGTGATCGATGAGTGGATAGCCGGCGACCATGTCTCATTGAGCCGTAACCCGCATTACTTCCGCAGCAGTGAAGATTTGCCTTATTTTGACCGGCTGGTATTCCGGTTTGTGGGCGGTGCGGACCAGGCTCTGACAGCGCTGCTGGCTGGCGAATGCGACTACCTGGATGAGACCGTTCAAATCCAGCCCACAAACCCGGCATTAAGCGAGGCGCAGGCGTCGGATAAACTGCAATTACTCCAGCAAGCCGGCCCAGCCTGGGAGCATCTGGATTTCGGGATCGTTTCACGGAATGAGACTCTGCCAGCCTTGTTTCAATCGAAGGAAGTCCGGCAGGCGGTTACCCACTGTGTAGACCGGCAGAAAATTGCGGCGGAGATCAACCCGGCTCAGCCGGCGGCGCTGGAGAGTTACGTGCCGTCCGAAAACCCGCTATTCAATCCGGATATCAAACGGTATCCCTTCGACCCGAAAGCCGCCGGGACTTTGTTGCAGGCAGCCGGCTGGTTGGACGAGGATAATAATCCAGCTACGCCGCGGCAGGCGCGCGGGGTGGCGGGGATTGCGGATGGAACGCCCTTCGAGTTTGCTTTCGTGACCACGGATGAGCCCGATAAGCAGCGTGCCGGCCAGCTGCTGCAAGAGTCGCTCGCCCAATGCGGGATTAAAATGAATGTCACCAGCCTGCCGGCGGAAACACTCTTCGCGGCGGGTCCGCAAGGCGTGATCTTTGGCCGGAATTTCAGCCTGGCCCAGTTTGGTTGGATGGGGTCGCTGGAACCGCCATGCTACCTGTTCACTTCACAGGAGATCCCCGGGAATTATCCGGAATTTCCAAAAGGCTGGGGAGGAGCGAACCCCAGTGGTTATAGCAGCGCCGATTTCGACCGTACCTGTTATCGGGCGCTGTCGGCTTTACCGGAACAAGCGGAGCATAAGGCGGCGCACCAACTGGCGCAGTCCATCTTTGCAGAAGATTCGCCTGTAATTCCATTATACTTACGTACGAAAATGGTCGCGATTGCCCCGCAGATCTGCGGCGTAACATTAGATCCGTCGGGAGACTCATCTTTGTGGAATTTAGAAACTATTAAATCGGGTAGTGCTTGCTCGAAGTGAGCCAGTTACCCATCTCAATCGATTGAGGTTCAAGAAACGCCATGAACACCCGCGAGGCAGTGATCTATTCGGAAATCCCCAATATACTGGATGTCAGAGGGCTTAAAACCTACTTCTATACCGAAGCAGGAGTTGTAAAAGCCGTCGATGGCGTAGATTTCTCGGTCCGGAAAGGTGAAATCCTGGGTCTGGTGGGGGAATCGGGTTGTGGGAAAAGCGTCTCGTCTTTTTCGATCATGCGCTTGATCACCCCACCCGGAAAGGTCCTTGCCGGTCAAGTCCTGTTCCATGGGGAGGACCTGTTGAAATTCACCGAAAAAGAGATGACCGGTATGCGCGGCAACCGGATTTCGATGATTTTTCAACAACCGCAGAGCAGTTTGAATCCGGTGTTTCGGATCGGCGATCAGATCGCCGAGGTCTTACAAATCCATAACCTGGCTTCAAAAGGGAAGGATTGGGAGCGGGCGGTTGAGCTATTGCGCCAGGTAGGTATCCCGGATGCTGAAAGCAAGGCTTATGCATACCCGCACGAGATGTCCGGCGGGCAGGCGCAGCGGGTGATGATCGCCATGGCGCTGGCGCTGAACCCAGAACTGCTGATTGCCGATGAGCCTACCACTGCACTGGATGTGACGATCCAGGCGCAGATCCTGGACTTGATCCGCGGCCTGCGCAGGGAACTGGACATGGCTGTGATCTTGATCACCCATGACCTGGGAGTGATTGCAGAAATGGCAGACCGGGTGGCGGTGATGTATGCCGGGCGGATCGTCGAGCAGGCTGAGGTGAAAGAGCTATTTGCCAAACCACTTCACCCCTATACACGTGGGTTGATCGATTCGATCCCGGTATTGGGTCAAGTCAAAGACCGCCTGGAAGTGATCCCAGGCAATGTGCCGAACCTGATCGATCTTCCAGCGGGCTGCACATTCGCGGCTCGTTGCCAGAAGCGTGAGGAATATGGACTGTCGATCTGTGCGCAGCAGGAGCCCGGTCTGGTTAGCGTCCGGGATGGGCACCCGGTGCGGTGTTGGCTGTATTTAAGTAATGATACCCATCACGCTCCGGTCCGGGTTGGTTGAACGGATATAATAGAACGTATTAGGAGTAGACCAGCTCATGTCTGAGAATCCAGTAGCAATGGAGAGCCGGGCGCAGATTTTAGATCGCCGCCAAAACCTGGTTGAAATAAAAAATCTGGTCAAATATTTCCCTGTCCGGGGTGGTCTGTTACAGCGGACGGTTGCACAAGTCCAGGCGGTTGATCGGGTGAGTTTTACAATTCGTGAGGGCGAGACGCTGGGCTTGGTTGGCGAATCGGGTTGTGGGAAGACCACCATTGGCCGGACGATGTTGCGCCTGATCGAACCTACTTCGGGTGAGGTTCGTTTCGATGGTGTAGACATCCTGAAGCTGCGCGGCCGCGAGCTCAAGGCCATGCGCCGGAATATGCAGATCATCTTCCAGGATCCCTATGCCTCGCTGGACCCGCGCATCCCGGTGGGAGAATCGATAGCTGAAGGGCTGAGGATTCATAGAGTTGGGACGCGCCGGCAGCAGGACGAGATTGTGATGGACACGCTCCGCAAGGTGGGCCTGGAAGAATATTATGCCCGTCGCTATCCACATGAATTCTCCGGCGGCCAGCGCCAACGCATCGGGATCGCCCGCGCGCTGGCCTTACGCCCGAAGTTTATCGTGGCTGATGAGCCGGTGTCTGCGCTGGATGTTTCGATCCAATCCCAGGTGCTCAATATCTTGAAAGATTTGCAGGGGGAGTTCAACCTGACGTTTATGTTCATTGCGCATAACCTGAGTGTAGTGGAGCATATCTCAGACCGGGTGGCGGTGATGTACCTGGGGAAGGTGGTGGAGCTGACGGACCGGGAGGAGCTCTTCCGAAACCCACTCCAGCCATACACCCAGGCGCTGATGTCGGCCATTCCGATACCCGACCCGACGATCCGGCGAGAACGGATCATCCTGCAAGGGGATGTTCCCAGCCCGCTGAACCCACCGAAAGGCTGCCGTTTTCATCCACGTTGCCCAGTTGTTATGTCCGAGTGTTCTGTTAAAGAGCCGCCTTTACTGGAGATCAAGCCAGCCCATTGGGTGGCCTGCCTGAGAGTCAATCCCTAGAGGATTAAATTATGCGTCCTTTTCATGTCTTGATTGTCGATGACCAACGCGATGCCCGCTCTGTGTTGCGCGCTGGATTAGAGACGCTGGAGAGTAGTATAAAGATCACAGATGTGCCGTCTGGCGAAGAAGCGATCCTGGTAATCGCCTCTTCGCCGATTGACCTGCTGGTGGCCGACATCCGCTTGCCGGGCATTTCCGGTCTGGAGCTGAAGGAGCGCGCCCGGATGCGTAACCCGGATCTGAAAGTGATCTTGATCACTGGCGTAAGCGACCCACGCATCCGGGAAAAGGTTGCCCAGGCAGGTGCAGAGGCATACTTCTATAAGCCGGTAGAAATAGACGATTTCCTGAGAGCGGTCGAGCGTTGCCTGGGTCTAACAGGAGAAGTTGAGGCTGCCAGCACACCGGTAATCGGGGTTTCAGAGCGCCTGGGTAACTTACGGCAGGATGTGCAGGCCGTTTGTGCAATTTTGATCAGCGACAATGGGAATATCGTCTCTCAGGCGGGCAATTTGCCGGCAGATATTGACGAGACCAGCCTGGTGCATGCTTTATTGGTCACCCTGGAAGTAACCAACAAATTCTCCCTGGCAGTAGGCGCGGCCCAACCGGAGGATTTTATGGTCTTCTCCGGAGGGGTATATGACCTGGCGCTGGTCCATGTGGGCCAGACGATGGGATTGTTGCTGATCGCGCCCGCAAGGTGGGCGGGTGGAAAACAGGCCAAGAATTTGAAAAACGAGATGCACATGGCGGTTGAGGATTTGCTGGTCAGCCTATCGGTTATTGGGGTGCCGGTCAGCACAGTGGAAAGTGAGATTAGCATCCCAGAACCTGTCGAAGTGGAAGAAGAACTGGCAGAGACAGGACCTCTTCCGGATCTGGATGCGCTTTTAGTACAGGCGGAAAAGATGGCGAAGGTAACCGCGGATGCTTTTTGGGATGCCGCCACAGAAGAAGATCGTAAGGAAGCACCGGGAGCAGATACGATCTCGTATGAACAAGCCAAGCAGCTTGGGCTGGCGCCGGAAGAAGACTGATCGGCAAAAGTATTGCCAGTCCCTTGAGTACTATGTTACAATTCAGTTCCTTTGCGCTTCGGCATAATGCAAGGCGATTTTTCGGAACGTGAATTGGGGCGTGGTGCAATGGTAGCACAGCGGACTTTGGATCCGTTTATCCTGGTTCGAATCCAAGCGCCCCAGCCAGACCAATCTATCTGCCAGGCGGCAGAACGAGCCTCACCTAACCGAACGCGGGAATGTGATGCTCGTTTTTTATCGTAGAGGAGTTGCTTCAATGAAAATCAGGTCGGTGATCCTGGCCGCGGGTCAGGGCACAAGGATGAAGTCTCGGCTCCCCAAGGTGCTTCACCCGCTGCTTGGGAAACCGATGCTGCAATACGCCCTGGATGTGGTGCGGGGAACGACCCAGGATTTGCCGGTAGTTGTCCTGGGACATGGCGCTGAGCCAATCCGCCAGGCTTTTGCTGGCCAGGCGGATTTTGTCATTCAAGAGCCACAACTCGGGACGGGACATGCCGTGCAACAGGCTGAAGCGCTGTTGGCCGGGCATGCCGACCTGGTATTGGTGACGTATGGTGATATGCCGCTCTTCACAGAGCAGACCATTGACTGCATCGTCCAGGCGCAGAAGACCCATGCCGGACCGGTGACCATGCTGACCATGATGGCAGAGGAAGCGCGCGGTTTCGGTCGGGTGGTGCGCGATGAGCAAGGTTGGGTAAAGACCATTGTAGAGGTAGCACAGGCGACCCCAGAGCAACTGGCAATCCATGAGCTCAACGTCGGCGTATATTGTTTCGAGGCTGGATGGCTTTGGGAGGCGTTACACAGGATTCCGCTTTCGCCGAAGGGCGAATATTATCTGACCGACCTGATCGATATCGCCAGCTCGGCTGGATTGACGGTGCAGGCGCTGGTATTGGAGGATGGAGGCGAAGGAATTGGGATTAACACCCGGGTCCACCTGGCGGAGGCCGAAGCGGTGCTGCGCGAACGGATCAATCGCAACTGGATGTTGGAGGGGGTGACGATCATCGACCCGCAGCGCACATACATCGAGCCGGATGTCCTGATCGGTCAAGATACGGTAATCTGGCCCGACACATATCTGCAATCCAATTCTAAGATCGGCAGCGGTTGTATCCTGGGACCGGATACCATTATCCGCAAGAGTCAGATCGGCGCGCGCTGTAAGATCTATGCTTCGGTGGTGGAGGGTGCGCTGGTAGAGGATGAGGTGGAGATGGGACCATATGTCCATTTGCGCAAAGGTACGCATCTGGGACAGGGTGTCCATTTGGGTAATTTTGGTGAAGTCAAGAACTCAACCCTGGGTCCTGGCACGAAGATGGGGCATTTCTCTTATATTGGAGACGCACAGATAGGTGCCGGGGTGAATATCGGCGCCGGTACCATTACCTGCAACTTCGATGGAGAGAAGAAGAACCAGACCGAAATCGGCGCGCAGGCTTTTATAGGCAGCGATACCATGCTGGTCGCACCGGTGAAGGTGGGTGAGGGAGCACAGACCGGCGCGGGCGCAGTTGTCACGAAGGATATTCCCCCGTACACGCTGGCTGTGGGTGTACCGGCGCGCCCAATCCGTAAATTGGAGAAACGTGAGTGACCTTCTGCTTGTCTTGATTCTGCTGGCTTTTCTGCTGGCGATCGACCTGCTGGCATTTGCCGCACGGGTGAGCTTCATGCAAATCACCCATATCAGAGTATTATCGCAACGCGAACAAAGTGGGGAAAAAATCAACCGTACGTTAGCCCTGTTGCCTGCCCTGCCAAAAGTACGCGCTACGCTCAATCTATTGTTGGTGATGACGCGTTGCTCACTGACCGGATTGGCTCTATATATTCTTTTCTTGTACCCACCCGTTTATCCAGTCCTGGCTGCGCTGGTAGTGCTATTGATCACCGCCCTGGCGCTGTTCTGGCTGGAATGGGTGACCGAACAGATTGTTATGCGCCAGCCCGAGGCGTGGACGGTGCGGTTGACCGGATTTGTGCGGGTATTTAAGGCAATTCTGGCGATTTTTTTGTTTCCAGCAGCGCTCTCAGGAGAATCGCAAGACGCACTCGAGATATCCAGTTTAGTTACTGAAGACGAGCTCAAAACGCTGGTAGATGCCGGACAGGAAGAAGGCATCTTCGAGCAGGGTGAGCGAAAGATGATTTATTCGGTTTTTGCGTTGGGCGAGACGCTGGCGCGCGAGATCATGGTGCCGCGCACCGATATGCTGGCTCTGGATGTACAGACGCCGCTACCGGAAGCCGTAGACGCGTTGCTGCAAGCCGGCCATTCGCGCGTCCCGGTCTATGAAGAGAGCGTCGACCGCACATTGGGGCTGTTATATGCCAAGGATCTGTTGCGCGCCTGGCGAGAAGACCAGCGACCAGCCTCGATCCGCAGTCTCTTGCGACCGGCATACTTTGTACCGGAAGCCAAGAAGGTGGATGAACTGCTGGCGGAAATGCAAAGCCAGCGTATCCATATGGCGGTCGTGGTTGATGAATACGGTGGGGTAGCCGGATTGGTAACGCTCGAAGATATTGTAGAAGAAGTGCTGGGAGAAATCCAGGATGAATATGACCAGGGTGAAGAAGCGCCATACCAGAAGCTGGTGGATGGCAGCTATTTGTTCCTGGGAAGGGTAGACCTGGACGATTTTAACGAGATCATGGGAGCAAACCTAATCAGAGAAGAGGCCGATACACTGGGAGGCTACATTTACCACCATCTTGGCAGGGTGCCAGGCATAGGGGACGAAGTGAAGACCGGGAAAGTAATTCTGACAGTAGAGCAGGTTACAGGACGGCGGATTCGCAAAGTCAGAGCATACTGGTCCAGGCCTGCTGAACAGAAAGAAGAGGATAAGCAAAGTGTTGACAGATGAGCTGCGTACCGCACTGATCCGGGCGGCTTGCGAAGCCCGCCAATGGGCTTATGCACCCTACTCTAATTATGCAGTCGGCGCTGCGCTGCTAACAGCTTCGGGGAAGATCTATGATGGCGTGAATGTGGAGAATGCTGCCTACCCGACAACGATGTGCGCTGAAAGGGTGGCAGTCTTCAAAGCTGTTTCTGAAGGCGAGAGGCATTTTGTAGCGATGGCTGTGGTTACCTCCAATGGCGGGTCGCCTTGCGGCTCCTGCCGCCAGGTGCTTTCCGAGTTTGGCCTGGATATACTGGTTTTGCTGGCGGATTGCGACGGAAACCTGTTGCAAGAGACCAGCGTCGCCGAATTGCTGCCAGGCGCTTTCGGTCCCAAAGATTTACCCGGCCTTTAAAACAGGCTCAAGGGGGCGGAGGTGTCGCAGTAACGTTTAACAGCAGGGATTGGACGATCCAGCCCTGTGTGCCATCCAACGTTTGAATGCGCACCCAGGAAATGCCGTCTTTTTCTTGCGTTTCGGGTAGAACAATCACCAGAGCGTTGTTAGCCAGGAAATCGATCGTCTCGCCGCCCGGCTCCTTGCGGATGCGTGCCCCTTCGGCCAAGTCTGTGCGGACAACTGCCAGGACGGGCGTGGGCGTGAGGGTGAAAGTCGGAGTGGGAGAAAGTGTCGGAGAAGGGGTGATTGTAGGGGTCAGAGTGGGTGTGGGAGGCACGGGCGTGAGGGTTGGAGTGGGTGTAAGTGTCAGAGTAGGGGTCAAAGTGGGAGTCGGTGTAGGCAAGCCCATACCCGTACCGACTACTGCGCTGGCGCCGCTGACCCCGATCAGCAGGATGACGCCCAACAGCGCAACAGCCCCACCCAGAGTATAGCCAAACAAGGTCAATGGCCGGAAGCCCATCAACGCCAACGCCAGCGCGCCCAGCAGGGCGCTCCATGCCAGATGCAAGGCAAATACCACCAGCCCATCCGGCCACAGATGCGGGATCTGGCTGCCCAAACCGAACCCGGCCAAAGCCAGAGGTACATACAATTCATACGCTAATGCCGCGCTGGGTAAGGCGCTGATGGTGGGATGCTCAAAACTCTCAGAGCGTACCAGCGAAACAGTGGTCAGGATCGAGCTAATCGCCAGCACCAGGAAATTGGGCCAGGAGATCTGGGCATGCAGGTGGGAGAGATATTGGGTTTCGGACAGCCAGGCTCGCCCATATGTTCCGGCAACCCAGCCGGTCAAGAAGACGATCAGGCAGCCGATCAACAGACCCGATAGGCTACGCAGGAATAACCTTACCGAGCCGACCACCGTGCCCAGGTAAACGCCAACCGCAGGCGCCATCAAAGGCGCCAGAGCTGCGCCCAGGACAAGGAACGCCGGTGTATCCAGCAGCAAGCCCAGGCTGATCAGGCAGCCGGAGATCAGCGATAGCAAGAAAAAATCGAAGGAAGGCGAGGCGCGGTGGGCAAGCTTATCCAGAAATGTGGCCCGTTCATCGGCATCCAGTGGCGCTAATAGCCGTCGGGCTCTCCGGCGGCGGGCGGGGGGCAGTTCATCGGGGTTGTCGGACAGTTGGTCGGTAGTTGAGAAGTTCATTTTCTGAGCGTAGCCACCAGGCGGACAGGTTTTTCGAGCAGTTCCAGAGCTGTGTAGATATCGGAAGCCAAGACATCTGCCGCATGCAGCGCTTCAATCGCTACACCCTCGGTCGATAGAACACAGATACCAATGGCGGCTGCATTAAGCATGCCAGCGTCATTCGCCCCTTGCCCCAGCGCGACGACGTGTTCGGCTCCCAGGCGCTTCACATATTCGGCTTTTTGCTGGCTTTCATGACCGGGCGGGATGCGCACCGCCTGCAGATTGAGCTGGCGGTCGATCAGCTCCTGGCGAGCGTGGGTATCTGCAGTAAGCAGGTGGATTTCCAACCGGTCGCGTAGAGCATTTAGCAAGCGCGGTATCTCATCGATGAGTTGCCCGTCCACAGCCAGTGTGCCATTCACGTCGCTGACCAGGTATTCGAGCAAGACCAGGCCGCGCCCGGGTATATTCAACTCAATCATGGGGCTATTATAACCCGTTCAAACCGGGTAAAATAGACGCGGCAAATAAAAGTGCGGAGAAATGTTGTGACACAGCCAACCTCATCCTGGAAACGAATAGCGATTATTTTTTTAGGTCTAGTTATCCTGCTCAGCTTGCTGGCGCTGGCTGCTTGCCGAGCCACAACACCCGGACCCACTACCGACCCGGAAGCGCTGACTCCTTCACCGCTTGCAACTCAGCCTGCGACGGATATCCCTGCGCCTTCTCCAACGGTACAGCCGGCTCAGGTCATCTTGCTGGCGCCAGCTGGCTCCGACCCTGGCGATATGCTGGCGTTGCAGAATGTACTGGGCGAGTTAGCTGCGCAGGACGGCCTGGAGTTTGAAACGCGCACAGATCTGGCCGCGCCGGAATTCGGCTCTGGAGTGCGTTTGGTGGTTGCAATGCCGCCGGATCCAGGGATAGCCAACCTGGCAACTGCCAACCCGCAAATCCAGTTCCTGGCAGTTGATATTCCGGGGGTCCAGGCTGCTGCCAACCTGAGCGCGATTGGCTCAGAAGGCGAACGACCGGACCAGCAAGGCTTCCTGGCCGGATTTTTGGCGGCAGCCATCACCAAGGATTGGCGTACGGGTGTGATCAGCCGGGGGGACACGGTAGAAGGCAAATCCGCCCGCCTGGGTTTTACCAACGGGGTTATATTTTATTGCGGTTTATGCCGTCCTGCTTACCCGCCCTTTGTCCAATATCCGCAATACGTCGAGCTTACGGCAGGAGCCAGCCAGGCGGAGCAGCAGGCGGCTGCCGATATTTTGATCCAAAATGCTGTCAAGACGGTCTATGTTTTTCCCGGTACAGGGGACGAGACTCTGCTTGAATATCTGGCGCAAGCCGGGGTGAACCTGATCGGCAGCGGCACCGCTCTGGAGAGGTTGCGATTGAATTGGGTCGCCTCTATCCGGGTAGATGAAGCTGGTGCTATCCGGCAAATCTGGCCGCGTCTGATGAGCGGGGAACAGGGTATTCAATTAAGTGCGCCATTGGTATTGGCGGATCAGAATCCGGCGCTTTTCAGCACTGGACGGCAGCACCTGGTTGAGAAGATGCTGAATGACCTGTTGGCTGGCTTCATCGACAGTGGTGTGAATCTACAGACAGGTGAACCGCGCTAATCATTGTTTCAAAGCCCGTCTGTGCGTGGTAAAATATGAAAGTATTCTAATAAACCACACGATCGGAGTGAATCAGACCCTATGACACCCGTTCTCGAACTCCGTGGCATCACCAAACGTTTCCCAGGCGTATTAGCCAATGACCATATCGATCTAAATCTCGAGGAGGGTGAGATTCTGGCCCTCTTAGGAGAAAATGGGGCTGGCAAAACCACGCTCATGAATATCCTGTACGGGTTGTACCAACCCGATGAGGGCGAGATCATTGTGCGCGGTAATAAAGTGGCGGTACATTCACCGAGCGACGCCATCGCAGCAGGGGTCGGCATGGTGCACCAGCACTTCATGCTGATCCCGGTATTCACTGTGACTGAGAACGTCATGCTAGGAGAGGAATCCACTCGTCCGGGTGGTGTCCTGAACAGACAAGAAGCCGCGCACAAAATTCGCCAGATTTCCGAACAGTTCAACCTGCAAGTGGATCCAGATTCTTTTGTAAAAGACCTGCCGGTAGGCGTGCAACAGCGGGTCGAGATCATCAAGCTGCTGTACCGCGAAGCGGATATCCTGATCCTGGACGAGCCAACTGCCGTACTCACGCCGCAAGAAGCGGATGAGCTGTTCAAGATCATGCATTCGCTGGCTGAACGGGGCAAATCGATCATATTTATTACCCATAAGTTGCGCGAAGTGCTGGATATTTCAGACCGGATCACTGTCATCCGGCGCGGTAAAGTGATCGGCACAACTCGACCAGCGGATGCCGACCAGTATAAGCTGGCGGAAATGATGGTTGGGCGCGCCGTGCAGTTGGAGGTCGAAAAAGCGCCGTCGAAGGTAGGCGAGACGGTATTGAAGGTAGAGAACCTGGTGGTGGTGGATGAGCGCAAACAGATCGCGGTAGATGGCGTATCGTTCGACGTAGCT
>Ga0209253_10003664_pt1 | contig 13468 bp, 12 predicted proteins | sample FrelakmetBRP12BR_FD_187145 | JGI IMG/M metagenome (GOLD analysis project Ga0209253, IMG submission 187145) | Freshwater lake sediment microbial communities from the University of Notre Dame, USA, for methane emissions studies - BRP12 BR (SPAdes)... | ecosystem: Environmental > Aquatic >...
CTTCCTCGAGTTCGGGACGTCGAAGATGGCGGCCCGGCCCTGGATTCGCCCGGCCTACGACGCCTTCAGGGGCGGCTTCGCCGGGGCGCTGACGGCCGAGCTGCAGAAGCAATACGCGCGGGTCGTCCGCAAGTACACGAAGAGGGCCAAGTGATCGAGGCGGCGCTGCGCGCGATCCTGTTGGCCGATCCCACGGTCGCCTCTCTCGTGGGCACGCGGATCTATACCGGGATCATGCCGCAGCGGCCCACGTTCCCGCTGATCACCCTGAAGAAGATCGACAAGCTCTCGGGTCTCACGCTGAGCGACGCGGTCGGTCCGAACACGCTGCGGCTGCAGGCGGACTGCTGGGCAAACGACGTGGACGGCGTGCGGGCGCTGGCCGATGCCGTGAACGGGTCGGACGACCAGTCGAACGCGGGGCCGCTGCACGGCTACTGTGGCGGTGGCTCGCCGCTCGCGGGCGTCTACGGCTACTGGCCGCTCGATGAGGCGGCCGGGAGTTCCCGGCTATCCATTCAAGGCATCGCACCGGACCTGCTCGAGGTAGGCGGGGCCGTGTCGTCCACTCCGGGGCATTTCGGGAGTGCGGCATCGAGCACCGAGGCGGCCACCGCTGGTCTTGCCGCGACCCTTGCTCCCGCGGTGGCGGTCTCGGCAGGGCTCACAATCGCGCATTGGTTCAAATGGCCCCTATGGAGCAGTGCTAGCCTGAAGGCAATTCTTGGCCTCGATGATGGCGGGTATACGGCGGGCAACAAGTTCATCAGCATTACGAGGTACTTCAACAGCAACTTCCTCGACGTGGCTTTTCGATGGGCTGCCGGATCAGGCTTCGTGGCCCTGCCCATCCCGAGACTGGGTGAATGGTCGCTCAACATCTGGCATCTATTCGTCCTCACCTACGATCCGTCGACGGGAACGCTGATCGGAAGAGTGGATGACGGTTGCATGAGTTCAGCAATCGCTTGGGCCGGGCCGGACTTACCGGCGCGGCGACTCGAGGCAGTTGTACCCCCCATCAGTCTTGCGGCGGCGAACGCCTCAACTTTCTCGACCCTCCGAGCGTTGAAAGCATTCGACGGCAGCTACGTCAGCTTCGAGGGCGCGATAGATGATCTGCGAATCTGGCCGAACGTGCTGACGCCGGCCCAGATTCAGAACCTCTGGATAAGTACGCGGATCAACCTGGTGAGGCTGCTGGTCGAGCGAAGCACCGAATACGAGTCGGACACGAAGCTCTACCGCGTGAGCGCAGATTACGCGGTGCATCTCTAGGAGGAGAAGCAATGCAGAAGCGTTGGAAGGTGGCCCTGGCGGGCCTGCTCGTGATCGTGGCGGCGCTCGGCTTCCAGGGCGATCTCCGCGCAGCCGCAACCGGCCTCACCGCGAACGTGGTCGTCTCGGCGGGGGGCACCTACAGCTCTACCGTGGACCTGTCGAACGCCCAGTCCACGTTCCAGCTCACGAAGTCGATGGCCCTGAGCTTCGGCGGTGGTGCCAGTCAGGCCAACCTCGTCTTCACCGACACCCGGAGCACGGCGATCGCCGAGGATCTCGACGTCAACGCGGGCGCCCTCGTCGACGCCTTCGGCAACGCTTTCACGATCATCGACATGAAGGCGCTCGTCGTCTGCGCGGCGACGGCGAACACGACGAACGTGGTGCTGGGCGGGGATGCGGCATCGGTGCCATTCCTCGATACGAAGGCCACGACCACCACGATCAGCCCCGGGGGCTGCCGCGTCTTCACGGACCCGTCGGCCACCGGGATCGTGGTGACCGCGGCCACGGGCGACATCATCCAGGTCGCCCCGAGCGCGGGCACCGTCGCCTACGACATCCTCATCATCGGCGCGTCCTCGTAAGACCCGGCCGAGAGACAAGGGAAGGAGCTGAAAGATGCCTGACGTCAACGGCAAGAGCGCAGGGTTCATCGGGTACAACGCCCGGCTGTCCCGATCGACCGCCGGCAACGCCGGCCCGTGGACCCCGATCCCCGAGGTCAAGAGCTTCGACCCCGCGGAGGCCACGGTCGACGAGGCCGACTTCACGCACCTGGAGTCCCCGAACAAGGTCAAGGAGTTCAAGGCCACGTTCAAGGACAACGGGACGATGTCCGTCACCTGCAACTTCCTCGACCCCGTCGCTGACGCGGCCGGGGCGGCGATCCAGGCGGCGATCATCGCGGACCACGGCGTGAACAACCTGAGCTACTACTGGAAAATCGAGTGGCGTGACGACGCCGCGACCGTCCGCAAGACGGTCATCTTCCCTGGCTACGTCGCCACCGCGAAGCCGCCGAACACCACGATCGCCGACCCCGTCGACTTCTTGTTCTCGATCCGGGTGAGCGGCGCCGCCGTCTGGTCGTAGAGCCGTGGCGAACCTGTTGCGTGGCGAGGTGCCCTTCCGGGCCGCCGGCCGCGATCTCTTCGTCTGCTACGGGACCCGAGAGCTGGCCGAGATCCAGACGGCTCTCGGGTTTCGTCGTCCCGACCCATTCCAGCCGGACGTGGCCGAAGAGGTGGACGAGCCATCCCTGAAGGACGGAAAGCCGAAGCTCGACGGAAAGGGCATGGCGACCTTCCGCAAGGTCCGCGTGCTCGTGGACGCAGCGGAGCGGCAGCGCCGGATGTTGACCGCGTTCGAGGCGGCCTGGCTGCGGCCGGACCCGGAAGCCGCGCTCGTCTGCTTTCGGATCAGCCTCCGACCGTGGGAGCGGGAGTCCGGCGCAAAGCTCTCGGAGGAGGAGTTTCACCGGATCGCGCAGGCCCTCGGGCTCGCGCGGATCAACCTGCTCCACATGGAGGCCATCGGGCACGGGATCTACCTGAAGGGCGAGGAGGACGGCGAGGGAAAAGCGGCGGGCGCGGCGTCAGTCTCTACGACCTAGACCATCTGCTACAGGAGGCGCTTCGGTGCGGGCTCACGGTGGACAGCTACTGGACCATGACGCCGCGCGAGGTGCAGCTTTCGATCCGCGCCGCTTCGGAGATCAGGCTCGACCGTCTCGACGAGCTCACCTATGCCGCCTGGCACGGGGCGCTCTGGGGCGGGGTGCAGCGCGCGAAGAAGTTGCCCGATCTCAAGGACGCGCTCGCCGTGCGGCAGCGGCGCGGGAAGCCCAGGTCATTCGAGGCAGAGATCAGGCGGTGGGAGATTTTCTTCACCTCCGCGCCGAGCGGGAAAGGTAACTGATGGCCGGCGAAGAAACGATCGGTCGCGCAACCGTCCAACTCGGCGCCGACGGCTCGAAGCTCGCGCCCGAGATGGCGGCGGCCATGGCGAAGGCGCAGGGTGCCCTCGACCGCGCGAACAAGCAGATGGAGAAGGCCCAGGCCTCGACGATGAAGGCCATCCAGGGCCACATCGACAAGATCAACGCGACTCGTCCGACGAACGAGATGCGGATGCTCGAGCAGGCCGTGCTCAAGCTGGGCGGCTCGTCGAAGCTCTCGGGCGACCAGCTCAAGCGGGTGACGGCCGAGGTGAACGCGCTGGCCGCGGCGGGCGCCAAGGTGCCGGCGAGCCTCCAGGGCCTGACCGGGATGGGGTCGAAGCTCGGCGCCGCGTTCTCCTCGCTCACCACGGGCGGCGGGGTGTCGGGTGCGCTGGCCGCCATCGGGCCGGCCGGGCTCGCTGCGGCGGGCGCGCTCGGGGCCGTGACGCTCGCGGGGACGAAGGCATTCGGGGCGATCTCGGATCTCGCCAGCCAGGCCGAGCAATGGTCGAACACCGCGGCCTCGACGGGCCTCGGGATTGACACCGTGCAGCAGCTCTCCGCGATGCTGGAGGACGCGGGCATCCCGGCCGAGGCTCTCGGCTCAGCAATGAAGGCCCTGCAGAAGGAGATCGCCAGCGGCGGCGAGAAGGTCGCCAAGTTCGGGATCGACGTAGAAAAGCTGAAGGGCCAGACGCCGGAGGAACAGCTCCGCGCAATGGCGAAGATCATCTCAGAGATCGAGGACCCGACTGATCGAGCGGCAGCGTCTGTCGCAGCGTTCAAGGATGCCGGAACGGTTCTGATTCCCGTCATGGACGGTGTCGCGACGGGGGCCGACAAGATGTTCGCGGCGCTGGGTGCGGAACAAATCGCCGCCCTGAAACAGGCTGACGATACGCTCGACGCCTTCGGCCGCAAGTGGGACCACACGAAGAAGATCGTCCTCTCGTCCGTCGTGCAGATGATCCAGGGCTTCAAGGGCTTCGCTGGGACGATTCCGATCTTCCTGCCCAGCGCCGCAGTCGCGGCCGGCGCAGCGCCTGGCGCTCCGAAGCCGACATCCGACGCCGAGGCCGAGCGGAAGAAGCGCGCGGCGGAATTCGCCCAGAAGGCGGCGCACGACAAGGCGGAACGCTCGGCGGAGTCGGCCCGGAAGAAGGCGGCCGACGAGCTGCTCGCAGTGCGCCGGAAGTACAACGAACTGCAGGCCTCCATCGTCAAGGCGACATCGGACGAGGCCTCGCTCATGCGCGACCTCGACGAGCAGTCCAAGTCGCTGCTCGCGACGCAGGAGCAAATCGCGAAGGAGAGCCTCAACGCGAAGAAGGAGACGCGCCTCCGCGGCGGCGACATGCTGCCCAGCGTAGGGGGCGCCGGGCTCTGGACGACGCATCAGGACGTGCTCGACCAGGAGATGGAGAATGCCGCCGCGAAGACGGACCAGGTTGCGACCGCGACGAAGGACTGGACCTCGACGCTCGGCACGCTCGCCGACAACCTCAACGTCCTGGCGCAGACCACAGGCGGACTCACCGGGAAGATCGTGGGCTTCGCGGCCTCGCTCGCCTCCGGCCTGGGGGGAGCACTCGCCGGCCTCCAGGGGATCAAGAGTAGCGGCGGGGGACTGATGGGCTTCCTCGGGAAAGCCTCTGGGGCCCTCGGGATGGTCGGTTCCGTAGTAGGGCTCGCCGGCTCGCTCTTCAAAGGACTCAAGTCCATTTTCGGCGGGAAGTCGAAGGAGCAGAAGGCGGCCGAAGCCGCGGCGAAGAAGCAGGCGGCCGACGACGCGAAGGCCCTGAAGGTCGAGACCGCGCAGAAGAAGCTCGCGGCGGCCGAGCAGGCCAAGGGCTTCGCGGAGTCGCTGCAGGAGAAGATCGCGGCCGGCGGCATGTCGGAGAAGCTGACCGCCGCCCTCCAGGGCTTCGTCGGCAAGATGGGGGAGGCCCTCGGCAAGCTCGGCCTGGGGATCGTGGACGCCCGGCTGAAGGACTCGAAGGAGTTCCAGGGGGCGGCCGGCGCGGCTGGCGACGTGGCGGGCGCGATGGGTGCCGCGCGCGAGGCCGGCATCGCGGACGTCGGGCTCCAGGCTGCCGCCACTGGCGCCGCTGCGGCGATCCAGGAGCAGGCCATCGCGGCCGCGCGAGAGGCCGGGCTTTCCGACATGGAGGCAGCGAAGCAGGGTTCCCTCGCCATCGCCGCGATCCTGAAGGAGCAGCTCAACGCCAGCATCCAGAGCGGGACTGACCTCGACGCGAACACGATGGCGCTGCTCGAGGAGGCGAAGAAGAACGGGATCAACATCCTCGCCGACCCCGCCATCGAGAGCCTCGCTGTACAGCAGAAGCAGTTGGCGGTGCTGGAGGCGATCGACCAAAAGTTCGCCGGCGGTGGAATGGCGACGAACCTCGCCAGGGAGTCTGCGAAGGCTGCCGCCGAGAAAGACTTCGGGGCGGCCAGCGGCTTTGGGCCGATGATCACCCCGAACCTCGGGCACGGCCTGGGCCCCCGCATCCAGACGCACCCGGGCGAGCTCGCCATGGTCATCCCCCGGTCCCGCATGGGGGCCTCCGGGCTCCTGAGCGCCGCCTCGGGGCTCTACTCCTCGCCGCGGGGCCGGATGGGCCGCGGCGGGAACACCACGACGATCAACCTGGCGATCAGCGAGAACCCCTTCCAGAGCACCGAGGGGGCGCGCGCGCTGCGGAGCCACACGCTGAAGACGGTCGAGCGCGAGACCGGCAAGCGCCTCGCGGCCCTGATCGCGTCCGGGCGGGCGTAGCGTGCAGTCCGCGGCCCTCCTCGAAGCGCGCGGGCGCGGTGCGCCGATGTTCCCGGCCCTCCGCGTGACGTGGGCGGCCCGCGGCCTCGCGCTAGGCTCCGGGGTCTACGCCCCCGAGGGGATGCTGACGGCCGGCGGACAGGTTACCGCGGTCACGAAGCCGGGCGGCTGGGAGCCGATCGAGTACGGCTCCGGCATCCGATCGAACGAGCTCGAGGCCGTGACGACCGCGGTATCGGTCGAGGACGCCGACGGCTCTCTGATCCGGATGCTGGAGACCTACGACCCGCGGGGCTCCGTAGCGTCGATCGACTGGGCCTCGCCCCGGCTCGTCGCCGGGGATTGGGAGCCGCTCTTCCGCGGTGTCATCTCCGACTGGGCACGCGATGACGTGGAGGAGGGCGGACTCTACACGAAGCTGCTGCTGAAGACGGACGACACCGTCCAGCGGTCTCCCGTCCCGCCCGGCACTTTCGAGCGAACCCTCTGGGGCGGCGCCTCGGAGGGCACGATCTACGGGACGCATCTCCCGCTTCTCACCGGGATCCACGACAGTTGGCAAATCACGGCGCGCGGCATGGTGGCGGCCCCGAACATCCGCTACGACGAGACCCAGGGCTATTGGTGGCTCGCCTCGATCGACCAGCAGATCGAGATCACGCGAGTCTACTTCGACGGGATCCCGATGGGGACCGTTGGCTGGTCGGTGGTCCGCGGCGTCTTCGGCCAGCACTACCTCACGGTGATCGTGGTGGCCGAGGGCTACCAGCCGAGCAAGGGAGTGATCGTCTCATTCGACTGCCAGGGGCCCGACGAGGACGGGCTGATCGTGGGCAGCGCCCTCACCGGGGCACCGGACCAGCTCCGCATGATCATCAACGAATACGGCTACCGGACGCCCCCGCTTCGCGGCTGGCGCGGTGACGCCAGCGTGATCGACGCGGCCTCATGGGATGCGGCGTCCGCGTGGTTCGCGCTCTACCGCATCGAGTCGGCGCGTTCGTTCGGGGGCGAGCAAAATCCAGAGTCGGTCGCCGAGGTGATTCAGTCGTTCCTCGACGCCTACCCGTTCACGCGGATCTGCTGGACGCCACTCGGGACGCTGAAGTTCGGCATCATCGACTTCGATGACGTGGACCCCCCGGTCGCCTCGCGCTTCGACCTTGCGAAGCATCACGCGGGCGGGCGGGTGCCCTTCGTGCCGGGCGATACCCGCGAGGTCTACACCCACGTCAAGACGGCGTTCATGTGGGGTGCGGCCGAACAGAAGTACGTGAGCGAGTATCAGGCGCACGACGTCGCGGCGCTCCCGGAGAAGGTCGTGCTGCCGCTCGAGAACCCGTGGTCTCAGTGCCGGCTCACGCAGGCCACGCCGACCAACCCGGCGCCCCCGGCGGACCCCGTGCCATGAAACGCTCTATCGTCTTGAAGGCGACGACGGTCAGCGCCGTCCTTCCCCCGGGCGGCGCGATCGATCCAGGCACATCGCCCTACCCGGGGAGCAACACGCCGTTCGCCACCCTGTTTGACACGCTGAATCACCCGGCGCCGGTGAACGGCGAATATGCCTACTTCTGGCCGGGGAGCAGCGCCGATCAGTGGGCGATGGGCTTCGAGACTGGGCCGACACTCTCACGCTTCACGAAGGTCACGATCACCGCCGGGTTCGACTACTCCCAGGCAAAGGGCCCCGAGGGGCCTCCGGGGCCGTGGTACTTCCCGCCGGACAACTCGAACGGGCCCGGATGCGCGTTGCTCCTGCGGAAGCGTGACCTCTCGACCTGGCTCGTCGGCACTGGCACCGCGGCCTACGCATTCCTGAGCACCGACGACAACAACGTGAACATCAACACGAATCCTAACTATAAACTCCACACGCTGACGTGGGAAATGGCGGCGCACCCGGAGGGCGGCGTCTGGACCCTCACCGACATCAACAACCTAGCGGTGGGCGCGGGGGCGATCTACAGCAACGGGCCCGGTGGCCTGCCCTTCGACCCGGCCGGCCACGCCTTCCATAAGATTCGCGTGCCCTACCTGACGGTCACGCTCGAGGTCGAGGATCTCGGCGGCTACGTCGACAACGTGCGGACGGCGACCTCGCTGGTCCTCCGGATGATGCGCCGGGCCCGCAACGTCATCACGCCGCGCTACCTGGCCGAGCATGGGACCGGCGAGCTGTTCGACCGCATGTACTTCGAGCACCCCCGGGGCCCGTCGGTCGGCGTCGAGGGCTGGGGGCCGCGGCGCCTCGAGCGGCGGGCCGGGATGATTCTGAAGCGGACCATCCACCCGGAGGCGTTCGCCTACGAGGACGAGGCGTTCGACCTCCACGCGTTCGCCTGCCTGTGGTGGGCGGCATACCGAATCGACGGTCCGTGGTCCACCGAGCTGCAGGGCCTCGCGCTGCTCGACAAGGGGCGCGGCTTCACCCACGCGCGGGCTCAGGATGCATGGTCGCAGCGGCCCGGAGACGGTGCCCTCATGCGAGTGCTCGAGGGCTACCCGACGCTCTCGTTCGAGGGCCTCCCGGTACAGGGCGGCGGCGACGAGAGCGTCTGCCTGAGGAATTACGATCTCATGCAAGCCGGGTGGAGCACGGTCGGTGCGACCGGTGCCTTCACCGCGACCGCCGATACCGACGTCGTGATGGCCGAGGAGCTGGGCTACCTGTCGAGCTGCAAGCTGACCTACGGCGGGGGCGGTGCCATGGGCGGGCGCGAGTCCAGCCTTGGCACGTTCCCTCGCGCGGATGGGGACTTCCTGCACGTTCGGTCGATCGTCAAAAACACGAGCATCGTGGACCCCGTCACGCAGTTCGGTGAGTGGTACCTGAAGCGCAGCGGGGGAGGCCTCGGGGCGCCTGAGTTCTGGAACGAGGCGGGCCGCGTCTGGCAGGTCGCCGCCGCGTACAACCCGATTCCGAGCACCGAGATTTTCGGCGAGGCGATCGCTGACGCCATCCCCTGCGATGCCCCGGGCGCCACGAGCGACCCGACGTACGTGGTCGCTGTCGGCCGCTTCTCATCGGTCATGGGGCCGGTGACGCTGCACGGGGCCATCGTGGACGTGCAGCACTCGGACAACACCCAGGCCGGCGCTAGGACGCCGCTCGTCACGCTGGACGCGGCGATCACGCGGGTGGCCGACACCCATAAGATGGATCAAGTGTGGGGCAGGGAGTTGTGGGTCCACGAGCGCGGGACGGCGGTTGTGGAAGTGCGACCGTTCTGGCGCGCGGCTTCGCTGCCGAACGGGGCGGTCAAGCCCTTGCTTCACGCGCAACACGCTTCGGCGGGCACCGGGACATGGCAGGCGCTCCAGTTCGTGGCGGTGACGGGGAGTCCTGATCTTGTGCGCTTCGAGGCGGCGATCGACGGGGAGGCGACCTTCCAACTCGACTGCCCGCTGACGGGCATCGACCTGACGCGGCTGCACGTTCTCCGCGCGTGGTGCCGATGGCTCGGCGCGGACGGCTGGTCCGAATGGGGGCCCTACTCGGTAGAGGTCGGCTTCGCTGTCTTCCTCAAGGCGACCGGCGTGCTCGTCGGGACGGGCTCCGTGCTGGGCCGGCTCGCATCGGAGACCGCTGTTCCGACTGCGCGCGACTACCTGGGCATTGGCACGGATGAAACTCGTCAGGCCGATGCCTGGATCCGCATGGGCGAGACGCGGCGGAATCCGCTTCACGGCCTCGAAGCCGTTTGGAAAATCTAGATGGCACGCAAGCGAGCCGACGACTTCGAGAGCACCTTCATCGCGGCGCGGCGCCGCTTGCAGACGCTCGGCTCTGTCCTCATCCCTGCGCCTACCACGATCGGCCCGCACGTCCACCACGCTTCGGAGATCGTCGTCACGCCCGAGACGGTGACGGCGCTCATCGCCGCCGACGACGCCCAGGAGGGCCTCGAAGAGCTGGGTTACGAGAAGCTCGCACGCAGCGGTGAGCAACCCTGGCTCGGCCCGGACCCGCTCGACATGGCGGGCTTCCCGATCAAGAACATCGACGCCCTGCGCTTCGAGCTTGACCCCGAGAACGTCGTGGCCGAGGGCGACCTGCAGTGGAGCACGTCGAGCGGGATCGACCGCCTGGTGATGACGCTGGCCGGGACAGCGGGGCTCGTCCAGACCCCGTTGGGCGGCGTCTACGTCCGGGTCAAGAACAGCACCGGGATCAACTTCGCAGCCGCTGTCCCGGTCCACGCCTACGACTCGGACTTCGCGAACAACCTGCTCCTCATCGACAGGCTCGATACCACGACGCCGCTGCAGGGGAGCATCGCGCTGGGTCTCACCATGCAGGCGATCGACGATGGCGCCGAGGGCTGGATCTGCTGCCATGGCTACCTGGGGGGCGTGGACCTATCGGGCTACAACCCGGCCGACAAGCTGAACGTCAACGGCCTCGGCACCATGAGCACCGGGGACGTCGGCAAGGGCTGCGGTTGGCGCATCCGCATGGGCATCGTGATCGACGCCGCGAACCCGGGGTCCATGTGGGTGAGCGTCGAGCATCGGCCGATCCTCGGCGAGCTGTCCGACGTGGAGGTCACCTACAACGGGGGCCCGGACTACTTCGACCATCCGCAGTGGCTCCCGTCCGAGGGCTGCGACGCCTGGCGGGACTACCCGGCGAGCCTGTTCCCAACGCGCACCGAGATCGCCGACTTCGCGGTGGCTGACAAGAACGTGTTCCTCTTCGTGGACGCGGGCGGGGCCGACGTCACGGTGACGCTGCCCACGGCGACCGGCACGACCGCGCGGATCGGCCGCGTCCTGCACGTGAAAAAGATCGACGCCACGCGGAACCTCGTCATCATCGATGGCGATGGGACGGAGCCGATCGACGGCGAGCTGACGCAGTCGCTCGTATTGCCGCAGGAGCAAATGTCGCTCATCTGCTTGGACGGCGAGTGGAGGGCCATGTGATCCTGAGACAGCTTGAGCTTGCCGCCGAGTCTGGCGGTGCCCAGGGCTCGCTAAACGGCGCGAGCTCGGTCGAATTGGTAGCAGAGCCGGCCGCAGGCTTCGTGCGGTGCGTGGACTCCGTGCGAATCCTCAACATCGACACGGCAGTCGTCACGATCACCGTACGAAAGACGATCGCCGGACCGACGCACTACGCCTTCGACCAGGCGACGGCCCTCGTGGTCAACACTGCGTGGAATCCGGTGGACGCATCGAAGGTGATTCGGCTGGCGGTAGACGAGTCGATCACGGCCCTCATGGCCGGCGCCGCAGCGACTACGAATCCCACGTGGGTCGCATCGTGGATCGACGTGCCCGTGCCAGTTTGATCGGGGGAAATGGAAATGGCGGACTGGCGATTCTCGGTAGGCTCACTCGTCAGCCGGGCCCCGCGGGCACCGGTCGCCGTCGCCCCCGCCGCGGCCGACGCCCTCCTCCCGCTCGCGAACCTCGGCACCGGCTACCCGGACCAGCAGGGCGGGCTCACCTGGCGCAGCGACGGGGCATACGCGATCGACTGCGACCTCAACCTCCTCGCGGAGACGAGCGCCGCGGCCGACGCGCCGACGGGCTGGCGCGATCTCCTCAACGTCCTGGCCGGCACCCCGGGGCTCCCCGCCAACCCGCCGGACTGGGGGAACTACGGGGGCCGCAACCCCGCGCTCCGGCTCTACCGGCCCACCGTGCAGTACCTCGACGTGATGCCCGGCGAGGCCGTGAAGCTGAGCGCCAGCATCCGCTGGCCCGCCGCAGCCGCGGGAGCCACAGGCATCCGCGTGCGCGTGGTCGACGGCTGGTCCGGGAAGGGCTGGAACGGAACCACGTGGGCGGATGGCGGCGTCCTGGACAGCCAGCTCGTGGCCGACACCTGGAAGGACATCGCCGAGCAGGTTGACGCGGACGTCAACCGCTCGGAGCGGTCCACGTACTCGGTCATCTTCGAGCCGATCGCCGCCAGCTACGGGGCGACGACCTACTGCTACGTGAGCGCGAACGCAGCCGCGGGTACGCCAGCCCTCTTCGCCGAGGTCGATACCGTGGCCATCGTCGGGCACAACCTGCCGGACGGCGCCACGGTCACGCTGGCCCCGCAGCCGTCCGGGCTATCCCTCGCGATCATCCCAGCGCAGCCGTCGATGTCCGCGACCACGATGTCCCAGCTCGTCCAGACCTGGCGGCTCACGATCCAGATGCCGGCGGGGAACCAGCCGCGGCCCGAGCTCGGCGAGGCGTGGATCGGCAAGGCGCGCACGCTGCTCGGCCACGCCCCGACGCTGCCGATCTCGGTCACCGAGGGATCGCCCGGCCAGACGCGCGTGGAGGGCGGCAGCGGGCGCCTCGCTGTGGTCGGCACCGGGACACCGACGCGGGCCTCGCTCATGCTCCAGTTCGTGTTCGACGATGCCGGCTACCGGCAGGGCCGCGATGCTGTGGCCCGGCTGACGCGCTTCGGCGAGGAGCCGCTGCTGCTGCTGCCCAGCGAGTCTTTCGAGGGCGCCGGACGCATCTACCATGGCCGGCTGGGGGCCGAGGTCGCCTACTCGAGGATCACCCCGGGGGCGGACGATGCGCTGCGCTCGTTCACCTGGGAGTTCGAGGAGTCGCCGCTGGCGGCTCGGTAGCGGTTGAGGGGCGGGGGGGAGTTACCCGGACTTGGCACGCCGTGCCTCCCCGTCCCTTGGGGACCCGCCCCGCAAAGCGTAGCACAAAACTACGCAAATGCTAGGGCTTCCTGTCGCCGACCCTGGCTCGAGGGACCTCGCCGCCGAGTGACCGCATCCCGGCCCAGGCGCGGGCCATGACGTAGGGGACCACGGCGGCCCCGATCCCGACAAGGGCGCCCTGCCCGGTGCGGGACACGAGAGCGTCGAAGAGCAGCAGCCGCATCCTGAGTATCTGCACCTCTCGTCCTCCGGGCTCAATCTTACCGCTTGACATCGGCAAGTCAAGTGCCTATTGTGTGGGAGACATGACGAGCAAGGAGCTGCGGGAGGCATTAGTGGACCTGGGGATGGATCAGCGGCAGGCGGCGGGCTACCTGCGGGTCAGCGACCGGCTCCGCTCCCGGCCACGGGTGAACGGCACAACGCAAAAACTGCAGAACTTGTCGCAGCCCCGCATCACCGAGATCCATGCGCTGATCCCCTCGGTGCGGAGCGGCTCGATGTCCTCGTAGGTCTCCACACGGGAGAGCCGAACGGCGATTCCCCGTTCCCCGGAAGACGCGCGTTCGATGAGCCCGGGCAGCTTCCGGTATTCATCCGGACCGACAACAACGTCGACGATTCTCTTTTCCTCGATCAGGTCGTTTCGCAGTCGCTCCGCCATGCAGCCGAGGACACCAACGACCAGGTCGGGTTTCTTTCTCTTGTAACTCTGGAAGAGCCCCAGCCGGCCGTGGACCCGTTGCTCGGCGTTGTCCCGGATCGCGCAGGTGTTTACCAGGATAACATCGGCCTCTTCAATGGTGCCGGCGAGGGTGTACCCACCCGCAG
>Ga0209253_10003665_pt1 | contig 13467 bp, 15 predicted proteins | sample FrelakmetBRP12BR_FD_187145 | JGI IMG/M metagenome (GOLD analysis project Ga0209253, IMG submission 187145) | Freshwater lake sediment microbial communities from the University of Notre Dame, USA, for methane emissions studies - BRP12 BR (SPAdes)... | ecosystem: Environmental > Aquatic >...
ACCGGCGATGGGGTCCGGGTGCAGTCGTCCGGGGAAGGGGTCCGGTTCCTGTTCTTCTCCGGCAGGCCCATACACGAGCCAATCGCATGGGGCGGGCCGATCGTGATGAACACGCAGGAGGAACTGCAGCAGGCGTTCTTTGAATACCGGAACGGGACGTTCATCAGAACACGAGCGTAGCGGGCGGGCGACGACGTGTCCGGCAGTAGTACCGGCACCGATACCTTGAAATCCGAACTGCTTGCATTCATTTCCTATATACATCTCGGGGAGGCAGACACACCATGAAAATAACAGAAGTCACAAAGGTCCCATCAGGCGAAAACCCGCACCACGTAGATGCACGGAAGGTTTATGATTCGCCCCACGCGATGGCAGTCGTCATCACCCTTCAGCCGGGCGAATCGTTAAAAAAACACATCACACCGGTCGATGTCTTCTTCTATGTGCTGGAGGGCACCGGGATTATCGAGATCGGTGACGAGAAACAGGCAGTGCAAAAGGATATGCTTGTCGAGAGCCCGGCCCGTATTCCGCACCGCTGGTCCAATGAAAGCACCGCGGCATTCCGCGTTCTTGTCGTCAAAGTGCCAAAACCGACGGAAGAAACAAAAATACTGTGAGATTGGAATATTTAGAGACCTGGCCTTTTTGCCAGGTTCATGTTATATCATCCCAAGTGGAAAGAAAGAATTACAACAAAAGAACTTCAGAATGGATTATCAATCCCCCAACGGGAAAAAGGGTCAAGGTTCTACCGTGCCAGAAAAAAGGGCAGTCATGGCAGGGGTCATCATTTGCATTGTTGTCATCACCGGAGTCGTTGCGCTCGTCATCCTTGCCCAAGCTCCTGCCGGCAGTACAACTACTCGCACACAGACCGTTCCGGCAACGACCGAAATCCCTGCCGTACCGCAGGCAGTCCGGCGGCCTGTTGGACAAATTACGACCATTCCACAATTGCTGCCGGTGGATTTTTCACTTGAGGCCGGACCCCATGAGAATTGCGGGCTGACCTGCCGTCAGCTGACACCCACCATCACCAATACAGGCACGGAGACAGCGCACAACGTCTGCATCTCCCTTGTTGTTTACAACAGCAGGGGTGACCTCATTTTCCTGAACGGCGGGCCCTCCATCAGACATTGCATCGGCACACTTGCTGCAGGGGAATCGAAGAGTGAACCAATCGTCATCAATGCAGATTGCGGTTTTCTCGCTTCCAAATGCCTCCGGCAGACGCTGGTGCTGAAAACAGAGGTGACATCCGATGAAACAACGATCCGGTTCCCCGACCAGCTGATCGCGGTTTAGGGCACCCCTTCACTACGAACCCGGATAGGGAACCAGTCCCCATTACAAAAAAATCCTGCGTTTGTACCCTCACGCTATAGTTTGAGGTTCAGGAACGGGACAATAAATTTTATCGTTTTAAAAAAAATATTAAAATAATAGATATCCTGTATTCATCAGGGTGCTGGTTACCCCAATGGTGACGAAATTTCCGATACACAATCCCATTGCCTTGGATGAGGATAAAACCGATGAAACCGCAGAAGCTTCCTACTGGGACTCCCTCACCACGCCAAAGCCGCTCATCTTTGCGGTTGTCGTGATCATCGGCGTTATCCTGGAAATTGTGGTTCACCTCATCCTTAATGTTTCCGTTGTCTATATCAATTTCTTTTACTTAATTATCGTCCTTGCCGGGCTCTGGTACCAGAAGAAGGCCCTCTGGTTCGCGCTCTTTTTCAGCGGCCTGTATATATCCGTGGAATTCCTGCAGACCGGGAACCTGGGAATCGAAGCGCTCATCCGTGCGCTCATCCTCTGCCTTGTTGCTGTCGTCGTTGGAAGTATTTCTGACCGTATCATCGTGCTGCAGAAAGGGCTGATCTCACGAAACACCCAGCTGCAGGAGTCACGCAGAGCACTGGTGGAGGCAAATAAAAAACTGACCCTTCTGTCAAGTATCACCCGCCACGATATCAACAACCAGCTGACTGCACTCCTGATGTGGATTGAGAACGCACGGGCGAGTTCCCAGAATCCGTCCATGCTTGATTTTCTCGCAAAGCAGGAATCTTTGGTGCACAATATTGAACGCCAGATTGCCTTCACCCGGGACTACGAGGAGATCGGGGTCCACGCCCCCCAGTGGCAGCGTATTGAGACATTGATTGAGTCCGCCAGGCGGACACACCCGTCAAGGGACGTCGCGATGGACGTGGCACTCGACGGTCTCGAAATTTGCGCTGATCCTCTCCTTGAAAAGATATTTTCAAACCTGATAGACAATTCCCTCCGGCATGGTGAACGGGTCGGCAGGATCTCTTTCTCATACACGAGGGACGGCCCTGCGCTCACGGTCGTGTACGAAGACAACGGAACCGGGATTGTGGCGCCTGACAAGGAGCGGATCTTTGAGAAGGGCTTCGGGCACCACACCGGGATGGGGCTGTTTTTGTCCCGGGAGATCCTCGGCATTACCGGTCTTACGATCCGTGAGACAGGTGCCTTTGGGATGGGGGCACGGTTTGAGATCGCCGTCCCCGAAGGCAAGTTCCGGTTTCCTGCAAAAAACCCGTAGGGCGGACAGGATCACGTGCAGAATGAACAGTGGCTATAATTGATGACAGGGAATCGGGTTCCTGATATACCATGCATCTTCCTCAAAGAGGAACGGCACATACCTGAAAACCACCTTTCACGCCCCTATATCGTCACCCGGCGGAAGACCCGGACGCTCATCGCGGTGACTGCAATTCCCAGAATCGTGAGGGCGGCAATCTGGACCGAGGGGAAGGCCCCGGCATTCACCGCACGGATCGCATCGATCGCGTAGCTGAGCGGGTTTATCGTCGCCAGGATCCGCAGCCAGTCCGGCATGACACTGTAGGGCATCAGGGCACTCGAGGTGAAGAAGAGCGGCAGGGAGATCATCGTGTTGACGGCAGCGAACGAATCGTGGTCTTCCAGGTACAACGCGAGGGTTGTTGCAAACGCAGAGGTGAGTATGCCGAATAAAAACAGGATCAGGTACGTAAGCCCGTACTGGACGGGGGTATACACCGATTCCCCGATCAGCACCGCGATGACAAGGATGATCGTCACCTGGATAAGCCCCCGCACGCTTACAAACAGGATCTTGCCGAACAGGATGTCCTCCCGTGGTGCCGGGAGGGCGAGAAACTTGTTCAGAAAACCAAGGATCTTGTCAAACATCAGGAGCGTCCCGCCCGACAGTCCGGCAGAGAGCATGGTCATGACAAGGATACCGGGCGTGATGAACGCCAGGTAATTGTCGGTGAACCGGATCGGAAGCGCGAGCCCGATAAAGATCAGCCATGCGGCAGGCATGACAAGGGCAGAGAAAACGGCGACCCTTCCCCGGACCCAGCGCAGGAAGTCACGCTCGATGTACCAGACAACCCCCCTCATCGTCTCCTCCTCAGCATCGTCCTGAATTTTGTCTGGTCAAATCCTGCCGGCTCCTCGGGCGTCCCGACCGTATGAAGGAAGACGTCATCCAGCGTTGGTTCCCTCAGTGAGAGCGATCGCACCCTGACACCAGCCCTTGTGAACGCATCAGCAAGGACGGGGAGGGCCTCACGCCCGTTCTCCGCAAGGAACGATGCCTCGTCGTTGGCAAAGGCAAACAGCGTGATGCCGTTCATCCCGGGATCCCTGAATGTCCCGTCAATTTGAGCGGTGATCACATCGTTGCCGAGCCGGGCCTTGAGGTCGGGGGGGGAACCAAGGGCAAGGAGCGCACCCCTGCTGATAATGCCAACCCGGTCACAGAACCGATCTGCCTCGTCCATGTAGTGCGTCGTGACAAAGATGGTAATGCCGCCTTTTTTTAACGCCGTGATGTGCTCCCATATCGTGGCGCGGGCAGCGACATCGAGCCCGAGTGTCGGCTCATCGAGGAAGAGGACGTCAGGCTCATGCACGAGCGCCTGCACCAGTTCGAGGCGGCGGCGCATCCCGCCGGAATAGGTCTTCACGAGCTCATCCGCACGGTCATAGAGCTGCATCACCGCCAGCAGCTCGTCTACCCGGTCTTTTGGGGCAGCCACTCCGTAGAGGCGGGCAAACAGCAGCGCGTTCTCCCGCCCGGTCAGCTTGATGTCCACCGCCATGTCCTGCGGCACGTAGCTGAGTGACCGGCGTACCAGTTCCCCCTCCCGGCCGATATCGTGCCCGCAGACTGTCGCGGTGCCTTCCGTGGGGCGGAGCATGGTGGTGAGCATGAGAACAGTCGTTGTCTTGCCCGATCCGTTGGGACCCAGCAGGGCAAACACCTCCCGGTTGACGGAAAGGGTGAGGTGGTCGACAGCACAGAGTTCCCCGTAGTACCGGGTCAGGTCACGGGTCTCGATTGCATTCATGGGGAGGTTCTCCGCCGCCGAGCATCCCGCAGACCCGCTCCATGAGCGCGTGGTGACGGCGCAGGTGGTCGAGATACGATGCACTCCGTTTGTCAACCGGTACAGGGGTGAACCCGATGTTGCAGTCTGTATCCCAGAGGATAAGCCCTTCTGCAGGTGCCGGCGGGACCAGGTGATCTGCCGGTTCTTCGAGCAGGGTGACGATCGATCCCTCGTCTGCCTCCCCCGCACCGACCCGCCAGAGGGCGGTCGCCATGCTCCGGACCTGGTGCCAAAGGAAGCTGCCTGCGGTCACTTCGAAATATACAAAACCGTTCTCGTCCTCCACTGCGACCGACAGGACCGTGCGGTCCGGGTTCCTGCCCCGTATCCGGGCAAAGTTCGTAAAGTTGTGATCCCCCAGAAATTGCTGCGCCGACCGTGCCATGGCACCCATGTCCGCGGGCAGGGCGGGGAAATAATACCGGTACGTGCGCGAACGGGCATCGTACCGCGGGTGGAATTCCGGGATCACCTCAGCATACCCAGTACACCAGCAGTCCGGCGGGAGCTGGATGTTGAGGGCGGCGATCGCACGGTCAGGAGATCCTGTCGAAAATGCAACCACCTGCCCACGTGCATGCACGCCCCGGTCGGTACGCCCGGCTGACAGGAAACCCGCCTCCCGGAAATCTGAAAAAAGGTCAAGCCTCCGGCATGCAGCGATAAACTCCCCCTCAACCGTCCGGTGGGCTGCCTGCATCTGTGAGCCAAAGAACCGTGTTCCGATATAGGAAACGCGAAACGCAAGCCTCATTTCAGACGCACGCGCCGTGTGAACCGTGCGATCCTTCTCCACGTGCTCTTCAGCGACTGGCGGGTATAGGTGCGGAGCGGGGTTTTTCGGCCGCCTGAAGAGACCTTGCCGTCGCGAATCGCCTGCAGGATGGCAGGGACGGTCAGTTCGGCCTCCACAAATGTGCGGCCAAAGCCGACAAAACGGGCATTGTGGGCATCGCTGCCACCGACACAGGGTTTGTTCAGCCGGCGGGCGATCCGCGCGGCCTTCCGGTTCGCCGAACCGACGATAAACCGGCTGTTGAACGTCTCGACCGCGTCCACAATCGCCATCCCGGCCTTCCGTTTCCGTGCGACGCCATGCCTCCAGACATGGTACGGGTGCGGGAGGATGAGGACGGCGCCAAGGCTGCGTGCAATTTCGGCGGTCTCACCCACGTCAAGCCCTGAAGGGATAACCTCAGTGACTCCCAGAACGATGAGGTGCCCCTGTCTGGTGGAAACCTCGATGCCCGGGATCACCAGCACCCCCTTTGCGCAGCTCATCGCCTTCTTGGCACCGTCAACGGTATCATGGTCGGTGATCGCAATTGCGTCCAGCCCTACCTCCTCGGCCCGCCGCAGGATCTCTTCCACACTGCTCTCGCCATCCTTGGAAAAATTCGTATGGACGTGGAAGTCACAGGTCAGCATCAGATCATATCTTTTTTATCTCTCGGATATTAAGGGAACTTATGCGTATCCTGCTCCCCACGGGCTCCGCGACCGAAGCGGTTGTCAGGGCTGCCGCCCGTGGTTTCGATGCTGACGTGGTCGTGACCGGAGAGATCGCATCGTTTCTGACGCCCCACCAGCTCCACACGCTCCTGAAGAACAACCAGTACGATCTGGTGATCGTATCAGGCATGTGCACCGCGTTGTTTGCGCATGTCGAGAGGGAGACCGGCATTCCCATCTACCGGGGGCCCCGTCACGCTGCAGACCTCACGCTCGTGCTCCCGCTCCTTGACACCATCACGCTCTCCCGCACGGTGCCGGCGGATGAGTTCCTTGCGGCAAAGGGGGCGGAGGAGGCTTACGAAAAAATCGGGCAGATGGAACAGGAAGCGCCCTTTGACTACCTGATCCGGGGGGTGAAGATTGGCAGGACATCACGGATGAAGGTGCTCGCCGAGATCATGGACGCCCACCGGCGCGAGGATATCCGCGGGGATGTGGAGCGGTTTTTTGAACAGGGCGCCGACATCGTGGACCTCGGGTTCGGGTTCGATGCGACACCGGATGATGTGAAGCGGGTGTTCGGCGCTGTCGGGGATATCGACCGCCCGCTCGCCGCTGATACGCAGGACCCGGCACTTATCCGGGAGGCGATAGGGAGGGCGGACATTGTCCTCTCGCTCCAGTCAAAGAATATCCCGCTGGTCGGGGAAGAGGTTGCACGGTCCGGTGCTGCGGCAGTCGTCGTGCCGGACGACCATACGCTTGCCCATAATATCGCGCTCGCGAAAAAGGCAGGCATCACCTGCATCATTGCCGACCCGCTGCTCCAGCCTGCAGGCTCAGGTCTCGCCGCTTCCTTAAAAAGGTTCAGAAGATCACCGTACCCGCTCTTCTTTGGTGCCGGGAATGTGGTGGAGCTCCTTGATGCAGATTCGATCGGGATGAACGCGGTCCTTGCAGGAATCGCCATGGAACTGAACGCTTCGGTAATCTTCTCCAGCGAGCACTCGGACAAAACGCAGGGGTCTGTCCGCGAGATGCGGCGGGCGACCGAGATGATGGCACTTGCCCGCCCCCGCCCGTACCCAAAAGACCTCGGCATCGACCTGCTCACGATCAAGGAAAAGCGGCGCCGGCGCGAGCCCCCGGTCGAGTACGCCACGGTCGCACGGGCAAAACCGATGCCGGACGAGATCGAGTACGACCCGAAAGGTAACTTCCGGATCGGGATCGAGGGTGATACGATCGTTGCCGCGATCAACGGGCGTGCCATCCGGGGGATACGGTGGCAGGACGTCTTTTACACCATTATGAAAAACGGTGACGTGACGCTGCTCGACCATGCCGCATACCTTGGCAGGGAGCTCTACAAGGCAGAGCTCGCGATCCGGTACGGCAGGAGTTTTGAGCAGGACGGGGAATTCTGATACGAATCGATGTCGACCGGATACACATTTACCCAAACCTGCAGATTCCACGAATCGCACACATCATTGATGAAATGTATCATCGATTATTTTTGGGAAGATCCACCCCTGCTAAGGCGATACCTTGGAGACCTTCAGCCAAAATAAATCGTAAAATTGCCCATCCCAACCGATTACTCCATTCATCAACCCTTTTATCGTTCCCGCACCCACCTTCCTTGCATGACAACACAGGTACGCGCATCCCATATCCTTGTCAAGACCGAGGATGAGGCAAACAGGATCCTCAAACGCATCAACGACGGCGAAGACTTTGTCGCTGTCGCAAAACGGTTCTCCTCCTGCCCGTCCCGCAAGAACGGCGGTGACCTCGGCTGGTTTGGGAAGGAGCAGATGGCGGCGGAGTTCGAACAGGCTGCGTTTGCTGCGGAGAAGGGGAAGGTCATCGGCCCGGTGAAGACCCAGTTCGGCTTCCACATAATCAAGGTGACAGGGAAAAAGTAAAGCAACGGCATTCTGCATGGATTACAAATTTTTCTTAGGCATCGCGGTTGCCTTTGCCATCGTCTTCTTTGGCGCGGCATTTGCCCAGAACATTATGAAGCACCCGGCACCTGCGGTCGAAGGTGAGACACTCTACCAGGTCTCGACCATCGACGCCCTGATGCAGGGTATGTATGACGGTATTTTGCCGTTTGATGAGGTGAAACGGCACGGCGATTTCGGGATCGGAACGTTCGAAGCACTCGATGGCGAGATGGTGGCAGTGGACAACAGATACTATCAGGTGCGGTCGGACGGGATCGCGTACCCGGTCGCAGATACGATGACAACACCGTTTGCGACGGTCACGTTCTTTGAACCTGATGTCCATATTACGACTGACCACCAGATGAACTACTCGCTCTTTTCATCGTACATATCTGATCGCCTTCCATCACGGAACATGATCTATGCGATACGGATAGACGGAACGTTTCCTGCTATGAAGGTACGAAGTGTGCCGCGGCAGGTCTCTCCCTTCCTCCCGCTCACTGCTGCAGTGGCGAACCAGACGGTCTTTGTCTATTCCGGTGCAAAAGGCACCGTGGTCGGGTTCTTTCTGCCGCAGTTTTTTTCCGCACTCAACGTCCCGGGGTACCATCTCCACTTCATTTCAGAGGACAGAAAAAGCGGCGGTCACATCCTCGACTTCACTGTCCCGGAAAATACCACTTCAGAATTCGATATCACACCATCGTTTGAGATGTCGCTGCCCACAACGGGAGCATTCACGGGCGCAGACCTGACCAGGGATATGAGCGGCGATCTGGCAAAGGTCGAACGGTGACGATTCCCTTTTTTGTACAAGGATTTTTTGCGGAACAGAGCACGAATACTACTACACATGCGTGCTCTGCACTGGGAGGACGTTACCATTCCATGGCAATCCGCGGTATAAAACAGGAACTCCTCGCCCTGCTCTTCCAGATGGGGCGCGACGCCCATCCCCACGAGTTTGTCGGCGTGCTGACCGAAAGAGAGGGCATCATCGATGAGGTAAACCTGCTCCCCGGTACGGTAACGGGCGGGGAGTCGGCTTCGCTCCTCTGCGATATGATGCCGCTTTCCACCCATATCGCGGGAAGCTGCCATTCCCACCCCAACGGCGTCCTGCAACCATCAACTGCAGACGTCCGGTTCTTTCCCCGCACGGGACGCTTCCACATCATCATCGGCTATCCCTACCAGCAGGATAACTGGCGCTGTTTCACTGCGGACGGCCGGCCGTTTCGCATGGCGGTGGTCACGTGAAGCGGGTTGTTGCCACCGGGACGTTTGACCTCCTCCACCCCGGTCACCTCTACTATCTCGAGCAGTCAAAGAAACTCGGCGATGAGCTCTACGTGATCGTGGCACGCGACACCAATGTCAGGCACAAACCGCAACCGATCATCCCCGAGGAACAGCGCAGGCGCATGGTCGCCGCGCTCCGGTGCGTTGATCATGCAATCCTTGGAGACATGACCGACATGTTCCGGCCGATCGAAGAGATCCGCCCGGCGATCATCACCATCGGCTTCAACCAGCATTTTGACGAAGCGAACCTCCGGCAGCAGCTCACATCACGCGGGCTCTTTTCGGAGATCGTGCGCATCGCGAAATATGGGGATGACGAACTCTGCAGCTCACGGCTTGTCGTGCAGCGGATCGTGGAAAAACGTGGCAGACCTGATCGATAAAGCGGTCAGCCGGAATAGAACAGGTACTCTTTTTTTTGGCACCCTTTGTTTCAAGAAAAGAACTCACAGGTGACGGGTCTATTGATCGGCATCCGGATGCCATTATGCACCCGGATACCGTCTGCTGCCGGCTGTATGGCAGGAAAGGGTATGCGCTTGCACCAGACGGGGCCCGCGGAGGCCGCAATCCCTGTCAACCGTTCCGGAAACAATACCGCAAGGAACGGGACCGACCCCCCATGCGGGAAACCTTTATAGATTTCCCGCCGCATCCTCAGCATACAGGTGTGTGTCATGGTGCCAGCCATCAAAACAGAGATTTCCAAACTCAAGAGCCTTGCATGGGAGAAGGGGGCGGTCGCAAAACAGATTACAGCGACCGACATCGTTGTCTCGCAATGGGTGCGGTTCAAGTGCAGGTACGGGTGCAAGGGGTATGCCAAACACCTTGGCTGCCCGCCCTATGCCCCCTCACCGGAGGAGACACGCCGCATGGTCAGGGAGTACCAGACGGGGATCTTAATCCGGTTTGACGGCGTCCCGGGGCACCCGAAATTTTCCGGTGATGACCTGCCGGAAGATTTCCACCATTTCTACAAGGACCTGATTCTCTGGGTGAACACGACAGTTCACATGCTGGAAAAGACCGCGTTCTACGATGGGTATTACAAGGCGTTTGCGTTCGGGGGTTACCCGTGCATCTACTGTGAGGAGTGCGTGGCGGAAGAGTGTGCAGGGACCGTGGACGAGAGTATCCGCAGGAAGTGCCGGCACATGGACATGGTGCGGCCGAGCATGGAGGCGGCAGGAATGGACGTATTCGCTACTGCAAAGAATGCCGGCTGGGATCTGCAGACAATCCCCTGCAGGAACATGGAGTATGGCAAGGTCATGCACAGCAATATTGTATCGGTGGCATTGGTCCTGATTGACTGATCAGGGTCAGGCATAAAAATACAAATAACAGATTTTTTTTATTCCCGCTTCCTGTCAACGCCCGGTGTGCGCATGATGAGGCGGCCGGCGGCCCGGCATCGCCATCCACTTGCGCAGCCCGGTGCAGTATTTCGCGGTGAACGCTCCGACGATCGATGTGATGATCACCATTGATGCTATGACAGTAGCCACAAGGGGTGAGCCGTAGAGGGACGCAAGGGCGATTGAGAACTCTCCTCTGCCAATCGTGTTGCCCCAGACCTCGATGCCCGCGAGCGCTGACCCATGGATGAAGATGCCGGTCAGAATGCCGGAGATAAACTTGCTCACGACAGCAAGCAGGCTGATTGTAAGGATCATCACGATATTTATACCTCCACTGAGATCGATGGTGATGCCGAAGAAGACAAAAAAGACGACAAGAAAGACGTCCTTGAACGGTCGGGCGTGCTGCTCGAATGCATCGGGGTCGGTCGTTGCGAGGGCAGCACCCAGCGCGATTACCATCATCGTCGCCGGTACACCGATATACATCGAGAACGACGCCGTCGTGAGCACGGCAGCGAAGGTGAAGAGCAGGGGGAGCTCGTCGGATCGGTCAAGCAGGCTGATGAGAAACTCTTTGCCGTAGTGGGCAATCGCGTACAGGATCGCAAGGACCCCAACAATCTTCAGGAAGAAGACCAGCGGGTTCTGATCTCCTGCAGAGATAATGGCAAGGAAGATGATGAGCACGAGGTCCTCAAAGACCATCAGCCAGATGACCGTCTCAGCCTCGCGCATCATCAGCTTCCGGTTCTCGATCAATGATGTGATCGCCATCGCGGTGCTTGAAATATAGAACGCCGATGCGATGACGGCTGATTCAACAAGTGAGAAACCGAAGAGGTATGCGGCGAGAAACCCGATCAGCATATTCACGTTGAGGTCGATTATACCGCTTGTCAGGACCGCAGAACGGTTCGCTGCGATCCGTTCGAGCTTGAGCTCGAGCCCCATGAAGAAGAGTAAAAAGATCAGCCCCATCTGGGAAAAAAAGTGGCTGATCTCATCTGATGCGACAAGCCCAAGACCGCTCTTGCCAAGCAGGACGCCCCCGAGGATGTAAAACGGGATCGGTGGGATGGAGAGGTACTTCGTGATGATCGCGAGCACCAGGCAGACAAACAGTGCGAGGACGATGCCTTCCATTAATCCACCATGACTTCGCGTTCGAACCTTTTGAGCTGGTCGGTTTCACCGATCACGACAACAGCATCACCGGTCTCGAAGACAAACGATGGTGGCGGATTGATGATGTTTTTGTCTTTACGGCTGACCGCGATCACCGTGACCCCGGTCTTGGTGCGGATCTGGAGATCCTCGATGGTCTTACCGGCAACAGCTTTCTGGATCAGGTAGGTATGGATCGTAATCCGCAGATCGGCGAGGGCGGAGAACGCGATCTCGACACTCTCAGACTCCGCCTCGATGATCGCCCCGGTGAGGATGTTTCCGAGCCGCCGTGCCTCCATGGGCGTCATCTCTGCAGCGCTGGGTGTGCGGCACCCCTGCTGGAGGGTGTACATCTGGATGGTACCCATCCTTGTGAAGAAGATAGCGACTGTATCCCCTTTGTCGGTCGTAAATTCGTATTTTGTCCCGACACCCGGGAGGTTTACCGATCGGAGAGGCATAAAAGAACACTAGAGAATCGGCGTGGAAGATATTTGAGGGTTATGAAGGGCGCTGCTGCCAGAGTCAGGAGGTAAAAGAAAAAGGAGTACCAGTGTCCCGTGTGCGGGGACCAGGTACATTCATGGTTGAGGGGTCGGGAGGGGCGGATATGACAGCCCTGTCCGGACCGTCCGGGATCGTTCCCTCCTTACTACAGCGTGCTGTACAGCGGGATATAAACCTCCGGCCGTGCACCGTGAAAGTGTTGTATGGATATCAATTTTCATCCCCCGGTCACAGGCTGTCCCAAATTCTGCAGAGAGAAAAGAACTGTTTCTCCCAACCGGTTCGCGGCAGGTCAAAAATACACCACAGTACCCGTCACGCCATCACCATGGATGATCCTTTTTTACACAAGGGTCAACACTACTACAGGATCCGCGACCCCGTCTTTCGCAATCGTTCCCGACTGCAGGAGCTGATCGTATCTCCGAATTGCCAAAAGAGGAATTTGTCCTGAAGGGTACCTCGGCATGCGCCGGCTGCAGCGCTTCACTCTCGCTGCGCTACGTGCTCAAGGCAGCAGGCCCCGACACCGTGCTCATCGTGCCTGCCTCCTGCACGAGCGTTGTTCAGGGCATGTACCCGCACACTGCCGTGAATGTAACGGTCGTCAACGTGGGGTTCGCTACCGCCGCTGCAACGGCATCGGGGATGAGCAATGCATTTTATGCAATGGGGAAGAAGACGAACGTGGTCGTCTATGCCGGAGATGGCGGGACGCTGGACATCGGCATTCAGGCGCTCTCCGGGGCCCTTGAACGGGGTACCGATTTCCTCTACATCTGCTACGACAACGAGGCCTACGGCAATACCGGAATGCAGCGATCCGGGGGAACACCGCTGGGTGCAAAGACAACGACAACCCCGTCAGGCAAGCCGGATGTCAAGAAGGATATCGGGCGGATTGTGGCTGCCCATGAACCACCCTACATTGCAACTGCGTGCGCTGCGTACCCGCAGGATCTCTTCAGGAAAGTACAGAAGGCGCTCTCGATCCGCGGACCATCATTCATCCACCTCCTCGCACCCTGCCCGCCCGGATGGCGCTACCCTCCTGAAAAATCTGTCGAAATAGGGAAACTTGCGGTACAATCAGGGGTGTGGGTGCTTTACGAGAGGGAGTACGGGCAGCTGGTGATCAGCAGCCCGTCAAGAATCCCGCTGAAAAACCCGATCCCTCTCGAAGACTATCTCGCCCCGCAGGGCAGGTTTGCGGGGATCGATCCAAAGACGCTCGATATCCTCAGACAGCGGGTCGCAAAGAACCTGCAG
>Ga0209253_10003666_pt1 | contig 13466 bp, 8 predicted proteins | sample FrelakmetBRP12BR_FD_187145 | JGI IMG/M metagenome (GOLD analysis project Ga0209253, IMG submission 187145) | Freshwater lake sediment microbial communities from the University of Notre Dame, USA, for methane emissions studies - BRP12 BR (SPAdes)... | ecosystem: Environmental > Aquatic >...
TGATTTCCCTTCCATATCTTATAATATGTAAACAGTAATTATACAATTCTAAGAGTTTTTCTATGAGATGTACAGTAAGCCCATGTGAGTTATCTTAAAACAATATATAGGGACAGTATGAAGAAACTGATTTTTATTATAACAGTGGCTGTTCTGAGTCTTCTATTTTCACATTTTGATGCTCACGCGCAGGATAAAATTCGAGCAGTGGGTATGGCTACTATTCATAAAGGTGTCATTGACATTGCCAGAGATAAAGCCATTGAGAATGCCCAGCGCAACGCGGTGGAAGAAAAAGTGGGCGTTATGATAACCAGTGTTTCGGAAATAGAAAACTATCAGGTCAAGTTGGATCAAATCTTATCGGAATCAAAAGGATTTATCAATTCCTATAAAATAATTTCTGAGAAGAGAGAAGGAAAGAACTATAAAGTGATGATCGAGGCCGATATCGGTGTCGGTAGACTGAGAGACCGTATGTCTGCTGTTGATCTCATCATGCTGAGAAAATCTAAACCCCGTCTGATGTTTATATTCAGTGATCGTGCTCAGAAGGATGCCATGGCTGAGGCGTCCATGACGAGATATTTTATCGCGCAGGGCTTTAAGGTTATCGATGCTGATTCTATAAAAAAAATTAAAGGTGATGAAGATTTACGAAGTTTAACCGGTGATCGAACGGGCATTAAAAAAATTGCGCACAGTTATGGTGCAGAGATAATAATTTTAGGCAAAGTGGAAGTCGTAACGAGGTCATTCAAGATGGGTGACGTTGAAATATCTGCCAATGAAGTTACCGTGTCGGGAAAGGTTATCAATGGGGATACGGGGGAAGTTATTGCAACGGATAGCAAAGTGCGCAAAGGGGAAGTGAAGCTGACCACCGAAGAAGCGGCAAGAGATCTGGCCAAAGGCATGAAAGAGGAGATACTGGAACGGTGGTCGTCAGAATTGACGAATGTGGCGACAGTTACGCTGGAAGTTTCGGGTTTGAAATCATATCATGATCTGTCACGATTTAAGGAGCTTTTATCAGCAGAAGCGAAAGGAGTGAAACAGGTACTCCAGCGTTCTTACAGGAATGGTGAGGCTGAACTGGATGTTGAGATCAGGGGTAATACGCAGAGTCTCGCCGATGACATCGCTGCAATTACAATGAATGGCAAAACAATTAAAATAGTAAACATAACGCAAAACAAGATCGAAGCGAAGTTGGTGCCTTGATTCTGTTTCCAAAATTATCACGTGGGGGAGGCCGTAATGAAGGTGAGAAAATATCGGATATCTATTATGGGGGTGCTTATCCTGATTTTTCTATCAGGTTGTGCGGTAAGTGAAAGTTACAAAACCGGTCAGGAGTTGAGCAAGGTAAATCGATGGGAAGAAGCTATCGGGTGGTTTGAGAAGGCACTGAACGAAAACCCTGATAGTCAAGAATACAAAGATGCACTGCTAAAAGCCAAGCAGGAAGCGGCTAAAATTCACTATGAAAAAGCCAAAGCGGCGTTGGCGAAGGCTCCGGATCAGAATATACCTGCCCTTGAGCAGGTTGCAAAAGAAAGCAGTCTTGCATACAAATTGGATCCTCAAAATAAAGATATCAAAGTTTTTCATGAGAATCTCAGAGAAAAAATCAATACCCTCAATAAAACTGTGAAATCGCTTTACAGCCAGGCTGATTCTGATATGCAAAAAGAAGAATGGACGGCAGCATTGGGGAAATTAAAACAGATCAATGCAATGTCCCCCAATTATGAGGATACAGGAGGCAAACTCGCCAAAATTGTAAAGGAGCTTTATCAGCAGGGAATCAAATTGAGCAAACAGGACGATTGGAAAATGGCGGCACAGGCCTTTAAGGTTGCCATGGATATCAATCCTAGTTATTATGATGTAGAAAAACTTTACCAGGATGCCAAGTCCAAAGATAACGCAGACTATTTCATTGCCGAGGCTGATAAAGCAGAAAAGGCACAGAACTGGGAAAAAGCTATTTCTATGTATGAAAAGGCTGCCGAATATCAAGCGGAAAACCAGGCGTTATTGAAAAAGCTGGACAACCTTAAGGCAAAAATAGGACAGATTTATTTCGATGAAGCCGGCAAACTTGTAGATCAGGGGAAGCTGTATGCGGCTTTTAAAAAGATAGAACTTGTGAAATTGTATACACCTTCTCTACAGCGTGATTCTGCGTATAAGGATTTCGTGAGTAAATTCTGCGGTAAGCTGCTGGAAAGGGCTGATAAGCATTTAGAGAAAGAGATGTGGGGCAACGCGCTCGTCTGGTTACAAAAAGTTGAGGCGTTAAATCCCAGCCATCCCGAGCTGTTTCAGAAGATGCTGGAAACGAAGGATAATATTAGCAAGCGAATTAAGAAATCTATTGCCGTGTTTGATTTCGGCAGCCCCAGTACCAACAAGGATGCAGGCAAAATAGCGGCCAATAAGCTGATTACATTCCTTCATAAAAAGGCCAGTGGTGATCTTCGCATAATTGAGCGTGAGAATCTGCAGTCCATATTGAGGGAGATGCAATTGGGGCAGACCGGTATTGTTGATGTAAAATCGGCGCAGACGGCGAAGATGAGAGGCATAGATACATTCATCCTGGGTGATGTTTTACATTTCTCTACAAAACTTATAGATAACCCTACTACCAGTCAGATTAAAGTACTTGTTGACGAAGAAGATGTCCGGAATCCGGAGTTTTCGGATTGGTTGATGACGCATCGCAGTCCCACAGACGAGGAATTAAAAACCGCTCCTCCTCGGACCATTAAGAAAAAGAATTATCAATTCATACCTCATAAACAAGGTATTGCGAAAATCAACGCTATAATTGAGATTTCTTATAAGCTTGTGGATACCGCAACAGGAGAAAATATTTTTACAAACACTATATCAGGAAAATTGGTCAAAGAAGATAAATATCAAGATGCCGTACCTGCTGCCAATATACCCAGCAAGCAGTTAGAACTTCCCACAGAGACAGAAGTGATTGATGAATTAACAACTGAAAAGATTTCTGAAATGGGGCAGAGCGTCCTCAAGCAGTATCAAAGCCTTGAAGTCGAGTATTACAATCAGGGTGAGCAGCAGAGGCAAAGAAGGCGCAATTATGACCTTGCCATTGAACGGTATACCGATGCCATTTTTGATGAGAAATTAAAAAGTATTTCTACCACTATTTCTCAAAAAGCACAGGAAATGATTGATAAACTGGTTCAAAATAAGTGAGTTTAAACGATAATCCGGATCATGGCCGGATGTCGCAGGTGGAGAGATTAATGGGTAAGAGGGTTCGCCATTGTGCATGTATATTTCTATTACTTATTACTGTTATCTGTCCAGCGGCAACTGTTTCTGCGGCAGCCCCTCAAATCAAGATAGCTGTTTTTAATTTCTCGACAGTAGACCTGGAGGCCTCAGGCTATAATACTATGGTTGCAAATATGCTGATGAGTAACTTGAGCTGTGAGTCTTCTCTTGCGATGCTTGATCGGAAGGAGCTCGAGGCTTTTTTAAGCATGAATGATCTTCAACAAGACGACAATCTGGAAAACGTCAGTCATATTGGCTCAAGATTGGGTCTCAGTGCAATCATTGTCGGCAGCGTGGGGAAAAAAGGATCTGTAATTATAATTCACTGTAAAATTATTCATGTTGAGCAAAAACGCATGATTCTTGAAACCAAAGTAAAAGCTCTAGGTAATGCCGGCCTCGAGGGTGAAATCAAGAAGCTCAGTAAATCGATTGCAGAAGCCATAGCCGGTTCCGCATTGAAACAGCATAAGGGAGTGGAAAAGGCAACAATTCAAGGCCCCCTTAATGTGCAGAAGCGTTCGGGGGCTAAATGGGTCGGTCTGAATTGGGAAGCTCCGCCGGGATTGGCGGCTTCCGGATATGAAATATTTCGCAGCAAGGCAGAATCCGGACCGTTTACAAAGATTGCCCAGGTAAATCAAACGGAATACCTTGACCAAGAGCTGGAGAGAAATGCTATCTATTTTTATAAAATCCGCGCGTATACTGCGAAAGGACTGCAAAGCGATTTTTCCGCAATTATATCTGCCGAAACGGCCTTGACACCCAATCCTCCCGTTATCTTAAAAGCGGAGGGGCATATAAAGAGTATTGAACTGACGTGGTTTCCCAGCCCGATAACCAGCGATGACAAGGTCTCATTAAAGGGGTATAACCTATATAGAGCGAACACACAGCAGGGGCCGTACAAAGAGATTGCCAATATTCCATTTAAGGATCAAGGTGCCGGTGTCGCGAGTGCAGCAGCCCCCGATAAATTGTTGAAGGTGATCTATCTCGATAAGGGACTCGCTGATGGCGAAGACTATTATTATAAGTTAACCGCCTATAATGAGAGAAACCTGGAGAGTGATTTTTGTTCTTATATTAAAGGGGCTACATTGCCGATTGTCAGTGGCCTTTCCGCTCAAGGAGATATGATAAGAGAAATAAAATTGGTCTGGAATGTGGCTGAGTCGCCGTTTATAAAAGGATACTACATTTACAGAAGCACATCTGAAAATGAAAATTATACGAGAATTAAAAAGGTTAATGTATCAGATGTGGGGAGTGTGAAAAAAATTGATTATACGGACAGGGAAGGGTTGGGAGATAAGACCCGTTATTTTTATCGGATCACCGCTATCGAAGATTCGGAGATAGAAACCTCACCGTCTGCGACAGTATCCATCGTTACGAAGGGTAAGCCACTAACTCTTCAAGATTTAAAGGCAAAGAGCGGTCTTGTGAAAAAAATTGAACTCACATGGCCGGTAAGTCCATCTGAAGAAGTTGAAGGTTATAATCTCTACATGTCCAAGGACAAGGAAGGTAAATTTTCCCTGCTTAAACGTATTGATGGTCGGGCGATAAACAGTTTCGTCCATGGCGGTGCTTCGGAAAAACTGGAAGATAATGGCACATACTATTACTCAATGAGAGCCTTCAACAAGGTGAATGTAGAAAGCGATCCGTCTGAAACTATCTTTGCTACCACGAAATTGCGGCCGGCAAAACCCTCTGGATTAAAGGGGGAGGCATTAAAAGTCAAAGAAGTGCCTCTCACATGGCAGCCAAACCCGGAAAAAGACATTACTATGTATCATGTTTATCGTGCTATGGGTTCTGAAGACTTTGCCCAGGTTGCAAAGATTTCCGGTAAGACCAACTATCAAGACAAAGAATTAAAAGATGGCTCTACTTACAGATATAAGATCAGAGCCGAGGATAAAGATGAACTGCTCAGTGATTTTTCAGATTCCATCAGTGTTCAAACGAAGCAAAAACCCAAAATGATTGAGGGAGTGATTAGTCAGATTAGCGAAGGGAATGTGATACTGGCATGGGAACCGGGAAGCGAGCCCGATCTTACCCATTATATTGTCTATGAGAAACGTTTTTTTGGTCTTCAGAAAATCGATACGGTAAAAATAACGAGTTTCAGTGAGGCCGCTCCTGCAAAGGGAAAGAGTAAGACATATGCGGTAACATCTGTCGATAAAGATGGACTGGAGAGCGAATTTAGCCAAGAGGTAATGGTTGGCGAAAAATAAGGGGTGTATATATCACTGTTTTATTACAGAAATGCATGCGTTCAGAAAAGCCTCTGCCTTTTTGAACGTGGTGAGGAGGTTTTGCGATGGCCTTATGGCGAAAAGGAGATTTTTTACGAAACATGAGATTAAGTAAAATCAAGGGCAGGCATACCTTGGCGATGCTTGTTATTGTTGCGTGTATTCTTGTCGGTACTTTATCGTTTGCGGCTGAAACTGCGAAATACCAGGTTGTGCCGGGGAGTGACGACAAGGCATATCTTGTCAATACAGCAACCGGAGCGGTATGGGTACTGACATACCGTTCGCTGGCCACCGGAAGGGAACCTATCGCCATACCTTATAAATTCATTAAAATATCACCGAGGGATCGTCAACAATTCCTGACTGAGGATGTTCAGGGCGTTACTACTATGCCCCAGGGAGAAAAACCATAGCTGTTTTGAATCCGGCAGCGAGCATATTTCCCGCGGCTTGCTGCGGGATAAGCGAGCGAGTGGGTAACATTTGAATTCTTGAACCCTTAAGCAATCGGCTTTAGCCGATGGCGGTTGACGTAATATGATCCGATAGGTGTCTTTTCATTCAGGAAGAAACCTTGTACAGAGGTTTCATATCATTTCCTTAGAGGATAAGAAGGTTTTTAATGATGTCCCTTGAGGAGAGGAATTGTTCATCACAGAATTGTTAAGTGGGGAGTCCTGTCATGAGAAAGAAAGAATTACAGCGGTTCGTTGTAAGCATTATTCTGCTGTCCTTGCTGGTTATAATTCAGAGCTGTGTGATTGCCACAAAAGATGCTGTCGTAACTCCCCAGATACATGAATTATTTAAAGGGACATATCAGGTCGACCCTTATATGGAAAAGAACAAGCCCCAGACAATTGCGGTCCTTCCCTTCATGAACGTAACGAGAAGCCAGCACGGATCTGAGGAAGTCCGTAAGGGATTTTTCAATCATTTCAGTTCTTTACCCTATAAAGGAATGAAACTCTATGCCGTGGATAATATCCTAAGGAAGGCGGGGCTCACCGATGCGGAAGCCATCAACAAGATTTCTCCTCAGGAGTTAGGCAAGATACTTGGTGTGGATGCCGTGATCTATGGTGAAATTTCGGATTTTGACAAGTTATTTGCCGTCGTATATTCCTCTGTTTCGGTGGGAGCAGAAATCAAGATGTACGATACAAAGACGGGTATTTTGCTCTGGAGCGGCAAACATGTAGCCCGCATCCATGAGGGAGGTATTGCGACAAATCCCGTAGGCATTATTGCCACCGTTATCGCAACGGCCATGAATGTAAGGGACATTCAATTATTGCGGGCCTGTGATGACTTGTTCCGGGATATGGTGAAGACAATCCCTGTACCTACGATAGCAGAGGCCCTGCGTCCTCCCGTAATTACTCTCCTTACCCAGGATACGAAAAACCTTCCCAAAAAGGCAGGAGATGAGATCAAGGTTGTGATTCAGGGTACACCCAAAATGCAAGCTTACTTTGATATAGGTGATTTCAAAAAGAACATAGACATGCAGGAAGTTGAACCGGGCGGGTATCTTGGTATCTATAAAGTTATTCCGGGCGATAATATAAAGAGCGCCATGATTACCGGTTATTTGAGGGATGATGCAGGGAATTCTATTCAATGGGTAGATGCTGTCGGAACGGTTAGCTTGGATACGGTATCACCTAAAAACGTCAGTAACGTTAAAACGGTAGGGAGGAATGCCGTAGTTTTTCTAAATTGGGAAAAGTCTTCAGCGTCAGACCTGGCAGAATATCGGGTATATCGGAGCAACACCCCTCTGAGCGGTTTTCAGCAAATTGCAAAAGTGGAACTGTATGAATATCGTGATGAGAAACTGATCAATGCGCAGAAATATTACTACAAGGTGACTGCCGTTGATCTGGCTGGTAACGAAAGTGAGAAGTCAGACACCATTACCGGGATGCCCGTGGCACCCGGGCCAACGCCTGTGTCGGGAATTATTGAATCTGATACTACATGGTATGCCGGAGCAAGTCCCTATGTTATCGAGAATACTCTGATCGTTAAAGATAAGGCCACTCTTACAATCGAGCCTGGTACAGAGATTCGCTCAAAGGGGCGATCCCTGATTATCGAGGGCCGCCTTGATGCCAAGGGAGATGAGGAACACATCATTTTATTTGATTCGGCAGAAGAAGGAAAATCCTGGGAGGGCATAACTTTCAGCAATGTGAAGGAAAAAGAAAATCATGTCAAATTCTGCCGCATCAGGAATGCCGTTGTAGGTATTGTATGCCAGGCCTCTTCGCCACGTATCGAAGCATGTGAACTTATCGAAAATGGGACAGCTCTCAAGATTTCAGGTGCATTTTCCAAACCCCAGGTAATGAAAAGTACAATCCACAAAAACAGAGGAACCGCGGTTTTGATTGATGACGGAGCACAACCGAAACTATCCGAAAACAATATCCAGGATAATATGAAGGAAGGTATTTTAATTAAGTCATCTGCTCCCGTAATTGAATATAACAGGATTACTCAAAACGAGGGGTCAGGCATTGCGGTAAAAAACAGCCAAGCGCTCATAACAGGGAATAATTTCATCGACAACCGGCCGTTTGATATTATAGGCGAGATGAGCGGAGAGTCGGTCAATGCCGTGAACAACTGGTGGGGTTCTGCCAGTGGCATGGAAATTCTATCGCGGATTAAGGGAAAGATCAACATCAAGGCCGTATTAAATGCCCCTTATCCTGAGGGAAAACCGTTGGAACTCCCCATACTTTCTAATGTGCTGGCGGAACCCATAAAAGCGGATGCCTTCCTTATTCTATCCAACAGCCCCTATAGAGTAACAAAGGATGTTGTTATTGATGGCGGCGCGACACTCTATATCGAACCGGGGGTCATAATCCAGTATGACCAAAAAACATCTATTATTACTGAAAATGGCGGTATCATAGCCAGGGGTACGAGAGAAGATCCGATTGTGTTCACGGCTTCCGGTGCTTCACCTTCCCCCGGTTTTTACACCAGCGCAGTACGGTTGACGAAACCTACAAAAGTAAACAGCACCTTTGCGCATTGCGTTGTTCAATATGCTACTACCGCGTTTGATATTCTGTACGGTACACCGGAGATTTCCTATTGCCGCATTGCCCATAATTCTCAGAGTGGTATCTTTTGTCGGAACGCAGCGGCGCCCAGGGTGTTTTATAATTCTTTTGCGAAAAATCTCGGGGAGGGTGCGATCAAGTGCGTGGGGATGTCGAATCCCGTTATTCATTATAATAATTTTATTAACAATACCGTGGCCATTCAATCTTTTTCTTCCATTTATATTGATGCGCGAAATAACTGGTGGGGCAGCCATCCACCTGATCAGAAATTGATCTGGGGAGATTTAGAGAAAAATATTAATGTTAAACCGTGGTTAGAAGCTCCTGAAAGTAAAGCATTTATAGATAAGAAATGATTTCTTCATTGAAAGCTTGACGGCACTCTGCTATTTTAGCATAGTGAAGAATAGAAATTATGTACATCAGTGCCTAGTAAGAGTGTAATGGGTGAATTTCCAAAACTATAAGCAAGGAGGATATTATGAGATTGAAACTTCTGGTCATAGCAGGAATTATAGCAGGTATGTTGCTCCTCTATGGAGGGGTCGGTTTTGGTCAGGAAAAAGTCAGTATGTCACAATGGAATCAGATTGTTGAGCAGATGGGTGATAGAGGGAAGATTAACTGGTCTGAAGGCTATATTGAGGCTGTGGGGATCGGTGCTCCTCCCGACAGGTATATCGGGAAACCCAATGCACGTCCTATGGCTTTGAGAGCGGCAAAGATAGATGCCTATCGTAATCTACTCGAGGTAACGAAAGGTGTGCGTGTAGACTCCACAACGATTGTAAAAGATTTTACTGTGGAAAGCGATGTTATTAATGCACAGGTAGATGGTCTTGTCAAAGGGGCTAGAGTGGCGAACCAGGAGTATATGTCTGACGGGACTGTCGAAGTGACACTAAGAATGCCGTTGTCAGGCGGCTTTTCACAAATAATCATACCCAAGGCCCTTGAAAAGAGACCGGAAGTAACGCCTCCATCACCTCCTCCCACGGCTCCCCCGGAAACACCGGCAGCGCCACCTGAAACACCGGGAACACCACCGGAACCACCTGTAGCACCTGCACCTTCACCGGCACCAACGGGGGAAGTATATACAGGTATGGTTGTTGATGCCCGAGGGCTTCAGGCACGACCAGCCATGGCTCCCAAAGTTCTCGATGAAAGTGGCAAGGAAGTGTATGGCTCCATGAATGTGGATAAAGAATATGCCGTTCAACAAGGTATGAGCGGTTATGCGCGAGATCTTACGGCAGCGCAAAGTAATCCGAGAGTGACAAATAATCCTGTCAGTGTGAAAGGAATTAAAACCGAAGGGCCTGGCAGGGCTGACATCATAATCAGTAACGCCGATGCGGATAAAATCAGGGGAGCTTCGGAGAACCTGACCTTCTTGAAAAAATGCCGGGTCATGATCGTACTGGATTGAGTTGGTTGACGCATTAAACTCTCTATGACCGCAGTTACCATATGAAGGTGACTGCGGTCTTTTCATATATATGAAAGTCAAGTCTTATTCGTTCGATTGTCATTCCGAGCGTACGCGAGGAATCTTGTTTAAAGATGTCTCGCTTTGCTCGACATGACATATTGGGGTTTTAGTGCAACTTTGTATCATATTTCATAATAGGTGACCGGATTTGGACGGGAAAATAGTTGTTCTGCCTGATAGTCTGACCAGTAAAATTGCAGCCGGAGAGGTTGTCGAAAGGCCCGCTTCCATTCTCAAAGAACTTTTGGAAAATGCCCTCGATGCTGGTGCTACGGATATCTCTATTGAACTGGAAAAAGGAGGGTGCGGATCAATCAAGGTTGTCGATAATGGTGAAGGTATCGAACACTCAGAGGTACCCCTGGCGTTTGAACGTTTCGCCACCAGTAAGATATACGATTTTGACGATATTTATAAAGTAAGATCGTATGGCTTTCGAGGAGAAGCCCTGCCAAGTATTGCCGCGATTTCCCGCGTTGAGATGGTAACGAGGAAGCGGTCTTCACTCTCAGGTACAAGGGTAATTATTGAGGAGGGACAGGTCAAGACCATGGGCCACGCAGGATGTCCGGTCGGTACATCTGTATTGGTGAGTCATATTTTCGATCCTGTTCCCGTACGGAAAAAATTTCTCAAGACAGAGATGACGGAGCAAGCATATTGTATGGATGTAATTACGAGAATGGCTCTCTCTCATCCGGAGGTCCGAATAAAAGTTGCGGCTCGCGGCAGGGAGATTTTGAATATACCGGCTACCAGGGATATTTCTGAGAGGATTTCCCTTGTCTTAGGGACAGACTTTACGGATCACACGCTACCGGTTAAAGGCAACAAGGGAAGTATAACGCTCACGGGATTTGCCTCTAAACCGGAGTACAGTCGGTCCAGTACAAAGCAAATATTTTTTTATGTGAATAAACGATTTGTGAGGGACTACCTTCTGAACCATGCCGTGATGACGGCGTATAGACATGTGATTGAGGCAAAGAGATACCCCGCGGCAATTCTATTCGTTGACCTTCCTACCGAAGACGTTGATGTGAATGTCCATCCTGCGAAAATGGAGGTTCGTTTCCGAAATCCGAGGTCAATATATGATATTGTCACTGAGACCCTGGTTGCCGCATTGTCCAATATTGGGCCTGTCGTATCAGAAGGGAAAGGCCGGCTGATGCCAGAGGGCTACAGTCAAAGGGTGCAAGAAGCATTGAAGCGGTATACAATATCTATGGGAAGCGGGAAGCTGTTTTTTCACAGAGGTGTTGGTTCTGCTATGGAGAACGGCTCTGCAAATGGGAAGATACAGGATAATGGTAAAGATATTTTGCAATTTCAAAGATTGCAGGAAGGAAGTGACGCAGAGCGTGAGATTACAAAAAAGAGCATGGACTTTACCGATCTGGAATATATCGGACAGATTGCGGGCACATACCTGGTTTTTTCTTCCACCACAGGGTTGACCCTCATGGATCAACACGCCGCTCATGAAAGAATCCTTTTTGAAAAACTCAAAAAAGGGTCCTCTGCATCGGGTGAAAAGATGATCGGCCAGACACTGCTGATCCCGGAAGTGGTGAGTCTCTCGCATGGAGAGTATGCTGCCTTGTTGGAAGCAATGAAAATTCTTGAAGATACAGGCATAGAAGTGGAACTGTTTGGGGAAAAGACGGTTATTATGAAATCTGTACCGGCAATGCTTTCTCATGTTGAACCTAAAGCGTTGTTGTACGAGCTCCTTGAAGAATGTTCGAAAACGGAACGATCTCTGGGTTTAGAAGAACGGAAGGAAAAGATATGTGCTTTGTTAGCCTGCAAAGGAGCGGTAAAGGCAAATCAGATACTTTCTGAATCGGAGGCGGTAATGTTGTGCAGGGATCTTGATGCAACACCGTTTTCCTCAACGTGTCCTCATGGACGGCCTGTGTTTATTTCATTCAAAACAGGAGATCTGGAAAGGATGTTTAAACGAAAATAACTACATGTGTGTGAATGAAATTAAACCCCGCCTGATCGTGATCGTTGGTCCTACCTCAGTAGGGAAGACAGAATTGGCAATCCAGCTTGCCCGTGAATGGGGTGGCCAGATTATCAGCGCCGATTCGATGCAGGTTTACCGTTTCATGGATATCGGCACAGCAAAACCCACTGCGGAAGAACGGTCTCTGGTGGCGCATCATCTTATTGATGTGGTGAATCCGGACGAGCAGTTTAATGCAGCCATATTTATTGAAATGGCTCAGAAGATCATCAGGGAATTGCATAATCAGAGAAAGCCCATATTTGTGGTGGGTGGTACGGGTCTGTATGTAAAAGCGCTATTAGGAGGACTTTTTCATGGTCCTGATTCGGATGAAAGGTTAAGAAAAATATACAGGCAGGAACTCACACAATTCGGTAAAGAATATTTATATAAAAAATTGAAAGAAAAGGACGAACAGGCAGCCGCACAAATTGAGAAGAATGATATTGTACGGATCATCCGGGCTCTGGAGGTTCTGGAACTCTCCGGTGAATCAATTGTGAAAAAGCAAAAAGCCCACCGCTTCGATGACAGGCTCTATGAATGCACCAAAGTAGGTCTCACGATGGAGCGTTCCCGATTATATGAAAGGATAGACCAGAGAACGGAAAAAATGATAAAGGATGGGTATGTGGAAGAAGTCAGTACCCTTCTCTCCATGGGTTATAGTGAAACCCTCAAGCCTATGCAGTCACTGGGATATAAACATATTGTCAAATACGTAAAGGGTTCATACAATCTGGAAGATGCTCTTCGGATAATAAAACGAGATACTCGTCATTTTGCAAAAAGGCAAATGACCTGGTTTGGTAAAGATCAAGACGTTATATGGTTTAATCCCGCCGATATGGATGTCATCAGGGAGCAAATTGGCCAGTTTCTGCGACAATAATAGTCCAAGTGGCGAACAGGCGAGACGCCCGTCCTACCCGTTAAAATATGGAGACATTGGCGGAGCACCGAAATTTCTTGACTTCAAAGGTGTATGCATATAATTTAACGCGAGTTTTTGTGTGTGTGAGATCAGGTTCTTTCCCGGCCTGTTCATTTAATTGTTTTTAATGAAAGGAGAACGTTATGACGCAACGGTTGAATTATCGAAGATTATTGATGTTCTTGGTTGTTATTACTGTGGGATTTCTTATTATTTCCTGCGGTCCGAAAATTGTAAAACCTATAGGTGAGATGGATACACCAGAGCACCATTTTTTTATGGGCATGAAATTCCTGGATCAGGGAAAGTATGCCGATGCCAAAAAAGAATT
>Ga0209253_10003667_pt1 | contig 13458 bp, 11 predicted proteins | sample FrelakmetBRP12BR_FD_187145 | JGI IMG/M metagenome (GOLD analysis project Ga0209253, IMG submission 187145) | Freshwater lake sediment microbial communities from the University of Notre Dame, USA, for methane emissions studies - BRP12 BR (SPAdes)... | ecosystem: Environmental > Aquatic >...
GCCGCAGCCACGCCGCGATCTGCTCATTGTCCGGCAAGGGGAGCCGGTTCGGTGTCGGCATCGAATGGCGTCCTGGCTCCACGACGGGAGGGTCTCGCGGGCCGTCACGACCATTCTCCCCCCGCGCGCCCGTCGCCGCTTGACGCCCGTCAAGCGCGGGCGCATGGGTGCGGCTAGCATAGACAGTTCGCACCCGTGGGCGGCCCGCGTCGACCGGCGACGGCCAAAGGCCCCGCGCGGATCCTGCCGCCACGACACTTCGGCCATCACGCTGCCCCATGACCATCGCGTGCGCCTCCGGTACGGGCGACCCGGGCCTCGCGGCCAAGGTCGCCTTTCTGTCGCGGCCCGAAAGCTACGCGGAGCCTTCGCGCACGGTGGTCACGGTCGAGACGCACATGTCGTGGGTGTTCCTGCTCGACCAGCACGCGTACAAGCTCAAGAAACCGGTGCGTCTGCCGTACCTCGATTTCAGCACCGAGGCGCTGCGCAGGGCGGCATGTACGGACGAAGTGCGGCTCAACCGGCGCCTCGCGAGCGACGTCTACCTGGCCGCAGTGCCGCTGACCTTCACCGCCGGACATGCGCTCGCGATCGAAGGCGCCGGACGCATCGTCGACTGGCTGGTCCGCATGCGCCGCCTGCCCGCGGAACGCATGCTCGACCGGATGATCGCCGCGCGGACGCTCACTGCCGACGACGTGGGCCGCGTGGTCCGCCGGCTCGCCGCGTTCTACCGTGCGTGCGCGCCGATCCCGACCTCGGCGGAGGCGTATCTGCAACGGTTCGCTGCCGGGATTGGTGAGAACCTGCGCGAACTCGCGCGTCCCGCCTACGGTCTCGCGGCCGCCGACGTGGAGGACCTGTGCGAGCGCCAGCGGGCCGCGCTCGACCGCCACGCGGATGCGCTTGCCGCGCGGGCCCGCGCCGGCCGCATCGTCGAAGCCCATGGCGACCTGCGCCCCGAACACGTGTGCATCGAGGCCGAGCCGCAGGTCATCGACTGCCTGGAGTTCTCGCTCGACCTGCGGTCCCTCGATCCCGTCGACGAACTCGGGTTCCTCACGCTCGAGTGCGAGCGGCTTGCGGCCGGCTGGGTCCACGCGCGCGTGTTCGCCGCCTATGCGGAAGCGACGGCGGACACGCCTTCGCCGGCGCTCGTCGCCTTCTACCAGAGCTACCGCGCCGCCATCCGCGCGAAGATCGCCGCGTGGCACCTGAACGACGACGGCATACACGCGCCGGCGAAGTGGACGGCCCGCGCGGCGGACTACATCGCGCTCGCGCGCGCGAAGATCGCCGCGTGCGGATGACGCGGCTAAGCGTCCGCTGCGCGGTCGACGTACTCGGACAGCGAGTCGCCGCCGTGCATCCGGCGGATCGCGCCCGCCACCAGCGGCGCCGTGCCGATCTGGCGCACCTTGGCCAGCACGCGTGCGTCGGTGAGCCGCCACGGCCGGATGCTGTCGGTCACGACGATCTCGTCGACAGCCGCGTCGGCCAGCACCGCATTGGCCTCGTCCGCGAAGACGCCGTGCGACGCGCAGGCGATCACGCGCACCGCGCCGCGCTCGCGGCACGCGCGCGCCGCCCGCGCGATCGTGTTGCCGGCGCTGATCAGGTCGTCGATGATGACGGCCACCTTGCCGTCGACGTCGCCGACGAGCGCGTCGCCGCGCAGCTCGCCTCCGCTGCGGTACTTCTCGGCGAACGCCATGCCGACCGGGCGCTCGAGCGCGGCGGCGAGGCGCGTGCGGAACGCGTCCGCCCGCTTGATGCCGCCGGCGTCCGGCGACACGACGACGGCGTCCGCGTCGCGCAGCGGGGGCGCGAGCGCCCGCACGAAGAGCGGACCCGCCTCCAAATGCTCCGCGCGACAGCGGAATGCGTTCTGGTAGGCTGCGAGGTTGTGCACGTCCAGCGTCACGATGCAGTCCGCGCCGACCGCCTCGAACAGCGTCGCGACGTACCGCGTGGTGACCGGGTCGCGTGCCTTGCTCTTCTGGTCCTTCCGCGAATACGCGAGATAGGGAGCGACCACCGTGACCCGCGCCGCCGACGCATCCTTCAGCGCACCCACGAGAAACAGGAGCCGCAGCAGCTTGTCATCCGAGCTGCGCTCAGCGTCGCCATACAGCGACTGCACGACATACACGTCGCAGTCGCGCACGTTCTCGAGCGACCGCGCCTTGTGCTCGCCGTCCTCGAACTCGCGCTCCTCGTGCGCCGCAAGCGGCTGGCCCAGCGCGCGGCTCACGGCCTCGCCGTAGGCGCGCCCCGCGTTTGGCGCGAAGAGCTTCAGATCGCCATGATGCATACGTTCCCTTCTCCACGTGTTCGGCGGCGCGCCGCGCGCGCCCGCGCGACCCCGCCCCCATGACCCGCTACGACGTCTTCAACGGCGACGCCGACGGCATCTGCTCGCTGCTGCAGCTGCGGCTCGCCGCGCCCGCCGACACGGTGCTCGTCACGGGCACCAAGCGCGACATCGCGCTGCTCGATCGCGTCGCGGCGCGCAGCGGCGACGCGGTGACGGTACTCGACATCTCGCTGGCGGTAAACCGCCCCGCGCTGCTGCGGCTGCTCGCGGCGGGCGCCAGCGTACAGTATTTCGACCATCACTACGCCGGGGACGTGCCGGTCCACCCGGCGCTCGAAGCGCACGTCGACACGGCGCCCGGCATCTGCACCGGCATGCTCGTCGACCGCTACCTCGGCGGCCGCCATCGCGTCTGGGCGGTGGTCGCGGCGTTCGGCGACAACCTGGTCGCCGCGGCGCACACGCTGGCGGAGCCGCTCGTGCTGCCCGCGCCCCGGCTGGCCGCGCTGCGCGACCTCGCGGACTGCCTCACGTTCAACTCCTACAGCGACGACCCGGCCGACGCGATCGTGCCGCCGGCCGAACTCTTCCGGACGCTGCTGCGCGCCCGCGACCCGCTGGCCTTCGTCGCCGCCGATCCGGCGTTTGGCGCCATCGACGCCGAGCGGCGGCGCGACGTGGCGCGCGCGCGCGAGACGCGGCCCGCACTGACGCTGCCGACGGCCCGCATCTACATCCTTCCCGACGAGCCGTGGACGCGCCGCGTGCGCGGCATCTTCGGCAACGAGATCGCCAACGCCGCGCCGGACCTCGCGCACGCCGTGCTCACGCCGAACGCGAAGGACGGCTACACGGTGAGCGTGCGCGCGCCCCGCGCGCGCGCGACCGGCGCCGACGCCATGTGCCGGCAGTTCCCCGGCGGCGGAGGCCGCGCGGCCGCGGCAGGCATCGACCACCTGCCGAAGGAGCGGTTTCACGAATTCGTCGAGTGCCTCGCCGAGGCCTTTCGCTGACGCGCCGCCGTCGCGGTGCCGAGGCGCACCAGCATGACGGGGACCGGGCTCATGCGCACGACGCCTTCGGCGTCGCTGCCCATGACCGCGCGCGCCAGGCCGCGCCGCCCGTGCGTGCCGAGCACGATGAGGTCGGCGCGGCAGCGTTTGGCGTGCGCGACGATGAGCTCCGCGACGGGGCGCCCCACCGTCTCCGCGAGCACCGCGCGATAGCCGATGCCGGCCTTGCGCGCCTGCGCCTCTGCGCGCTCCAGCACCTTCGCGCCCTGCGTGCGCAGCGCGGCGGCGAAGTCGTCGACGTACTGCGGCGATACGTAAACGCCGCCGTCAACCATGGGCGTGACCAGCAGTTCATCGACGACGTGGAGCAGCTCGAGCGCGGCCTTCTGGTCGCGCGCCAGCGCGATCGCCATGCGCAGTCCGCGGTTCGATGTCGCGCTGCCGTCGACCGGTACCAGGATTCGCCGGAACATGGAGTCCTCCTCCCGCCCTATCGTCTTCCCATCCTAGGACGTCGCGCGGCACGGCAATTGCGCGGAGTCAACGCCGACGCGAATAGCGGGGTGTACCGGCCCGGCACGGCGCGTACGGCCTGCACGGTCCTTGCGCGAACGCAAACCGCGCGCGCCCGAATCGCATGAACATGGGACCTGTCACGCGTTCGGCGCAATCGTGCCGCGTCGGGCGATGCGCCGCGGCGGAGTGCCGGCACCGCGGAGCCTTGCGATGCATCCGGCCGGCGGGCACGGGTCGCTCCGGCGGTCGCCATCGGTTCGGCACGCGCGAAGGAATGGAGTTACCGCCAATGATCAGGAATCGTGGCACGCGGCGTGCGGTGGCCGCCGCTCTCATGGTGCTCGGCGGGCTGCTGATGCTGCTCGCGCCGCCCGTGTGGATCGGCATGGTCCCGCTGGCACTCGGCATCGGCATCGAACTGATCGGGATCGGCCTCGAGCGCAGGGCCGATCGCTAGCCGCGGGCGCGCTCGCATCGCGATTGCCCGGAGAGAATGGCAACATGGCCCTTACGCTCGCATCCGCCGCCTTCCGCGCCGGCGGGGAGATTCCCAGGCGCTACACGTGCGAAGGCGACGACGTCTCGCCGCCGCTGGCGTGGTCCGGGATCCCGCCGGGCACGAAGAGCCTGGCGCTAATCGTCGAGGATCCCGACGCGCCGGACCCGAAGCATCCGAAGGTAGTCTGGGTGCATTGGGTGCTCTACAACATCCCGACAGGCGCGGACGGCCTTCCGGAGGCGGTCCCGCCCGGCGCGCTGCCGCCGGGCACGCGCGCAGGACGCAACGGCTGGCACCGGACCGGCTACGGCGGGCCGTGCCCGCCGATCGGCCGGCATCGCTACTTCCACAGGCTCTACGCGCTCGACACCGAGTTGCCCGACCTCGCGCTGCCGGACCACGCCGCGCTCGGACGCGCGATGCAGAGCCACGTGCTCGCGCACGCGGAACTTGTCGGCACATACCAGAAATCCGGCCGCGACTGACCGGCAGCGGGCGGCCACGCCACGCGCACGCATCGCGACGCGCGCGGCGCATCCCCCGGCGCGTCAGGTGCGCGCGTCGATCTGCGCCGCGAGGCGCACCAGCGACGGCGCGATCTCGACGGCGAACGGCGCCGCCTCGTCGAGCATCCGCAATCTCTCGGGCAATGCCGCGAGCTGCCGCGCCGCATGCGCGCGGATCGCGGCGAGCGACGGCAACTCTCCGAGGACGCGTCCTTCGCGCATGACCGGCGCGAGCAGCGGCGTGCCGGGCGCAGGCTCGCCGGCGAGCGTCAGCAGATCGGATTCGATGCGGCCGTCGCTGCCGTAGCGGCGGTGCAACTGCTTGCGTCCCGGCCACGTCGCCTTGCCCTCGGACCGCTTGCGCCGCGGCTGCCCTTCGTACTCCTCGAGCTTGTACGCACAATCAAGATAAGGCGCGTCCGCGGACGTATTCATTCGCGTGCCGACACCGAAGCCGTCGATCGGCGCCTCCGCCGCGACGATGTCGCGCAGCCGGAACTCGTCGAGATTGCCGCTCGCGAAGATCGTGACGCCGCGGCAGTCGCCCGCATCGAGGATCGCGCGCACGCGGCGCGCATGCGCGCAGAGATCGCCGCTGTCGATGCGCACGCCCTTGATCGCGATGCCTTCCGGGGCGAGGCGGCGGGCGAGCGCGACCACCTTGTGCGCGGCCCGCTCCGTGTCGTAGGTGTCGATCAACAGCATCGCGTTGGCCGGCTGCGCGCGCGCGAACGACTCGAAGGCGGCGTCCTCGTCCGCGTGCGCCTGCACGTAGGAATGCGCCATCGTCCCGTAGACGGGCATGCCGAAGCGCCGCCCCGCTTCGACGGTCGCCGTACCACCGAATCCGGCCACGTAACTGGCGCGCGCCGACAGCATGCCGGCCTCGGCGCCGTGAGAGCGGCGCAGACCGAAGTCGACCAGCAGGCGCTGCGGGGCGGCGAGCACGCAGCGCGCCGCCTTGCTCGCCACCAGCGTCTGGTAATGCACGAGGTTCATCACGCGACTTTCCACGAGCTGTGCCTCGCGCAGCGGCGCGACGATCTGCACGATGGGCTCGTCGGCGAAGAACACGGTACCCTCGGGCAGCGCGTTCACGTCGCCGGTGAAGCGCAGGTCCGCCAGCGATCGGCAGAACGTCGGCGTGAAGCGGCCCGACTGCGCGAGCCACGCGATCTCGTCGTCGGTGAAGCGCAGGCCGGACAGGTAGTCGACCAACTGCGCGAGGCCCGCCGCCATCAGGAAATTGCGGCCTCGCGGCAGCGCGCGGACGAAGAGCTCGAACACGGCGGTGCCGTTCATCCGCTGCGCGGCGTACGCCTCGAGCATCGTGAGCTCGTACAGGTCGGTCAGCAGCACGCTCGCGCGCATGACGGATGGTCCGCTCTTGGGGCATCGGCCGGCCCTACCTGCGATGCTAGGCCCGCGCTGCGGATCGATGTTGACAGATGTCAACCGCCCACGGCGGGCGCCGGCACAAGATGAAAGGCGGCGGCGCGCAGTGCGAGCCGTGCGCAGGAGCCGGGAGCGAGGCGGATGAGCTGGGAGCATTTTGCGCACGAGGCCGACATCGGCGTTCGCGGCCGCGGCGCGACGCTGGCCGGCGCGTTCGAGGAGGCCGCGATCGCGTTGACCGCCGTCGTGACCGACCCTCGCCGCGTCGCCCCGACGCTCCGCGTGGACGTGCGATGCGCCGCGCCGAACGTGGAGATCCTGTTCGTCGACTGGCTGAACGCGCTGATCTACGAAATGGCCACCCGCCGCATGCTGTTCGGGCGTTTCGCGGTGACGATCGACGCCAACGCGCTGCGGGCGGAAGCCTGGGGCGAGCCGCTCGACCGGATCCGCCACGAGCCGGCGGTCGAGGTGAAGGGCGCGACCTACACGGCGCTCGCCGTCGGGAAGGCGGCGGACGGCGCGTGGGAGGCACAATGCGTCGTCGACGTGTGACGCCGACACCCCGGGAGAGCGCGCCATGGATCCAGGCAGGCTGATCCGCGTCGCCGAGTGCGAGTGGCAAATGCCGCAGGTTGGCGCGATGCGCGTGCCGGGCGTGATCTTCGCCGACGAAGCGCTGATCCGCGGCATGGACGAGAAGGTCCCGCTGCAGATCGGCAACGTCGCGACGCTGCCCGGCATCGTGAAGGCGTCGTTCGCGATGCCCGACGCGCATTGGGGCTACGGTTTCCCGATCGGCGGCGTCGCCGCGTTCGACGCGGACGCCGGCGGCATCGTGTCCGCCGGAGGCGTGGGCTTCGACATCAGCTGCGGCGTGCGCACGCTGCTCACTGGCCTGACCGTGAAAGACATCGAGGCCGTGAAGTTCGAGCTCGCGGACGTGCTGTTCGCGCGTATCCCGGCGGGTCTTGGCAGCACCGGCGCGTTGCGGCTCGACGCCTCCCGGATGGACGCCATGCTGGCAAGCGGCGCCCGCTGGGCCGTGGCGCAAGGTTACGGCCTGGCCGAGGACCTCGCGCGGGTCGAGGAGCACGGCGCGATGGCCGGCGCCGATCCGGCGCAGGTGTCCGACATGGCGAAGCGCCGGCAGCGCGACGAGATGGGAACGCTGGGGTCCGGCAACCACTACCTCGAAGTGCAACGCGTGGTGGAGATCTTCGATCGCGCGACTGCGGATGCGTTCGGCTTGGCCGTCGACGACGTGGTCGTCAGCATCCACTGCGGCTCGCGGGGACTGGGCCACCAGATCGGCACCGAGTATCTGCGGGAGATGGCGATCGGCGCGCAGGGCGCCGGCATCGCGCTGCCGGACCGCGAGCTCGCGTGCGCACCGATCCGTTCGCCGGTGGGCAAGCGGTATCTTGGCGCGATGCGCGCGGCCATCAACTGTGCGCTCGCGAACCGGCAGATCCTGACGCACCTGACGCGACAGGCATTCCGTGCAGTGCTGCCGCGCGCGCATCTGTCGCTGCTCTACGACGTCTCCCACAACACGTGCAAGGTCGAGACGCACGTCGTCGACGGGTCGCCGCGCGAGCTCTACGTCCATCGCAAGGGCGCGACGCGCGCGCTCCCGCCCGGCCACGCCGATCTGCCGCTCGCGTTCCATGCGACGGGCCAGCCGGTGCTGATCGGCGGCAGCATGGGCACGGGCTCCTACATCCTGACCGGCACCGCGCGCAGCGCCAAGCTCGCGTTCGCGTCCGCCTGCCACGGCGCCGGGCGCAGCATGAGCCGCCACGAGGCGACGCGTCGCTGGGGAGGCCGCCGGGTCGTCGACGATCTCGCCGGGCGCGGCATCCTCATCCGCAGTCCGTCGCTGCGCGGCGTCGCCGAGGAAGCGCCGGGCGCATACAAGGACGTCGCGGCCGTCGTGGACGCCGCCGATCGCGCCGGTCTTGCGCGCAAGGTCGCGCGGCTCGTGCCGATCGTGTGCGTCAAGGGCTGACGCGGGCGCGGCATTGGATCCTCGTCCCGCAGCGTGCCTGCCGTGGTACGGGGTTGCCGCGTGGTGCCGGCGCGCTCCGCGCCGCCCGGCTGCATTCCGCGCTGCGGCAGCGATCTGCATCGCAATGTCGTGGCTCGTGCCTGCGTGCGCGGTGCATGCCGATCCTGCGATCGACGTGCGAATCGCCCCGTTTGCCGAAACGCCAGCCGCGCGGGATGCGCGATACGTGGCGCCGGGCGTCGATCCGGCGTGGATCGAGCAACTGTATCCGCGCGCGCAGCCGGGCCCCGTCTGGTTCACGCCCGAAGGGCCGCGCGCTGCCGTCGGCGTGGCGCTGCGCGAATTGCGGGCCGCCGGCGAACGCGGCCTCTCACCGGACGATTACGACGTCGACGCGCTCGAACGCAGGATTGGCGCGGCGATACAGGACGCCCTCGAGCCGGCCGTGGTCGCGGATGCGGACCGCGCGTTGAGCGCAGCCGTGCTGCGGTTCCTCTCCGACCTCAACACCGGGCGCGTGCGGCCGCAGCAGGTCGAGCCTGCCTTCCGCGTCCCGCCGAAGCGCGCGCCGTTCGCCACCGTGCTGCGCGAGGCGGTGGCCCGCGATCGCCTGGCCGACCTGATCGCCGGGGCCGAGCCGGCCTTTCCCCAGTACGCGCAGCTGCGGCGTCTGCTGGCGGACTACCGGACGCTGGCTGCACGCCCGCTGCCCGCGTTGCCGCCGCCCGCGTCGCCGCGCGGCAAGGTCGTCGTGGGCGACCGTTATCCCGGCGCGCCCGCATTGCACGACGTCCTCGTTGCGCTGGGCGATCTGGCGGCCGATCCGGCGTGGACGGCCGATGTCACGTACTCGGAGACGCTGGCCGCGGCGGTGCAGCGGTTCCAGGCGCGGCACGGCCTCGCGCCGGACGGCATCCTGGGCAGGGACACGCTGGCCGCGCTCAACACGCCCGTCGCGGAGCGCATCGAGCAGATCGTCCTGTCGCTCGAGCGCTTGCGCTGGCTGCCGGACTTCGACACCGGCCCGCTGATTGCCATCAACATTCCGTCGTTCCGGCTTTGGGCGTTCGCCGACGCCCGTGGCGCCAATCGCGCGACGCTCTCGATGCCAGTGGTCGTGGGGAGGGCCATGCGCAGCGAGACGCCGGTCTTCATCGGGGAAATGCGGTACGTCGAATTCAGCCCCTACTGGAACGTGCCGCCGGGGATCCTGCGCAACGAGCTTCTGCCCCGGCTCCTGCAGGATCCGTCGTACCTCAAGCGGGAGGACATGGAGATCGTGAGCACCCGGCGCGGCGGAGCCGCGTTCGCCGACGAAGCCGCAAGTGTCGCCGCCCTGCGTTCCGGCGAGGCGCGCCTGCGCCAGCGGCCCGGGCCCAGGAACGCGCTCGGCGGCGTCAAGTTCGTGCTCCCCAACACGATGGACATCTATCTGCACGCGACGCCTGCGCGCGAGCTGTTCGACCGCACGCGCCGCGACTTCAGCCACGGCTGCATCCGCGTGCGCGACCCGGAGGCGCTCGCATCGTTCGCGCTGCGCGACTCCCCGGCGTGGACGCTGCCCCAGATCGAGGCGGCGATGACGTCCGGCGTGAACCGCGTGGTGCCGCTCGCGGCGCCGATCCCGGTGGTGGTCTTCTACACGACGGCGATCGTCGACGGCGAAGGCCGCGCGGTCTTCCTGCCCGATGTCTATGGGCATGACCGCAAGCTGATCGCGGCGCTGCGCGGCCGCAGCCGCCAGGCGCAGTAGCGGCGGCGCCGCAGCCCGCCCGCCGTCGGCCTACCAGCGCCGCACGCGCCCGGTATCGAGGTGCACGAACTGCGACTGCGGATAGAACCCGACGCCTCCGGCGCGCAGCGACGTCGCCGCGTCGCGCAGGTCGGCGAGCGGGACATCGGCGAGACGCACGTCGATCGCGCGTCCTTCGAGGTGCAGGCTGTGCGTGGCGACGCCGCCGCCCTGCCGCTGCAGCTTCTCGTTGGTGGACGGCGAGCGATAGCCCGAAATGACCTCGAACTCCGCCCTGGTGCGGGTGAGCTCGGACAACGTGTGCAGCTGATCGAGGAGCTGCGGGTCGATCGCCCGCGTCTCGCCGTTGCGGAAGTCGCGCAGGAACCAGCTGACGCGCGCGAGCGCCGCCGACAGGTAGGTATCGCCGGCGGCGTAGACGAGCGACAACCGCTCGCCCGTGTGCGTATGCAGGAACGACAGCGCTCGCGTCGATCGGAGATTCGCGCGCGCGCGCCCCGGCAGCGCGAGCATGGGCGCCACGAGCAGCCCCGCGCCTGCCGCCAGCAGGCGCCGGCGCTCCGCCGCGCGTGCCGTCGGCGGCGTGGATTCTTCGCGTGGTCGGGACGGAATGCGCATGTCGAAATCGGGCCTCGTGGCGTGAACGTCGCCGCCATCATACGCCTGCACGAGAGCCCCCTTGGTGCGGCACGACGCGCCCGGTCCGGTCTCCGGAAGGGACGGCATCGGCCGCATGGACGATCGGCAGTTCCAAGCGAATCGCCCTACCCGCGGCTCGCGCGGCAAGCGTGCTCGCGGACAGGCACGGCGCGGCGGCCGGCCGGTTGGCCCCCAAGGCGTGGTGCGCTTGATGGCAGTCAAGCCCGCTCCCGGCGCCCGGACGCAGACTGGATGGGCAGCAGCAGCATGCAAGTCTGTCCACCGCAGAGGAGGTCGTCGTGAGTGACCGGGACGCACGTCCGAACGAAGCGCCCGCAACGGGCCGGCTCTCCCCCGGCCAACTCGCGCGCCGCTGTGCCGTCGACACCTTCGCGTTCGAAACCACCGACCAGCTCCCCGAGGACGCGCAGGCATTCGGCCAGCAGCGCGCGATCGACGCGATCGCATTCGGCATCGGCATCCGCGACGAGGGCTACAACCTGTTCGCGATGGGCGCCGAGGGCGTCGGGCGGCGCACGCTCGTGCGGCGCTTCCTCGATCGCGCCGCCGGCGCGCGGGCCGTCCCGTCGGACTGGTGCTATGTCTTCAACTTCCGCGCGCCCCCTCGGCCGGCCGCGGTCGCCCTGCCGCCCGGACGCGGTCTCGCCTTCAAGCAGGACATGGAGCGCCTGATCGACGACGTGCGCGCCGGCATCGCGGCGGCATTCGAAGCGGACGAGTACCGCACGCGCAGGCAGGAAATCGAGAGCGAGCTGTCCGAGCGCCAGGAGCACGGGATCGAGACGGTGGGCGAGCACGCGAAGGCGCAGAAGATCGGGCTCATCCGGACGCCGGGCGGATTCGCGTTCGCGCCGCTGGACGGCGACGAGGTGATGCAGCCGGAGAAGTACCAGCAGCTGTCCGAGCAGGAACGAAAGGGCATCGAAGCCGCGATCGCGGCGTTGCAGGGCGAGCTCGAGCACGTCATCGAAAGCATGCCGAAGTGGCGGCGCGAGGCGCAGCACAAGCTGCGCGAGCTGGATCGCAAGGTAACCCGCGGCGCGATCAACAGCCTCATCGACGAGATGAAGTCGGCCTACCAGGATCTGCCGGTGATCGCCGCGTACCTGGTGGAGGCGCAGGAGGACATCCTCGACCATGCGCAGCTGTTCCAGCAGCCGAAGGACGGCGAGCCGATGGGCCTGTTCGCCCTCGTCGCCGGGTCCGCGGAGGGACGCGATTCGCCGCTGCGCCGCTACAAGGTGAACCTGCTGATCGACCACAGCACGAGCGCGAGCGCGCCGATCGTCTACGAGGACCATCCGACGCACGACAATCTCGTCGGCCGCATCGAGCACGTGTCGCAGCTGGGCGCGCTCACGACCGACTTCACGCTGATCAAGGCCGGAGCGCTGCACCGCGCCAACGGCGGGTACCTGATCCTCGATGCGCTCAAGCTCCTCACGCAGCCGCTCGCATGGGAGGCGCTGAAGCGCGCACTGCGATCGCGCGAAGTGCGCACCGAACCCCTTGGCCAGGCGCTCGGCCTGATCAGCACGCAATCGCTGGAGCCCGAGCCGATTCCGCTGGACGTCAAGGTCGTGCTCGTGGGACAGCCGGAACTCTACTACCTGCTGCACGCGTGGGACCCGGAGTTCGGCAAGCTCTTCAAGATCGCCGTCGATTTCGCGGGGGACATGGAGCGCACGGCCGACGCCGAGCTGCTTTATGCGCGCCTGATCGCGGCCATGGCGCGCGAGCACGGCCTGCGCCCGTTCGACCGCGCAGCCGTTGCCCGCGTGATCGAACATGCGTCGCGGGCCTGTGGAAACGCGGAGCGGCTCTCCGTCGAGATGGGTCCGTTGCTCGAAGTGCTGGCGGAGACGAGCTACTGGGCCGGCGAGCGCGGCCGCGCCGTCGCGGCGGCGGACGACGTGCAGAAGGCGCTCGACGCCAAGCTGCAGCGCGTGAACCGCCTGCCGGTGCGGATCCGCGACGAGATGCTGCGCGGCCGGCTGCTGGTGGCGACCGACGGCGAGCGCGTCGGGCAGGTCAACGGCCTGTCGGTGGCCGAGCTCGGCGGGGTCCTGTTCGGGATCCCCGTCCGCATCACCGCACGCGTGCACGCCGGGGACGGCAACGTCGTCGACATCGAGCGCGAAGCGCAGCTCGGCGGCCGCCTGCACGCAAAAGGCGTGCTGATCCTCTCCGGCTACCTGGCCGCGCACTACGCGTCCAACCGGCCGCTGACGCTGTCCGCCTCGCTCGTGTTCGAGCAGACGTACGGCACCGTCGAGGGCGACAGCGCGTCGTCGGCGGAGCTCTACGCGCTGCTGTCGGCGCTTGCGGACGCTCCGCTCTCCAACGCGATCGCCGTCACCGGTTCCGTCAATCAGCACGGCGACGTGCAGGCGATCGGCGCCGTGAACGAGAAGATCGAGGGGTACTTCGACCTGTGCGCGCTGCGCGGGCTGACCGGCCGCCAGGGCGTGATCATCCCCGCCGCCAACGTCGCGCAATTGATGCTCCGGCACGACGTCGTCGACGCCGTCGCGCAAGGGAAGTTCTCGATCTACGCGGTGAGCACCGTCGACGAGGGGCTCGCAATCCTCGCGGGCGTGCCTTCCGGCGCGCGCGATGCGGTGGGCCAGTTTCCGGCCGGGTCGCTCAATGCGAGGATCGAGGAGCGGCTTCTCGCGTACGCCGAGCGCATGGGATGCGATGTCTGCGCGCCCTGCAGCTCCTGCTTCACGATCCTCTCGAAGGTCAACCGCCACATGCGCTGGGGCGAGGAGCACAAAGCGCA
>Ga0209253_10003668_pt1 | contig 13455 bp, 14 predicted proteins | sample FrelakmetBRP12BR_FD_187145 | JGI IMG/M metagenome (GOLD analysis project Ga0209253, IMG submission 187145) | Freshwater lake sediment microbial communities from the University of Notre Dame, USA, for methane emissions studies - BRP12 BR (SPAdes)... | ecosystem: Environmental > Aquatic >...
ACCCATCATAATTGCACCTGCGATATATAATAATGCGTGTTCCATTTTATTTCCTAAGCTCCTATGAAAAAACCAATTAAAAACTAAACAACTAAAAAATTAATGATGCTCTTGATGCGCCATATCTAAATAAACAATAGTTAGCGTCATAAAAATAAACGCTTGCAAGGTAATAATCAGAATATGGAAGATTGCCCATCCAAGCGAGAGAAATATTTGTGAGCCAAAAAGCGTAACGTTAGCGATAGTAAAGCCAGCCCATGTACTACCCATGATGGCGATCAAAATAAATATCATTTCACCTGCGTACATGTTGCCAAATAAACGCAAAGCTAACGATACTGGTTTAGCGATAAGGTTAACGCCTTCAAGAATTAGATTGATCGGTACAAATAAGGCCTGAATAATTGGATTTTTGCTCTGAAACGGCATCATAGAAAGTTCGGCTGCAAAACCACCTAAGCCTTTTTTCTTTAGACTGTAATAAATCACCAAAAAGAAAACCACAAATGACATACCGAATGTGGCGTTAGGATCTGTAGATGGCACTACTTTGAAATGGCCAAAACCTAGAAATTCAGCAAATTTTGGTAAAAAGTCAATTGGGAACAAATCCATGAAATTCATCAGGAAAATCCAAGCAAAAATGGTTAATGCTAACGGCGCAACCACAGCATTTTTACCAGAGAACGAGCCTTTGACGCTACCGTCAATAAAATCCACGACCCATTCTACGAAATTCTGAATGCCTGCTGGAATACCAGATGAAGCACGTTTTGCTACACCATGAAATACTATTAAAAACAGTGCGCCCAAGATAAATGACATGATGAAAGTGTCAACATTCAGCGCCCAAAAACCCATTTCCTTAGCCTCTGCCGCAGTGTGCGCACAATGTACATGCCCATCTTTAATGGCGCAGGTAAGGTTTTGTAAGTGGTGCTTAATATATTCTGATGAGGTGATTGTTTCAGTATTCATTTTTATGCTTTAAATTATTCATGCAATGTTACTTTTGTTAAAACACTAGTTACTACATACACCAACTGGCAACTTATAAAACCTAAAAAAATCGCCATAGGTGCCAAATGCAACTTTATTAATCCAAAAACAATTAAGCCTATTACAATAAAAAACCGTTCCAGAACTGAACGGTACATAATTCTTAATTGTCTAGCAGCTTCTACATGCTTTATTTTTTTGTGGGCATACCAGCCGGTAAGCAATACATTTGTAATGCCACATAAACCGCCCCACGCCAATGCAGAGTACCAGCCAACTTTGTTATTAATATAAAGTGTAAATGCCAAAACCACGAGCACAGCAATTTGCCACGCTACCGTCTGAATTGCATTTAAGCCTTGATTTACATCAGCGCGCAAGTAAAGCCCCGAATCATAACAATAGATTGCTAAGTTGTCAAACAACAGCCCGTCCAAAGCCTGAATTAAACTACTTATCCAGCTTGACGCCTAAACGCTTGAATACATGGTCCAACTCATCCAAATTTTGATATTGAATAACTAGTTTGCCCTTGCCGTTTTCTTGGTGTTGTATTTGTACCCTCATGCCTAATTGCTCAGCTATGGTTTCTTGAAGGCGCTGCAAGTCTTGATTGATATTTGTTTTTGCTGTTTTATTTTTTGCATTTTGCTTCTGCTGCGTCAATTGCTGAACAAGCTTTTCCACTTCGCGCACAGACAAGTTTTGTTGCACGATTTTATTAGCCAGCATGATTTGCTGCGCGGCATCCAAGCCAATCAACGCGCGCGCATGGCCCATATCCAACTTGGACTGCATAAGCAAATCTTGCACCGGCATACTCAAACTAAGTAAGCGCAATAAATTAGAAACAGCAGTGCGCGAACGTCCAACTGCTTCAGCGGCATTTTCGTGCGTCATGGCAAATTCATCAATTAAGCGTTTAATACCTTGCGCTTCTTCTAGTGGATTTAAATTTTCACGCTGAATATTTTCTATTAACGCCATGGCCAGCGCCGACTCATCCGCTATTTCGCGTACCAAAACCGGCACTTCTGCCAAGCCCGCTATTTGGCTTGCTCGCCAACGGCGTTCGCCTGCAATAATTTCATACTTTTCGGCAGCAATTTCTCTTACCAAAATCGGCTGCATAATGCCTTGTGACTTAATCGAATCAGCCAAAGTTTGCAAAGCAACATCATCCATATACGAACGCGGCTGATATTTGCCGGGCTGCAATTGCATCACATTTAACATACGCAAGGCATCCGTGCTTCTCGCTTCTTCAATATCATTCGCTAATAAAGCATCTAAGCCGCGCCCTAAACCTTTTGGATTAACCATTGTGAATACCTTTATCTATGCTTTTATTTTTAACATGTTGATTTTTAATGATTATTTCTTTTGCTAGCTCTAAATAGGCTACTGCGCCTTTCGATGATTTATCGTACACAAACACCGGTAAACCATAGCTTGGCGCCTCTGCTAAGCGAATATTGCGTGGGATTACCGAGTTATACACTTTATCGCCAAAATGGCTTACCAACTGTGCTGACACTTGCTGTGCAAGCATATTACGATTGTCAAACATGGTGCGCAGTAAACCTTCTATTTCCAGCACAGGGTTCAAATTAGCCCGCACTTTTTTAATAGTATTTACCAAGTCAGACAGACCCTCTAACGCATAGTATTCACATTGCATAGGAATCATGACACTATCAGCCGCCGTAAGCGCGTTAACGGTAACCAAGTTGAGGGCAGGGGGGCAATCTAATAATATGTAGTCATACTCTTGTTCTAGTTTTGCAAACGCTTGTTTTAGACGAGTTTCTCGCGCCAGCTCGTTAACCAGCTCAACCTCCGCGCCTGCTAACTCACGATTTGAAGGCGCGATGTGGTAGCCGCCTTTTTCGCTGGTGACAATTACCTCATTCAGTGACTTTTTACCTATTAACACATGGTAAATACTATACTTTAAATGTGCTTTATCGATCCCGCTACCCGTAGTGGCGTTGCCTTGCGGATCTAAATCTACTAACAAAACTTTTTTATAATTTGCAGATAAACTTGCCGCCAAGTTCACGCATGTCGTCGTTTTACCCACGCCGCCTTTTTGATTGGTAATCGCTAATATTTTCATCAATTATTCTCTAAAACAACTAAATGTCGCTCTGCCTCTAAACCCGAAACTTTAAGTGGGATAATTTCTGCTTGTTTTTCAATTAAACTTTGCAGCTCTTTCAACGGCGCCTGGCCTTTCATTGCTAACCACTTACCTTTTTCTTTAATTAAATGTTTTGTTAGATTAACAAATAAATTTAGTTCAGAAAAAGCACGCGAAATAATCACATCAAACTTTTCCTTCGGCAGGTAATTTTCTACTCTTGTGTGAACCACTTCCAAGTTATCCAAATCAAGCTCACCCTTCACTTGACGCATAAAAATTGCTTTTTTCTGCACCGTATCAATCGTCGTCACTTTCAACGCTGGCATGCAAATTGCCAATACAATGCCTGGCAAACCACCGCCGCTACCTACATCCAACAAGTTTTGTGCCTTAATATAGGGCAACACACTTAAACTATCTAGTAAATGCAGCCGCACCATTTCCAGCGGGTCGCGCACTGCAGTCAGGTTATAAACCTTATTCCATTTTTGTAGTAGCGCTAAATAACTCAACAGTTTTAGCTGCGCCTCCAAAGACACACTCAAACCCATCTCGGCAACACCAGTAGCCAATAACTCTGCTTGCGTCATGCCGCTTCGATATTTTTTTGATTATTTTGTTTTTTATTTTTGCGCTTTAAGTAAACCAGCAATAGTGAAATAGTCGCAGGGGTAATACCTGAAATTCGCCCCGCCTGACCGATGGTTTCTGGTTTATGCATGATTAATTTTTGGCGTGCCTCTATACTCAATCCATGCACATCCGCATAATCGATATCTGCGCCCAGCTTAATGCCTTCACTGCCTTTTTGTTTGGCAATCTCATCTTTTTGACGGTCGATATAACCCTGATACTTGGCTGCGATTTCGACTTGTTCTTTTACTTCATCCGTTAAAGTTTCAGCCATAGGCATTAAGTTCAATAGCCCTTCATAATTCACTTCTGGGCGACGAAGTAATTCAAACAAACTATATTCGTGTTCTAACTCTTTTCCAAATATTGCCACTTGTGTTTCACGTGAAACACTAACTGGTTGCACAAAGGTCTTTTTCAACCGTTCTTGTTCGCGTGCTATCGCTTCTTGCTTGCGGCTAAAAGCTTCCCAGCGCACATCGTCCACCAAGCCCAATTCGCGACCTTTGGTAGTCAATCGCATATCGGCGTTATCTTCACGTAGCTGCAGGCGATATTCCGCGCGACTTGTAAACATACGGTAGGGCTCAGTCACGCCAGTGGTAATTAAATCGTCCACCAGCACACCCAAATAAGCCTCGTCGCGGGCAGGGCACCAACTTTCTTTTTCTTGCACATGCAATGCTGCATTTATACCCGCTAACAAGCCCTGAGCAGCCGCCTCTTCATAACCCGTAGTACCGTTGATTTGTCCAGCAAAGAATAGGCCTTTAATAGCTTTGGTTTCCAAACTTGATTTCAGACCCCGCGGATCATAGTAATCATACTCAATAGCATAGCCAGGACGTAATATATGCGCGCCTTCCAAGCCATTGATCGAGCGCACTAATGCGAGCTGAATATCAAACGGCAAGCTGGTCGAAATGCCGTTTGGGTAAATCTCGTTAGTATCAAGGCCCTCTGGCTCAAGAAAAATCTGATGCGACTCTTTATCTGCAAATCGATGGATTTTATCTTCCACACTTGGGCAATAACGGGGCCCCACGCCTTCAATCACACCAGTATACATGGGGGAACGATCTAAACCACTGCGAATAATATCGTGAGTACGTTCGTTGGTATGCGTGATCCAGCAGGGAAGCTGTGCAGGATGTTGCGCCGTATTACCTAAAAACGAAAATACTGGCACTGGATTATCACCAGACTGCTCAGTCATTACAGAATAATTAATTGTACGACCATCAATACGCGGCGGCGTACCTGTTTTTAAACGGCCGGCCGGCAAATTGAGTTCGCGCAAACGCGCTGCAAGCGAGATAGCTGGCGGATCTCCAGCACGACCAGCACTGTAATTTTGCAAGCCCACATGAATCAATCCTCCTAGGAATGTACCTGCAGTGAGTACCACGCTTTTAGATTTAAAGCGCAATCCTATTTGCGTCACTACGCCGGCAACTCGCTCCCCATCAAGAATAATGTCATCTACCGCTTGTTGAAACAGCCATAAATTGGATTGATTTTCTAAACGCTTTCTTATGGCAGCTTTATATAAGATACGGTCAGCCTGAGCGCGTGTCGCACGCACCGCCGGACCTTTTGAAGAGTTTAATATACGGAATTGAATACCGCCTTCGTCGGTAGCGGCGGCCATTGCCCCGCCCAGCGCATCAATTTCTTTAACTAAATGCCCTTTGCCGATACCGCCAATACTGGGGTTGCAGGACATTTGACCCAAAGTTTCGATGTTGTGCGTCAGCAATAGAGTTTTTTGCCCCATTCTGGCACATGCGAGCGCCGCTTCGGTGCCTGCATGACCGCCACCTACCACTATCACATCAAAAATATCAGGAAAATTCATGATTTAAAGTTTAAATTACTAAGGGTTTGATTCTACTGTAAACCCATGCTTAAGTCATGCAAAAGCATGTTTTAATAAATAATTTAATAATTGTTTCACGTGAAACTACACTTTGTTTACGCTTCAGACATAATTTCTTAACAATAATGGCATAGAATTCGCTTGACTCAAATCAAAGCAGTTCAAGTCAAATCAATTTATCATGATAAAATGTATTAACCCTTTTATTAACTAAAGACGGAGTATTAAATGAAGAAATTAAATATTGTTTTAGCAGTATTACTAGGTGTTGCGGCTGGTTCTGCGCAAGCCAATGTAGCCAACGCAGAAAAATTGGTCAGCATTTATAGCGCTATTGCTAAGCATGACAACCCTGAATACGCTGGCCCTACGGCCGCCGATGGTAAGTTCTTTTTTAATCGCAAGATTAAGCTCGGCAACGGTAAAGAAATGGCCTGTGCTTCTTGCCACACAGCAAATCCAGCGGATAATGGTAAACATATCATCACCGGCAAAGCTATTCGCCCATTATCTCCTGTGGTGAATGCAAAGCGCTTTGAAGACTTTGAAAAAGTACAAGAAAAGTTTACTCAGCACTGCAAGGACATTATCGGCAGCGATTGTACAGCGGCTGAGAAGGCCAGCTATATTACTTATTTATTGACAGAAAAAACACCTTCAGTTAAAAAATGATTAAGCAAGAAACGCCGATGGAATACGTTTGGGATCCATTTGTAAGAATATTCCACTGGTCGCTAGTAATTGCGTTCGCCGTGGCGTTCTATACACACGCTTCCGAATGGGATCGCCTCATCCATGTATGGGCTGGTTATGTAGCAGGCGGCTTGCTGCTAGCCCGCATTGTTTGGGGCTTAATGAAGACGGGGTACGCCAGTTTTGAGAGCTTTCCGCCCAATCCTATGCAAGCTACTAAGCACATATATCACGTGCTAAAAGGCAACGCCAAACGTTACATCGGTCACAATCCGGCAGGCTCTTTGGTAATTTACGCCATGCTGGTAACAGGACTCACCGCTGTCGGTTCTGGTTGGTTAGTGTATAACGAGGGCTGGTTGATTGACCAGCCTGAGTTTTTTCAAACGCTGCATCAATATTCAACATGGGGCTGGCTTATACTGGTTACCATGCATGTAATTGGCGTTGTAACAGAAAGTATATTGCACAAAGATAATCTCATTCGCGCCATGATTACTGGTTGCAAACGTGTCACTAGAAAAGGCGAAAGACAGGCCAAACAAAATATAGCTTAAATGCTCAAATCTTACATTAAAATCTTTGTTTCACGTGAAACCATAATTAAAAAATTACAAACTCCAGCTCTTGACTAATGTCATGTTGCGCGCCTATAGTATCAATTGCGGCTAAGGGCGCTTTCACCGAACAAAAAATGAGGAGAACAGTATGGCAGGTAAATTTGAAGTCAAAACCGCAAAAAGCGGCCAAACACACTTTAATCTTTTAGCTGGTAACGGCCAAATTATTTTGCAATCTGAAATGTATGATACCAAGGCCAGCGCGTTAAATGGCATTGAATCAATTAAAAAGAATGCCGGAATGGACGAACGTTATGAACGTTTAGTGTCAAAATCTGGTAAGCCATATTTCGTGATTAAAGCTGGCAATCATCAAGTGATTGGGCAAAGCCAACAATATGAATCTGAAGCTGGCCGCGATAACGGCATTGAATCCGTAAAGAAAAATGGTCCAGATGCGGAAGTTGTAGATTTAACCTGATATGCCTCATAATAAAAAAGGCGCTTGTAGTTAAATTACAGTTGCGCCTTTTTTATTATCCATTATTTAGTTATCTTTTACTTGCCAATACAAAACTTACTAAAAATCTCACCCAACAAATCATCAGGGGTAAATTCTCCAGTAATACTACTTAAAGCCTCCTGCGCCAGTCGCAACTCTTCGGCGACAAGTTCTGCCTGATGCATGTTTTTTTGTGCAAGCTGCAAATGCTCTTCTACTTGCCCCATAGCTCTCAAATGTCGATCGCGCGCCATAAAAACACCTTCCGCATTCTGCTGGTACCCGGCAATATTTAATAAATGCTGTTTTAATAACACTACGCCGTCACCCGTTTTTGCGGAAAGATAAATATGTATTTCACCCGCATTTTCTACCAATTTAGCCGTTTCTTTAGTGGCATCAATTTTATTATGCACCCAAATTTTACTAATTTCTTGCGGCAAGCGCGTTAAAATCGATTTTTCGTTATCGCTAATACCATGAGCTGCATCAACCAATAATAATGCGACCTGCGCGTTTTCTAGCGCTTGATAAGTTCGGGCAATTCCGATTTTTTCTACCTCGTCATTTGTCTCACGCAATCCCGCAGTATCAATAATATGCAGTGGCAACCCATTGATTTGTATTAGGTTTTTAATTGAGTCTCGTGTTGTGCCTGCAACAGGCGTCACAATGGCAACCTCTTCACCGCTTAACTGGTTCATCAAACTAGATTTACCTACATTGGGCTGACCTACCAGCACAATGTGCATACCTTCACGCAATAAACTACCTTGCCTGGCTTTTAAAAAAACTGTTTTTAACTCTGTCGCAATTTGGGCTAGCTTTTCGGATACTTTGCCTTGCGTAATAAAATCAATTTCTTCTTCAGGAAAATCTAAACAAGCCTCAACATACATGCGCAAATTAATCAGCTTGGCTAACACCAGATTAATGCTATTTGAAAACTCTCCCGACAAGGAGCGCACAGCGCTACGTGCAGCCTCAGTGGTTGAAGCATTAATCACATCAGCAACAGCTTCAGCCTGAGCTAAATCAATTTTATCGTTTAAGTAAGCGCGGCGTGTAAACTCACCTGGTTCTGCTAATCGTGCCCCCAGCTCAATGCAACGTGCCAACAGTAATTGCATCAAGGCAATACCGCCATGTGCTTGTAGCTCTAATACGTCTTCACCGGTATAAGAATGTGGGTTCTGGTAAAAAATCGCGATGCCGCGATCGATAAGCTGCTGATTTGCATCATAGAAAGGTAAATATGCTGCATGACGAGGGGCAGGGCACTGTTTTAATATTTGATTAGCGATGCTTTGAGATAGTTCGCCAGAAACTCGCACCACACCTATGCCGCCCGCGCCACTAGCTGTAGCAATAGCGGCTATAGTGTCGGAACTATTTTTTTGCATTGCCTTTTTTAGCTAGTGCCGCGGCGTGGATAGTTTTATTGACATACCATTGTTGTGCGATAGAAAGCACATTATTCACCAACCAATACAACACCAAACCAGCGGGGAAAAAGAAGAAAAATACGCTAAATACTACTGGCATAATTTTCATTACTTTTGCTTGCATCGGATCCGTTGGCGCCGGATTTAAATAGGTTTGAATAATCATGGTCGAACCCATTAAAATTGGTAATACATAAAATGGATCAATTGCTGACAAGTCTTGTATCCAGCCAAAGAATGGCGCATGACGTAACTCAACAGAACCCAATAGCGTCCAGTAAAGTGCAATAAAAACAGGAATTTGTACTAAGATTGGTAAACAACCACCCATCGGGTTGATTTTTTCGGTACGATAAAGCTCCATCATTGCCTGCTGCATTTTTTGTTTGTCATCGCCAAACTTTTCTTTCATCGCTTGTAAACGCGGTGCTAACTCTCTCATCTGCGCCATAGATCGATAACTGGCCGCCGATAATGGAAAAAATGCTGCCTTGATTAATACAGTCAATAAAATAATCGCTATGCCCCAATTGTGTACCAATGCATTAATTTTTGAGAGCACCCAAAATAAAGGCTTAGCAACGACGGTAAGCCAGCCATAATCGACCGCGTACTCCAAACCTGGTGCTGCAGCAGCTAAATCTTTTTCTGTTTGTGGCCCTGCAAATAATTGTGCTGTAATTTCTGTTTTTGATCCCACAGCGATGCTAGTGCCTGGTGTAACAACGCCCACAGCAAAAATATTCTCAGATAATTGCTTGGTATAAAACTCTCGATTTATATTAGCTTTAGGAATCCAAGCACTCGCAAAATAATGTTCAATTAATCCAATCCAGCCATCTTTACTGGTTTTTGAAAAATTTTCTTTTGCCATGTCCTTAAAATTAATTTTTTTAAATTTATCTGCCTCAGTAAAATATGCACCGCCTGTAAATGTTGGCATCATGGCTGAGCCTTGCTTGGATTGGTTGTCGTGCACTATTTGGTAATAAACTGATGGCGTGATAGTCGTTGCACTGCCATTATTGATTTGGTAAGCCACATCAATCACATAACTACCACGATGAAAGGTATATACTTTATCAACATTAATTCCATTACCTACCCAAGATAGCCGTACCTCTTGGCTTGAAGCGACATCATTTAATGTGTAGCTGCTAGCCGCGCTAGTGAATAGTGATTTATGATTTGGCAAATCGTTGCCCATTAAGCCCGTTTGAGCGATATAAAGCATCGGCTTTTGTGCATCATCCATCAACACAAAATTACCTTCCTTAACTTCGGCCGCATGATGTTTGTTTAAAACCAAATGGCGTAAATCACCACCAATAGTATCAATTTCAGCTTGAAATAAATCGGTCGTTACTTTAATGCGCTGACCTTGTTCGAGTTTAAATGCACCTTCACTTACTGCGCTACTGGCCACGATATTAGTATTATCGGTAGCGACTGCAGAAGGTGATTGGGTGCTTTGTTGGGCTTCTTGCTGGACAGGAATGACAGGTTTATTTTTTTGCTGCCATGAATCCCACAGCATCATGATAGAAAATGAAAAAATAACAAATAAAATTAAACGGCGTGTGTCCATAAACTCTTTATCATTAGTAAATTATATAATTATGCTTCATTTTGGAACCGGATCGTGGCCGCCCGCATGCCAAGGGTGACAATGTGATAATCGTTTTATTGTCAGAAACAGGCCTTTAAACACGCCATGTTTTTGTATACTTTCAACCGCATAGTCTGAGCATGTTGGGGTAAATCGGCATTGCTGACCAAAAAAAGGGCTTAATGCGATTTGATACACTTTAATGAACGCAATCAAAACTTTTTTCATTTTCAAAATTGCCCAGTTAACTTTCTTTTCTCGAACCTATTTTAGTAGAAAGCTTTAACAGCAAGCTTTCAAACTCTTGCTTTATCTGCACAAAATTAGGTGCATCGAACGCTTTTTGTACCTGTATTACCAAATCAATTGCTGGTAAATGCTGCTGATTTAACCTAAATAACTCACGCAATACTCGTCGCATATAATTGCGTTGCACTGCTAGTTTAGCCGTTTTTTTACTCACAATTAAACCTAAACGCGTCAAATTCGCCTCATTTAACCGATATCGCATGACTAAATGCTGACTTGCTATGCGTTTGCGCAAATTAAAAACGGATGAAAAATCATCCGTTTTTACCATTTTGGCTTGTTTAGTCAATCTAAACGATGCCAATTTATTTTCTTTAAATTACTAAATATATTACCAGCACTTTCATGGTGCCAATAATAATTTAAAGGCCTAAACGCGAGCGGCCTTTAGCGCGACGCGCAGCAATCACGGCACGGCCGCCTTTAGTTTTCATGCGCACCAAAAAGCCATGTGTACGTGCGCGACGTGTTTTAGAAGGTTGATAAGTACGTTTCATTAAAATCCCCAGCGAATAAATGCTACAAAGCCCGCTATTAAACCCGATAACCGCCTATTTTGTCAATGAATATTTAGTTTAATAAATACTAAAATATATACGTTTGCCTGTGGATAAGTCTAACCAAACAAGCTAGAATAGCCGGACAAATTAATAAGAACTTATTTAAATAGATATGTGCAACATTAGTGATTAAACACAAAAAAATCAATAACTTAATAACAGAATCAATAGATTTCAGGCAACCGATGGAAAATTTTTGGCCAACCTGCCTTAGTCGCTTTGAACAAGAGCTATCTGCGCAACAATTTAATACCTGGATTAAACCCCTGCAAGCTGAGATTGGGGATAATGCCTTACGCATACTTGCGCCCAATAAGTTTGTACAACAGTGGGTAAAAGAGCGCTTTTTAAGCAAAATAGAAACCATTGCTGCCGAATTATTACCGCAAAATACATTAATTGAGTTATCAATTTATGAAAATAAGACAGCGAATAAAACGCTTAGTGGAAATTCAAGTCTTATCCCTTCTTTGGAGGATATAACAAGCACGGATAAGGTTGTAAATGCTAAAACAGCTATAGTTAAGAAAACCAACAATCATGCTGGCGAACGCGCATCCGGATTAAATCCCAGTTTTAATTTTGATAACTTTGTCACTGGGCGCGCCAACCAATTAGCTCGCGCTGCCGCCATACAAGTAGCGGATAATCCAGGTCAGGCCTATAACCCGCTATTTATCTATGGCGGTGTAGGCTTAGGCAAAACACATTTACTACAAGCGATAGGCAATCAGTTAAAACATCAAAATCCTGACGCTAATATTCGTTATTTGCATGCGGAGCGTTATGTTTCTGATGTAGTTAAAGCCTATGAAAATAAAGCATTTGACGAATTTAAGCGACAGTATCATTCATTAGATTTATTGCTGATTGATGACATTCAGTTTTTTGCAAAAAAAACGCGCACTCAAGAAGAGTTTTTTTACGCATTTAATACGCTGATAGAAGAAAAAAAACAAATAGTCATCACTTGCGATACCTACCCCAAAGAAATTATTGATGTAGATGAGCGCCTTAGGACTAGATTTAGCTGGGGCTTAACCGTCGCAGTAGAGCCACCCGAGCTAGAAATGCGTGTTGCTATTTTGCTTAAAAAGGCCGAAGAATCAAAAATAAACCTAACAGAAGATGTGGCTTTTTTTGTAGCCAAACAAATTCGCTCTAGTGTGCGCGAGTTAGAAGGTGCGCTAAACCGTATTATCGCTATGGCAAATTTTACCGGTCACGCAATTGACGTTAATTTGGCTAAAGATGCGTTGCGCGATTTAATCGCTGTGCGTGGCCGCCAAATTACGATTGAAAATATTCAAAAAACGGTTGCAGATTATTACAAAATAAAAGTTGGTGAGATGTATAGCAAAAAACGCTCGCGTAATTTTGCACGGCCGCGACAAGTCGCTATGAGTTTAGCTAGAGAACTAACCAATCATAGCTTTCCGGAAATAGGCGAAGCCTTTGGAAATCGACATCACACTACTGTCATGCATGCATGCGAAGAAATAGAACAATTACGTTTAAATGATCAGGCAATTGCTCGCGATATTGGTTTTTTAACACAAGTTATTAGAGATTAGATTTAAAAAGTGTCATTGTGAATGAAGCAAAATTAACCTGTGGATTAAAGTAGATTAAAACACGATATTTTAACTAACTAAATTTTATACACATTTAACCTCTTGGATCACCTCAGCTTACTTTGCTAAGCTGATAAAAATACACGTCTTCCAGTGACGGTTTAATGTTGGAGAATCCGTTTCCCGGATTGGTTTCGCTAAAGATGTGAATAAACGTTTTGCCCGCGAAGAGTCGCGTGGATATCACATTATACTTCCCTTCATACTCGGGCAGCTCAATTTTTAGGATTTCTTTTTCCCAGATTTTCCCTTCCAACCGGGATATGGCGCTCAGCGTTTTCTCTTTAAGTATGATTCTCCCCTGGTTGATGATGGCCATGTTCATGCAGAGATCGCCCACGTCGTCAACGATGTGGGTGGAGAGGATGACGACAACGTTCTCGCCGATCTCGCTAAGCAGGTTGTGAAAGCGGACGCGCTCTTCGGGGTCCAGACCGGCGGTGGGCTCGTCGACAATGATGAGTTTGGGATTTCCCAGGAGCA
>Ga0209253_10003669_pt1 | contig 13452 bp, 17 predicted proteins | sample FrelakmetBRP12BR_FD_187145 | JGI IMG/M metagenome (GOLD analysis project Ga0209253, IMG submission 187145) | Freshwater lake sediment microbial communities from the University of Notre Dame, USA, for methane emissions studies - BRP12 BR (SPAdes)... | ecosystem: Environmental > Aquatic >...
CGGTCATAGGTTCAAGTCCTATCGGCGGCGCCAAAGACTTTTCGATGGTTTTGAGGTACCCCTCCTAGGTTTCAATGTATCATGGATATTTGGATCCAAATATGTCCGCTTTCCATTGTCTCTTATGTGCGCACCCACTTTGTCAGGGTAGCAATTCAATGCTCACAAGATGTGTTCTGCGTCTGAGAGTCCATTTTCGATTTTGCAGATAGGTTTTGCATAAATCAAGTCAATATACAGTCGTAGAAAGTGCGGGAACAGCAAGCGCGTGAGCCTGTTCTCTCGGTTTGTCCCGGCTAGTTTGTTGTGGACTCAGGTTCTTCAAAATTGACTGTTCAGTATGATGTCGAAGAGTTGTGCGATTTGAATGCCTGTTGGAAGCCCAAGAAGTAGACTCTTGAGGCTGATTGAACAGTAGTGTGCAGTGGTGTGTTGTAAGTTCTTATTCTGTTCGAGCCACAGATGAAAGTTTTTCACTTCTTCTTCAACTTTCCTTTCAAGGTTTCGTTTAGTCTCTCTGTCCGCCTTCTCGTAGTCGGCTCTGCGCGTTCTGATTGTCTCGTCGATGTCACATTGACTATATTCCTGGTACAGCTGGCAGCTTCTTGGTTGTTTTTTCTGAACATCGAATGCCGTAAGCTCGGTTGTGGTTTCTTCAGTCTTTGATTGCATGTAGAAAGCTTTCAGAACTCAAGATATCTTGTTTGTGAAAGCTCCGTTCATATTCATAATCCACTGTGTCTTTAAATTGCAGTTGGCGCTCGCTCACGTCCGTAAGCGGGGACGAATAGATCGCGTATGACATGTGAAAACCAAAAAAAGGAGGGTTATTGGCAGCAACCATTGTGCATGTGTGGTCTGCCAAAGGGCAACGATGTTCCTTGAGCTGACAAGAAAACCTGCCTTGGAGTGTTCAGAACCGACTTGTCTCCATCACAGATGAAAGCCATGTCTTTTGTGGTGTAGATGAGTCTTGGGCCGTTCAGCAAAAGCAGGTCCAGGTTGCTTTCTTCATTTGGGAATGCAAAGATTGACCCCTCGGACTGGCGAAAGTGCTCAGACCCGTGTGCACCTTCTTTTCCCATGAACTTGGCAAGCAGGTCTTGTGCTTTGGCCAATAATGTTTTTTCAGTAAAGTCATTTCTCCTTAGATCATCGTCGCTTGCTTTCTCGAGATGTTTGGATGTCTCCTCTGTGTTTCCCAGCATCAAGAATAGTTCGCGAAGTTCGCGTTGAACCGGTTTGCCAACGGCTCCTCTTTCGGTTTCGACTATTGCATCAATGAGCAGTTTGCCCTCTCCGAGGAATATGAAACCTCTTCTCTTGTCCGCCACTTTCACAGGCAGAGTTAGTGTGCCTTTTTTGATTTCCAGCGATACTTTGTCTGATCTGGTCAGCGTCAGTTCGGCGTTTGACCTCAGAATGGTGTCTTCAACCTCGTAGTGCTGCATCATTCCTCGCCTCCTGCTTTCAGGAACCTTGTGACTTTTCGGGCCATTTGGTAGGCAGTTCTTCCTGGCATTGTTATGAGATATCGTCCGCGAACCTTTTCCTGAACCACCAATCCCGCTTCTTCGAGCACGTTGAGGTGACTTGAGAGTGTGCTTGTGGTTATTTCAGAGAGTCCCTCCTGCAACTCGTTGATGTATTTACCACCTGTCATAAGCGAACTGAGTACCTTGAGCCTGTGTTCGTGACCCAGTGCGCTCATGGCCTTTGCAGCTTCGTTGAAGTCAAATGTGTTTTCGTCCTCTTCCCGCCAGGGTCCGTGTCCACGCATTATCCTGCACCCTCTTGGTCCTATGAATATGGATTTGTCGAGTTCGCCATGCACGCCTTCAGCCACGCCTTGCATTACATCTTCGACATAGTCTTGCACGGAGTTGCCGAAGTCGATGTATATTCCGCGTCTCTTGTTTCTTCCTTCCTGACCGGCGTCTCTTAATTGGTCTTTGAGGCTCGCCATTTCCTCCTTGAGCTTCTTCATTTCCTGTTTAAGGTCTTCTGACATTGGTGTTTTACGTCCTTGATTTGTTATACGTCGATTTGAATTCGACACGCATCAAATAGAAAATGATGCTTATAAATCTGCCGTTTTCTATATTCAGAGTTCTGCGCCGCTAATGTAGTGCGCGCGCAATTGACGTCCATCTAGAAAAGATGAATGCTGATTTCAAGAAAGCTTCAAGTCGGAACTAGAGCCTTGACACGGATTTTTTGCGGTGGAAGAGTTATTACACAACGCGCGGATTACCTCAGTTGATGTCTGACTCTAAAGCGGTCTTCCTATACCCTAGGAACATCAGGATTCATTGCACAAGGTGCACCACTTGCTGTGGCGACACTGAAACAAAAACCAGGCACATCTTCACTCTAAAGGATGAAGCAAAAGCGATTTCAGACGTCATATCGAAGCCCATCAAATCATTTGCTGATCTACGAAAGGGTCATGAACCCTATGGATATGAAATGAGGAAGAATAGAGATGGCAAATGTGTCTTTCTCGAAGACGACAAATGTGCCATTTACAATGTGAGACCGCTCATCTGCCGTTACTACCCTTTCGAACTGAAGTCACAAGAAGATGGACAATATGCGTTCCATTACACCAGTGAATGCCAAGGGCTTGGTTCGGGTAGAATTCTCAAAGAGTCTTACTTCAGAGCGCTGTTTCGTATTGCCTGTGAGCGGCTCAGATGAAGCGAAATGCTAACGTTTGGCTAGGATCTGTTTGAAGATCGCGCGGTCTTGAGAGCAGCTGTTTGAAGTACCACTGATGATGGTGCGTTTGCAACGATCGGCCGTTGTTGGACGTGTTTGTGACCGCAACCACACTCGAAACCAACTGTCTGACTTTGGTGCTTTATCTGTCTCCATCTTCTACAGTCGCAGCTGGATTTCTGTCGGTGTATTGTCCATAGCTGTCTGGCTTCCATAGGCGTTATTGGCGCATAATGTTTGGCTTTCGTTGAATACCATATTGCATAGACTATGAGGCAAGCCCATAAGGCGGGCGCAATTAGCCACAGGTTAGACGTTAAAGGATCGATCATGCTTTTCACCATGTGTATGTTTGTTGTGCAGACATACAATATGTCCTAAAGCGGACATATATCACTTTATAGTATATGGCATCTTACGATATAAGGGTTTTGGAGCACTAACTGTTGAACTCGTGGGCTAAAACTGCTGAACGATATCCTTCTTTTCAACAATGTATCCGCAATAATGGCACTTCAACAATAAGGGTTCGTCACAATCCACGTAAAACTTCGTCTTGACAGGCTCGTTGCTGTTGCTCACGCAAGCTGGATTGGCACACTTGATTATGTTGTCGATAATCTTGGGGAGTTTTACCTCCTCTTTCCTCACGACTTTATAGTCGCGGATGATATTGATGCTTGCATGCGGAGCAATAAGGGCAATTCTGTGCACTTCCTGAGGCTTCAATTCTCTACCTTCGATCTTCACGATATCCTTTCTCTTCAACCGTCTGCTTGGCACGTTAATGGCAATGGTTATTGGTCCTTCTTCTCTGCCAGTAATTCCGAGTATCTTTACTACATCCAATGCGTGCCCATTTGTAATGTGATCAATCACTGTGCCATTCTTTATTTTCGAAACACGCAGTTCTGTTTCGGCCATTTGTATTCCCCGATCAAGAAGACGCTTATGCAGTGAACCCACATAAAAGACTTTAATCTCTAGCGCAGAACCTGTTTCAGAACGGTCTCAAGGCTTACTAGGAATCCAAAACGATCTGTTCGGAGGGAACAACGTGGGCAGAAAGAAAAGTTGGACCGAAAAACTCGAGGACAGCAGGTATCTTCCGAGAATAGAAAAGATTACTGAGAAAATGCGCAGGAAATGGGGTCCGGGCACCGTGGTAATTCCTGCACCGAAAGAAGTTGACGAACTGATGAAAAAAGTGCCTTTTGGGCAGGTCAAACTATAAACGAGATCCGCTCGGCACTCGCAAGAAAACACGGCGCGACGACTGCATGCCCCATATGTACCGGCATTTTCGCAAGAATGGCAGCTGGTGCTGCTGAGGAGCAGAAAGGGAGAGGTAGGGAGATCACTCCTTATTGGCGGACTCTGAAGGTTGAAGGTATCATTAACTACAAGTGTCCAGTCGGAGTTGAAGAACAGAAGAGAATCCTGCAAAATGAAGGGCATAGAGTGGCCCAGAAAGGCAAGAAATACGTCGTTGCTGATTTCGAGAAATCATTGGCGACATTATAGGGGATTAGTAAACAATTTCTGTGGGGCAAATTTCCCTCAAACTTCCGTCGCTACAAATTCTTATTTAGTAGTTGTGTAGAGTTGTTTTGGGTGCTAGTTTGGGTTTCGAAAGTCGGGACATAATCTCGATCAAAGATTTGTCGAAAGATGAGATAAATTACGTTTTTAAAGTCGCCAAGAACATGGAGTCTCTGGCAGTTAAGGGTTCTGAAATGTTGCGAGGCAAGATTCTGGCGACTCTGTTTTTTGAAGCGAGTACTCGTACTCGTTTGAGCTTCGAATCTGCGATGCATCGGCTAGGAGGCTCAACGATAGGTTTTGCCGAAGCGGAAATAGCCTCTGTGAAGAAAGGTGAGAACCTTGCTGACACTATACGGACCGTGGAAAACTACGCAGACATAATCGCACTGAGGCATCCGCTTGAGGGTGCGGCTCGGCTGGCGGCGGAGTTTTCCACTGTGCCCATCATTAACGGTGGGAGTGGGGCCGAGGAGCATCCGACCCAGGCTTTGTTAGATATGTACACGATGGTCAAGGAAAAAGGAAAAATCGAAGGGTTGAAGATCGCCTTTGTAGGCGATTTGAGATACGGCAGGACAGTTCACTCTTTGGCATATGCCCTTTCGCTGTACAATATTGAACTGTGCTTGGTATCTCCTGAAACTCTCAAAATGAGGCGAGAGGTCTTTCAGACGATAAAAGAACGGATTCCAGTCACGGAAAGAACGAATCTGGAAAAGATAATTCCACTGGTCGACGTTTTGTACGTCACAAGAATACAGAAAGAGCGTTTTCCGGATGCTGCAGAATATGCTAAGGTAAAAGGTTCGTACAGAATCGACCTGCCAGCTCTGAGTGAGGCAAAGAAGGATTTGATTATTATGCATCCCCTGCCGCGGGTGGATGAAATTGCTCCGGAAGTCGACAACACGCCTTATGCCCGCTATTTCCAGCAGGTTCGGAATGGAATAGTGGTCCGCATGGCACTTTTGGCTTTGATACTTGGCGCGGTAAAATGAATCAGCTGCAGTTCAGGTGTTCTTGAAGTGATCGAACAATGCCAATGTTCCCACTGCTCCGCATGAAGGGCACTTGTGGAGTTGGCCAAACCAAGTCTTTTTGCAGTTGCTGCAATAAGTCAATTTTCTTTCGTAGACAAAAAGATCCGTGGGGCTTTGCAAGAGCAGCTTGGTTGTTTCAATCAACTCGGGAGCTTCATATTTCGCTTCGCCTAGATCAACGGAAGTGAGGCTTCCGCCAGAATGGGCTTCTGTGAGTTTGTTTTCAAATACGGAGTGATTCTGGGGGAGTTTTCCGCCAGTTAGCGCCAGTTTTGTAACGGTAGAGTAGAATGGCTTGTCTCTTGGTCCTGAGAACTTCACTCTGGCGATTCCATATCTTTCCATATCTGTTCGTGCCAGTCTTTCGGAAGCTTGAAGACTTGGCAGCGTCGCTGAAGACAGACGTTTTCTGCGTCTTCTGCCGATCTTATGGATGTAATCGGAAATGTTCTCCGACACCTCTCCAGCAAACGCCAATGTTTCTTCGTCTGTGATGCTCTTTTCACCGAAAATTTGTAAAGCTGCTTCCAGCCCTGCCATGTTTATTACCCGAGAACAATTTTCGAGTCTGAAGTATTGATCGCCATTACCGCCTTGCGTCAGAAATGGCAGTAGATTTCCGCCGCGGCCTCTTAGGGCGCGATATTTGATTTCTAGGGCTCGGCTCGCCATTTCCATTCTCTCTTTGAGCGTTTCGAAGAATTTCATCTTGTTTTTTCCAGTTTCATAGGCAATTCTCGGCGTGTTCAGAGTCACGATTCCAAGGCACCCCGTGCGCAAGGTGTCAATCTCCCAGTCGCCGTCGAAGTCTTCATCTAGACGGAAGCCTGAAGAGGAAAACACTGAATGCCTTCGGTTTTTCTGCGTGGCGTTGGCGAAATAGGGAATTCCACTTTCGGAGGCCAGCTTGTGAGCTTTTAGCAGTAACGCCTCTGCCCTCTTGTCTTCGGCAGTTTCGCCTCGGATTTTCACGATTATTCTTGGCCAAATGAAGGGTTTGTGTTCGCTTTCCTCAGTGAGCACTTCGAAGAGAAGATTTGCCAGAAGCTGAGCCTGCTCGAGGAAGTCTGAGTAGGTGCCAGAGCGCTTTCCTTCTGGTCCATATGCTCGCTGCTTTGCCAAGAAATCAGGAACGTTCAGCTCTAGGCCCAAGGAGACCTGAGCATGTTGGGTCAGACTCTGTACTAACAAGCGCAGGGCATCTTTGATTCTTGGGGGTTCTGCGTCCTTGGCAAAGGGCGCCAGAAATATGTTGAAGTAATCTATCGTCTGTTCGGATTCAACTTCTTTTGCACTATGGAGACACGTGTTGAGTGTCAATGCTAGCGCGGATTCCATGTTGTGCGGGGGTGAGATTGTTGGTTGGTAGGCGTCTGTCTTTTCTAAGTTCAAGCCTTTTTCGAGAAAGAACCTCAAGTCGTGGCTGATTTCGCTTGGTCGCAAGATCCATGAACTGAGGCTGTTGATGTGGAGAGCTCCCGAAAGGTGCGCGTCTGAGATGTCTCTTGGGAAAATGTTCAGCAACGTGTATTCTTTGAAAATTGTCTCTCCTGCTGTTTCTTGGACTGATGACTTACGTCGGCGGTCGCTTTTGGTTTCCACTAGTTTTGCGACGTCGTGGACTGGAATTCCTAGGCGCGTGAGTTTGTGTCGATATTCCTCGAAGCCTTTCTCTATTAGGGTCGCATTGACGACTTCTCTCACCAGAGGCGCAGTTAGATACTTGATTTTTGAATGGATCAGCAGTTTTTCTGTTTCTTTAGCTACTTTTTGGGCCAATTCGGCGGGCATCTGTGCCTCTCTTACGAGAGAGTTTGCGATTTTATTGGCATCAAACTCTTCAAGTGCGAGGCGACTGGTTCGGACAAGGGTGTTTTTTGGTTTGAAGGCTTTCTTGTCAATTTTGTCTGCTACATCAATGACCATTTTGCCAAGTTCAGTCAGAAAGTACTTTCTGGCTTCAACATCAGCTTCAATCAGGTCTGCTTTGAGGAGAAACTTGAGATGGTATGCAAACCTGCCGGCATCTCTGCTTGCGTTCATCTTCAGCGACGCCATCAATTCTGTGTAGGAGAGTGGACCTTTGTCAAAGAGTAGGTTCAATATCTGCAGTCTCAAAGGTGAGGAAACGGCTTTCAGGATTTTGACTCCACGAACACGTTGCGGAACAGACAAGCCCCTCCCCCCTCAAAGCGGTGAGGCTACTATTACATAATAAGAGTTTAAAGCTGTTAGGGAACGGTAATTCGTCTGACTCAAGGCTCTCGATAATTGACGACTGAAACCCTGAAAGTGCGTGTGAAAGTCAAAGTGAACGTTCCTAGAGCTCCTTCTTTCTTGCTTATTTTGGCATGGCGAGAACGCTTCGATAGTAAGAGCCTTTCTGTTTTAGCCTGCAACAAATTTATTAAATGGATGACTGTCAATTCCAAGAATACGAAAGAATCTTTCAGAGAAGGAGAGTACGTATGAAACCTGCCTTGCTGATAATAGACGTTCAGAAGGAATATTTCAAAATAGATCAAGCTTGTTCAGACTCGCTGAAATCAGCCATTGAATATATTAATGAAGCAATCGCGATTTTCAGAAAGAAGAATCTTCCCATAGTCATTGTACAGCACAAGGATGAAGAACAAGGTCCTGTGCCCGGTGACCCGGGCTTTGATGTGCCTGAGAGCTTGAAGCTCGAAAGTCAAGACCTGCGCATCGCTAAGACTTATGGCAACTCTTTCACTAAGACTGGGCTTGCAGAAAAATTGAGAGAGCTTGGGGTTGACACTGTCATAGTGACAGGGTTCTGCGCAGAATACTGCGTCCTGTCCACATACAATGGAGCAAAGGACTGTGACTTCAAACCGATAATATTGAGAGGTTCCCTAGCGTCCGGCAATGTGGAACACATACGATTTGTGGAAGAAATTGCTGAAACAGTCTCTCTGGGCGCTCTCAGAACACTGCTCTGATTTCACGCAGTTTCATATCTTAGGAAAAAACCCAGGTCTCAGGGTAATCTGAGCAACGTTCAGACCACGGAGTTACCTCTACGTTGCAAGTCACTTCATACGATCTGTCTTGCCTGGTGAAGTTGGTCACTGCACAAGTAAGGGTTTAAAGGCATTGGGCAATACTTATCTTGAGCAATCCAAAACTCGTACATCGTGTTTGAGGGGCTGTCGGCTAGTTTGGTCTAGGCTTGAAGCCTCGGGCGCTTTAGACCCCGGTTCAAATCCGGGCAGCCCCATCATTGGATAATCTCTCCTTTCTCATCTGTGCCATTGTCTTATTCGCGCACGCGTTTTCTATTAAGGTGCTGAGGCAGTTCGGCAGCAAATGGCACTTATCAAGGGAGACAGTTGGAACGCAAAGGCGTCCACAGCGCGATGGATGTTACCTTCAGGACTGTCCAACATGGATTTTGGCTGAAAAACAACGAAGAACACCCTACCACTCTCCCCCCAGGTTTTTTCTTCACACCGCATCGCAAAGAATCCTTTCGCTGGTTATGCGGTAAGTCCTTTGGGAGGCCACTTTGCAGTCAGCATGTTGAATTCAGTAGAACGAACGAGCCGCGCGCTAAGTTGCTGGATCGCAGGTATCTGAAACTGAAATGTGTGAATTTGTGCACACGGCGACGTAACACTTCAGATGGCTATTTTCAATCGCTTCAACTTTCATGTCGGCTCTTGTCAAGGTTCCTTTGAATGCTGGCTTGGTGAAGATTCTCTTTAGACCGGTGACAATGAAGACGGAGTCTCTCTTGCCGACGCGTTTGATTTCTCTCAATGTTTTGTTTCTGTCGGGCGTATTTTGCAGGACCGTTATTGCAAAGACATAATTGTAGACGTTGTCTCGGAAAGGCATGTTGTCCACGTCGGCTTGGATGAGGTGCACATTTATTTCTCCATTCTCTGCACGTCGTTTCGCCTGGAGAAGGGTTTTCTTTGAGAGGTCCAGACCGACGAGTGTTTCCGCTCTTCCTGCAACTTGGCTGAAGAGTATACCGGTTCCGCATCCTGCGTCGAGAACTAGTCCAAGCTGTTTTGTCTTGATGTTTTTCATTGCCGCTCGGATTTTGTCTTCTTGTTCCTCAGCATACCGCATATCGTACATTTCTGCCGTTAGATCGTACCGGTGCAGTACTCTGCGCTTCTTCAGCCAACCGCTCATTAGGATCCTTCAGAAATCTTATGAAGGATACATGTCTTCTAAAGCTATTGGGACGGGGTGGAGGTGCCGCACTTAAAACCTCTGAACGTTTTGACGAATCCTAGCATCGAAGAGGCTGAGAAAGGAGTCAGAGACGCTATTCTGCATGGCAAGACATTGCTTTTGGTTGGTTTGTGTCGGGTTCATTATGTTGGCAGGGCAAGGTCGAAGTTGGAGTCGGGAGAACGCATCGTCATTGTTAAGGCAGATGGTTCGTTGCTTGTTCATCGCTCGGTGGGTTATGAACCCGTAAATTGGATGCCAGGTGGCGATGTGGTCTTCAACGCTAAAGTCAAGGATGGGATACTTGAGGTTCGTGCTTTGAGAAAGAAGCCTGTGGAGTCCGTCACAGTTTTCTTTGAGGAGATCCAGCTCGTTTGTTCTCTTTCTCTCACTGATTCGGGGGATTTCTCGCTCTATGCAAGCGAGGAGGATATGCAGAGGGCTATTCTTGCGAGGCCGGATCTTTTGGAAGAGGGTTTCAGGCCTATAAGCTATGAGAAGAAGGTTGAGCCTGGTTTCGTTGATGTCTATGGTGAGGACAAGGATGGGAATTTGGTTGTGGTTGAAATCAAGCGGAAGACGGCCAGCAAGGAAGCGGTTTTTCAGCTTGCAAGGTACATCGACGCGTTGAAGTCTAAGTCGAACAGGAAGATGCGGGGTTTGCTTGTGGCGCCGAGTCTCGGGAAAGACGTTCAGAGGACTCTTGAGACTCTTGGTCTCGGCTACAGGTATTTGGATCCGAAGAAGTGCTCAGAGACGCTTTCGCGGCGCAAAACGGTGAAGTTGGCAGAGTTTTTTGAGGAAAAATAAATTAGCAGGCTTGGCTTTTTGATGTGAAGGCTGATGGATATGAACTTGTGGAAGGGCATTCCGCCAGGCGATAAGCCTCCGACTTTTTTGAATGTGGTGATCGAGGTTGTGAGCGGATCAAGGGACAAGTATGAGTTTCGCTCTGAGTGGGAGGCGTTCGTTTTGGACAGGGTCATCCCTTCGTCTGTTGTTTTTCCTGTTGAGTATGGCTTTGTTCCTCAGACTTGGGCTGAGGATGATGATCCGCTTGATATCATGGTTTTGAGTTATGAACCGTTGGAGGTTGGTTGCATAGTGAAAGTGAGGGTCATTGGCGTGTTGGTTGTTGAGGATGAGAAGGGGGAGGATGCGAAGATACTGTCTGTTCCAGTTAATGACGCGCGGTTTGATGGTTATCTCGACATTTCGGATGTGCATCCGCATCGGCTTAGGGAGATTCAGGAGTTTTTTGAGACGTATAAGAGGCTTGAACCTAGGAAGTGGGCGAAGTTCAAGGATTGGAGAGGAGTTGACGGGGCGGCGGCAATCGTGACTTCGGCTATGGAGAAGTACAGGAAAATGGCTGAGTTGTACAAGAAGTAGCAGTCCTTGTTGTTGTGGTTTTTCTCAGGCATGGGCTAACGCAAGCTTTAACTTTGAAGAATGGCTTATTCTAGGTTAGAACGAAAATGGTTGAGCCTGTTGGGAAGGTAAATATCAAGCAGCCAGTAGACCCTGAGAAAGTTCCAATTCAGAAAGACCCGTTTCATCCGACGGCTTACATTATTAGCTTGCCTTTGGATTCTGAGCCTTCGTATGTGTGGCTGACTTTGTTTGATCAGGTGTTGTGGTCTAGCTTGGATTTCTGGGATAGAAAGGTTGTCATTGTTGGCAGAGAGTTGAAGCTTGCTACTGATCCTGAAGGCGTTAAAGAGAAGTTGCATTGGCTTGAGGCGTTGGTTTTGGCGACGAACAAGCGGGTTGAGGAGTACAATAAGACTCAGAGCTGGGTGAAGAAGGCAGAGACCAAGAAGATGTTGGATGAGGGTGCGATTCGGAAAGACGTGCAGACTTGGATGTCGGGTCGGGTAATAGGGTAAGCAGCTCGGACTAGTTGTTCTTAAGGCTCTGCTGCTATTGGGCGTTTTCGTTTGTCTGTTTGGTAGCTGATGGTTTGTTGAAGAAGTCCGTGATTCTTTTTTGGAACAGGGCGTCTCTTATGAGTTGGCTTTCTTTTATCCAGCTTTGTATTGGGATTGTGAATTGAGTGGCGATTCTTTCTAGGGCTTCGTTCAATGTGTTGTAGGTTAATGGTTTTTGTCGCATGGCGTTTTTGACGTTTTCTCGTACCTGCCATACGCCTACGGGCATTATGTAGCCTGGGTGTGCTTCTCGGAGAACGATTACTGTTGCCTGGCGTTTTTGTTTGACCAGGAGTTCGCAGACGGCGAGACGAGCTGCGTAGTAGCATCCTCCTATGTCGGCGTAGGTTGTTCTTCCGTCGTGTCCTTCCCAGTCGCCGAACATTACGGCATGTTTTCCGTTGGGGTTCCATACGGTGCCTGGGTACCATGCTTCGATGGCTTCGTAGCTCCATTGTCTGGGGATCATGAGGACTTCGAAAGTGTTGTCAAGGTATGTTGATTCGTAGAGGCGGTATTCGTTGATTTCGGGTTGGGTCCTGACTTTGTTCATGAGGTTTTTGGATATTATGTCGTCGACTGCGGTGATGCTCCAGCGTGTGGGTACGAAGCGGCGGTTTTTTTCTATGCCGAAGGCTCCGACGCTGAAGGCTCTTTGGATTTTCGTCTCCAGGACGCCTTTTTGGTAAAGTTCAAGTACGGCTGGCACGGATTTGAGGTCGGTATCGCTGTAGGCTTTTTCTATCTGGTTGTCCCATTTTGCATTGGTTATTTTGAGTTCTCGTATGGGTGCTGAGGGGCCGAAGGGTTGAATTTCGTCGCTGAGAAATATGGAGCCGTGGGGTTTCTTGGTGAGAAGGAGTTCGACGTCTACGGGTTTTATTGCGAGTGCCAGTTCGCGGGTTGCCTGGATGGTTTTTCCGGCTTCGTTGAATTTTTGTACGTGTACGCGTTGTTTGCCGCGGATGAGCATTGAGCGGAAGCCTACGATTTCGTCTATTGTTTTTCCGAACCATAGTTCAGGCAGGTCGAACATGGCTGTGTCTTCTTGAACCGGAGGCACTAATGGTCCGGCGTAGACGTTGGGGTAGCCTATTCTTCCTATGAATACGCTTGGGGGTGAGGCTCCTGTGATGTCTTGGCTGTTCATCAATGGGACGCTTTTGAGGTAGTAGTTGACTTTGACGATTATTGGGCACCGGTCTTTGCCGCAGAGGCGTTTTGAGCCTTTGCATATTACGCACAGGCCGCTTGTTGAGTTTCTTGCCGTTATCGTTGGTATGGCTTCTTGTTGCATGCCTGAGTTTTTCAGTACTTCGTGTAACCATGTGTCCGTGATCTTTCTGCTAGTACGCGTTTGGGAGAAAGTCAATTCTGTCTCTTGTATGATGACGGTTGAACCGTGTTATTATGTTTTCTGAGATTACCTAGTACGGGCAGAGCGGTTGTTTTATATTGCCATTATGTGAACTTTTTGTTGTGGGATCCGTGTGAGCAGGGATGTTCGGTTTTACAAGGGCAAATACAAGGTTGCGGTCTTGTCTGAGAGTGAGGGCAACTGGGTTGTGAGGGCTTTGGAGCCTTTTGAAGACGAAGTGTACGGTGAGAAGGTGAAGGTCAAGGCTGGGGAGACGCGGATTGTGGCTCCGAACATGCTTTTCAAGCGGGAAGGGTTGCCGCCGATTGTTAAGGAGCATACTTATGAGTTGAGAATGGAGAGGAAACTCAAAAAATTGGTGGCTGACGAAGAGAAGAAAGAAAGCGAAGCCAGCAAGTGACACTTATGCCCTAAATGTTATCCGAGAAGAATGCTGCTTGAACGTAGACCCGCATTATGGACAGTTCAGCATAGTTTTTCGCGTTTTTCCAGCGGAAAACACCTACCCTTCTCTCTCTAGGTTTCTTCTGTCTACAGAACTGCAGTTTGTCCTCATGAAGACACGTTGACGGGGTCATCGTTGCCGTTTGCACTGTTTTCTGGGGATTCTGCGCGGAAAAGGAATGTA
>Ga0209253_10003670_pt1 | contig 13447 bp, 11 predicted proteins | sample FrelakmetBRP12BR_FD_187145 | JGI IMG/M metagenome (GOLD analysis project Ga0209253, IMG submission 187145) | Freshwater lake sediment microbial communities from the University of Notre Dame, USA, for methane emissions studies - BRP12 BR (SPAdes)... | ecosystem: Environmental > Aquatic >...
TCGAGGACCGGAGCCATGCGGGACGTCTATGAGGCCAAGGGGGCCGACCTCGACGGCTACCTGAAAAGCTTCCGGCTGGCCGACGGGCAGAAGGGCATTCTCGTCTTCGTCGACGGCCGGCCCGCGGGCCTGGATTTCGTCTCCCGCGACAAGGCCTTTGGCGAGCTCTATCCCAAGCTCGTCAAGAGCTATGCCATGGAGGCAATGCTGCTCGCCGAGGAGCGCAAGAGAGGCCGGGGCAAGGGAGATGCCGCGAAAGCGCTGGCTAAGCCCTCCGCGGACGAGGCCCGGGAGTTCTTGAGGCGGGGGGCCGCGTCGGAAGAGAAGAAGTACGAGTCGGTCGGCCTGGGCTGGTCGTACCGCTATGCCGGCCCCGGCATCGTCGGATCGGCTCTGGCCTTCAACGAGAAGGTCGTCCACATGGCCTTCTTCGGCCTGGACGAGGCCGGCGCCGCCGAGGACATGGGGAGCATGGCCGGAAGCGCCCGGCGCCGGAGCTTCAGGGTCTAGCCGGCTCCTTGGATCACCGGGCTGGGTGACATCAGGAGATTATTGTTCTTTGGGGGGCACGATGCCGAGTCCCGAAGCTCCCGGGAAATGGGGGGTCGGGAGCGAGGGACAGGGTGTCGTGTCCCCGATCTACTGTGGCACGTAATGTGCTGCTCGATGAGAAGGGAGGATCTTGACTGCCGCTGATGACCAGGTCACCGGGCGCAAACCTCCAGGTCCCAGGCATTTTTACGACCTATGAGTAAACGATCTTTACACGTTAGACGGTGGAATATTCCCCTCCCCGGGTGTTTCGTATGATGAAAGCGTTTGGAAAGCGCATGGCCATGATCAGCGCGGAGCTTGTGGATTTCGAAATCGAGGCCTTCTATGTCCGCTACGGCCCCATGGTCTTAAGGCGATGTCGCAAGCTGCTGGGCGACGAGCAGGCCGCTTACGATGCGACCCAGGAAGTCTTCCTCAAAGTCATTTCCCGCCGCGGGCGCCTAACCGGCAACTACCCCTCGGCCCTTCTCTTCAGGATCGCTACCAATATCTGCCTGAACAGGCTGCGCGACGACCGTCGGCATAGACTTGGCCAACATTCGTCCGGACTCCCCGAACTCGTCCTTGTCCCCCCTCACGAGGCCGCCGTATCGGCCGGCAGCCTCCTCGACCACCTTTTTAAGAACGAGACGGATGACGCCCGCCAGATCGCCGTTATGCATTTTGTCGACGGGATGACCTTGAAGGAGATCGGCGCCTCGCTCGATCTATCGACGTCCGGAGTGCACAAGCGCCTCGAACGGCTGCGACGGAGAATCCGGAGCGTGGGAGGGTCAGGATGAGCGACCGGGCTATCAGCGAGCATTTCCTGGAGAGGTATGCGCTGGGGGAGCTGCCGCCTGAAGCTGCCGAAGAGATCGAGCGGGCCGCCGCCGCTGACCCCGGCGTTCAGGTCTCCCTCGACGTCCTCAGAGCCTCCAACCGCGACATCCTGGCCCGTTATCCCGCCGCGGATTTCGTGGCCGCGCTGCTCGAAAGCCGGAAGCGAGCGAAAGCCCCCGTTCCGACATGGAAGCGATGGACCGTACTCGCGTCAGCAAGCGCAGCCCTTGTCCTGGCGGTGATCCTTCTTGTGCCCCGGATCAGGCAACTCTCGGATCTTCAGACTGGCGGCGCCGGCGGTGAAATGAACCTTGTCAAGGGCGAAGCGGCCTTGGACTTGACCAAGACCCAGCTTCTCGTTTACAAGAAATCGGATGACCTGGCCGAGCTCGTGAGCGACGGGGACGAAGTCGGCGCGGGCGCCCTGCTCCAAATCGCCTATGTCGCCGCCGGGGAATTCCACGGAACGATCCTATCGATCGACGGCAGGGGAGGAGTGACACGGCATTACCCCGCCGATGAGGGCGATTCGACGCTCCTCGCCCCAAATAGGAGGATCTTCCTCCCGAACGCTCTCGAGCTCGACGACGCCCCCGGGTTCGAACGGTTCTTCCTGGTCACGTCATCGAGGCCGATCGACGTCGGGGCCGTCCTGGCCAAGGCCGTCGAGCTGGGCAAGGACCCCGACGCGGCCCGGCGCTCGGACTTGGACCTGCCGGCCGGGCTGAAACAAACGTCCGTCCTGGTCCTGAAAGGCGAGGGATCGCGATGAAGCCGATGAGGATCGTTTTCCTGCTCGGTCTGCTCCTCCTTCTCCTCTTGTCCACGGGCCTGGCCGCACCCTCCCAGACCGCGGCTCCGCGTTCCGCGGCCTCCTCCGATGGGCAAACCGACCAGCTCTACACTCGCCGGTTGGCCCTCTTCGTCGGGGCCAACAAGGGCGGCCCGGACCGGGCCGTGCTCCGCTACGCGATCGACGACGCCCGGGCGGTCGGCAAGGTCCTTGAGGACATGGGGGGCGTCCTGCCAGGGGACGCTCGCTATCTGGAGGACCCTGACAAGGCCGCCCTTCTCGAGGCCATCCGGTCGCTCGCCGTGGACGTCGACAAGGCCCGGCGGGCCTCTCGGCGCGTTGAGGCCGTCTTCTACTATTCCGGGCACTCCGACGAGGAGTCGCTCTTTCTCGGTGAGGAGAGGGTCGCCTACGCTGAGCTCAAGGATCTCATCACCGCGCTCGCCGCCGACGTCCGTATCGCCATTCTCGACTCCTGCGCCTCGGGCGCCCTGACCTTGCCCAAGGGCGTCATCAAGCGGCCTCCGTTCCTGTTGGACACCGCGTACGACATGAAGGGCTTCGCCTTCGTGGCCTCGAGCTCGGCCAGCGAGGCCGCCCAGGAATCGGGCCGCCTGGGCCGGTCCTTCTTCACCCACAACCTCGTCTCCGGGATGAGAGGCGCGGCGGACATGAACCTCGACGGCCGCATCACCCTGAACGAGGCTTATCAGTTCGCCTTCGACGGCACCCTCGTCCAAACGGAAGGGACGATGGCCGGCGCCCAGCATCCGAGCCGCCACGTCCAGATGTCCGGCACGGGCGACGTCGTCATCACGGAGATCCGCAAGAGCTCGGCCGTACTTGTCCTCGACGCCGGCTTCGCCGGCCGGGTCTTCGTCCACGACACCGCCGGCGTACTGCTCGTCGAGTTGAACAAGGCCGCGGGCCGGGAGGTGGCGATCGGCCTCGACCCCGGGGGCTATAGGATCTTCGTTGTCGGGGAGTCGGGCGCCATGGAGGCCAAGGCCAGGCTCCCCGAGGGCGGTAGCCACGTCGTCGGACGGGCCGACTTTGTCCGGGCGGCCCGCGTCCCGGCTACGGTCCGTGGGACGGCGCCCCCGGCCGCGGCGGGGTGGGGCCGGGCGTCGGGACGGTTCGGCTGGCGGCTCGAGCTCTCGGGCGGCCTGGCCGCCATAGATCCGGCCGACCTGAACCTGCGCGGCACTTTCGACAGAATGAGCAGTGAGTTCTACGGAAACGATTACCTGGCCTACCGCGTCAGCCAGGGCGAGATCGCTTCGTTCACCCGGCAGAGCGATGGCGGGGCGCTTCGGCCCCTCCAAAGGTCGGTGCCGTTCGTCATCCGCGTTCGGAGGAGCATCACCCGCTGGCTGGACGTCTCGCTCGGGCTCTCTGTCCTCTCCGGCTCGCGGCGCTCGTCGTTGGCGGATCGCTACGAGGTCACGGAGCTCAACGGAGGCACGTCGAGCTACGTCGACAGCCTGGACGATTACACCCTGGCGGTCAAGGGCTATCTCCCCATGATCGGGGTCCATGCGGGGGGGAGCCTCTCGCCGTCCCTGCGACTGGAGGCGAGCCTCGCCGGCGGGCCCCTGTTCGCCGAGTGCCGCTATGACTTCCGCTACGAATCCACGATGCCGGCGCCAGGGGCCGACGGACCTGTCGATGTCCTTCAGAACGGCGGCATCGAGGAGCTGGGTCGGGGGACGGCGGCGGCCTTCGTCCTCGGGCTCAAGGCGGACTACCTGCTGACACGGCGCACCGGCCTCTTCGTCGAGGGCGGCTACGCCTTCCAATCCGTCCGCGGGATCTACGGGCCGGGCACGCGCTCGGACACGGGATCGCGCGACACCTGGGAAGGCGAATGGGCCATGAAGCAGATGGTCAAGGTCGAGCCCTGGGGGACGGGCCGGTTCCTCTGGCCCTCGAACGCCTGGGAGCTGTTCGGCGGCGATTGGTGGCGGGCCAGGGACTTCAAGCTCGACCTGTCGGGCTTCCAGCTCCACGTCGGCGTCTTTTTCCGATTCTGAAAAGAGTAAGGAGCCTCCCTTATGATGACACGTAACAGGTGGTTTTCGGCCGAATTCGCCCTGATCCTCGCTTTTGCGGCGGTTTTGACCCTCGGAACGAGCGAATCCTTCGCCGCGCAAAGCCAAACGGCGGCGGTTCCGGGACCCAAGACCGGCCTCATCAAGGGTCGGATCGCCGATATGGAGACCAAAGCCCCGCTCGCGGGCGTGGCCGTTTCTGTCGCGGGGACGGAGCACATGTCGGTGAGCGACGCGGCTGGGGCCTATGCCCTGCCGGGCGTCCCGCTGGGCTATTACGCGCTCTCCTTCGAGATGGATGGTTACTACGCGGACGCCAGGACCGACATCATCGTCCGGTCCGGACGGACGACCTTCCTCAACGTCGAGCTCCTCAAGGTCCGCATGGTCAGCGAGGAGGTCCGCGTCGTTGCCGACTACTTTCCCGAGGCCCCAGCCGCGCCGCTCAGCAGGACCGAGTTCAACTCCGAGGAACTGCGGCGCGACGCCGGCTCGGCCGGGGATATCAGCCGGGCCCTCTATGTCGTCCCCGGCGTCGTCCGGGCCGACGACGAGGCCAACGACCTCATCGTCAGAGGCGGAAGCCCCGCGGAGAACGGCTTCTACATCGACAACATCTTCATGCCCAACATCAACCATTTCCCCCAGCAAGGAGCGTCGGGCGGTAACGTCTCCATGCTGAACATGGATTTCGTCGAGAACATCGAGGCCTTCACCGGCGGGTTCGGCGCGTCATATGGGAACAAGCTCTCGTCGGTGTTCGACATCGCCTACCGGGAGGGCAACCGCGAGCGGGTCAGCGGGCAGCTCAACCTGAGCGCCATCGGCTACGGCGCCCAGGTCGAGGGCCCGATGCCGGGCAAGCGGGGCGCCTGGATGCTCTCGGCCAACCGAAGCTACCTCGACCTCATCTCCAAGCTCATGGATTCGGAAAACCCCGCCGACTATTACGACATCAACGGCAAGGCGACCTACGACCTCGGCGGCCGGGACAAGCTCACGCTCCTGGCCATCGGCGGAAGCAGCCGGACCGATTACGACAACGACACCCGGGAGCTGTTCTCCTACGCGACGGCGGGGTTCAATTGGCGGCACCTCTGGGGAGACGAGGGCTATTCCGACACGTCGGTCTCCTGGTCCTTCCTCGACGGCACGGAGAACTATTACATGGAGAGCGAGGGCATCGTCCACGAGCAGTACGACTATTCGAACAAGTGGCTGACCCTTCGCAACGTCAACCACCTGAGGCTCGCGGCCGGCCACCGGCTCGAGTTTGGGGCCGAGGCCCAGAACCTTCGCTTTCGCAACTGGGACGACTTCGACAACGCCGAGACGCGCCTCAGCGGCACTTCGGCCGGGGCCTTCCTGACCTATCTCGTCCAGCTTTTCCCCAACTTCTCCCTCTCGGCGGGGGCGCGCGTGGATTACGTCCCCCTCTCGGAGCGCTTCCACTTGTCGCCGCGGCTCTCGTTCTCGTGGGTTCTGACCAAGCGGCTGACGATGAACGGGGCCTATGGAGTCTTCTATCAGCAGATGCCCTTGTTCCTCATCAAGCAGGACCCGGGGAACGCGGCCCAGCCCGATCCTCGGGCCCGACACCTCATCGTCGGCTTCAAGTATCTCTTGGCCAAGGACGTCCAACTGACGTTCGAGGCCTACGACAAACAGTATTCCGACCACCCGATGTCGGTGACCTACCCCTATGGATTCGTCATCGACGACGTCAACGGCGATAACGACCGCTTCTGGGAATTCGACGTGCTCGTCGGCGAAGGCCGGGCCTACGCCAGGGGCGTCGAACTGACGCTCCAGAAGAAGATCTCGAATAAGGTCTATGGGTTGTTCAACCTGACCTATTACCGGGCCCGCTATCGCGACCTCCAGGGCTATTGGCATAACCGGCTGTTCGACAACCGCTTCATCGTCTGCCTGTCCGGCGGCTATAAACCCAGCCGAACCTGGGAGGTCAACGTCCGCTGGACCCTGGCCGGCAACAAGGCCTTCACCCCGGTCGACGAGGAGATGTCGATCCAATACGGCTTTCCCTACGTCCGCATCGAGGACATCGGGGCCGGCCATCTCGCGAACTATCAGAACTTCTCGTTTCGGGTCGACAAGAGGGTCTCGTTCCGGGGCTCGAACCTCATCGTCTTCTTGGGGGCCCTGAACCTGTTCGACCACAAGAACGAGCTGTTCCGGTTCTGGGACCATATCGGCAATCAGTATCTCTCCGAGTACATGTGGGGGGCCATTCCCTACATCGGCTTCGAGTTCGAATTCTAGGCCATGGCCGCGCCGAGGAGGAAGGACATGAAAAAACACCTCATACTGACGGCTGTCGCCGTCACGATCGCCGTCCTGGCCGGAGGGGTTGCGCCGCTCCGGGCCCAGCTCCAATCGGAAGCCGGCTTCATCCCTGTCGAGGGGAGCGTTTCGTATTTTCAGTTCGGGAGCTACTTCAACCGCCTCACCATGAGGACGTCGCCGGCCCGGATCTGGTACACCTTCCAGCCGGCCGACGAGGAAGCGGAGACGAAGCCGCTCTTCGTCTTTTTCAACGGCGGGCCGGGCGGCGCGACCTCGTGCGGACTGTTCTCGGCGAATACGGCCAGGCTGGCCGTCTACAGGGACGAAGCCACGGGCGAAGCCGCGATCGTGACCAACCCGGCCAGCTGGACCAGGGCGGGGAACCTGCTCCACATCGACGCGCGGACGGCCGGCTTCTCCTACAGCTTAATGGACGATCCCGGCGACGAGGTCCGGCGGGGCCGGGAGTTCGACCTCCAGAACTACAATCCTTTCGTCGACGGCGCCGACTTCGTCCGGGTGCTGCTGCGGTTCCTGGCCGACCACCCGACCATCCGGGGGAACAGGGTCGTGCTCGTGCCCGAAAGCTATGGCGGCGTCCGGACGACGGTCATGCTCCACCTGCTCCTGTACTACGGCCGATACGCCGACGGGGGCTCGGCCTACCAGGACCCGGCCCTGGTCGCCGCGATCCAAGCCCACTACGATGCTGTTTTCCCGGAATTCGCGGGGGAGGCCGTGCCGCCGGCGTTCGTGGCCGGCCAATGGGGCCACCAGGTCCTCATCCAGACGGTCGTGACCACGCCCAACCAGACGCGGGTCAAGGTCGAGATGCTCGAGGCGCCGGGGTCGCCCCTTTATCAGGTCGCGGCGGAGACGGGCATTCCCTACGTGCCTTACGCCCAGAGCCCGGGTGCGGTCCCGAACCCGACGCCGAACCTAGTGCAAAGCTATATTTACCGCTGGCTCAACGCAGTCGGCCGGGACCCGTACCACATAGCTAAGCCGGCCGGCTTCTTCAACGGGCACCGGTCTGCGGCCCAGGAATTCCTGACCCATGTCGATACACTGAGCCTCATGGCCGGCGTCGATGCCACGGGGATCGCAGACCTGTACGCCTCGGCCCGGACCGGCGCTTACAAGACTCGGGCGGGAGGGGATGGGGGATCGGGGCGCGCGCGGACGATGTCCGGTTCGCGGGCCCCGCTCGTGGGGGCGGGGCGGACTGGCATGGGCAAGTTAGCGCCCGGGGCCGGCGCCATGCGGGAGCGGACGGCCGCGGCCCCGCGGCAACGTGTCGCCTACGACTTCTCGGCGCTGGTCGGACCGCCGCCGCAGGCGGGCCAGCTGGCGGCCTGGATCGCCCCGGCCGGGGAGAGCGACATGGCTGCCGTGTTCGGCATCCTCCAGCCGTGGGACCGCTATTTCCTCGAACTGAACTATGACAGTAACGGCGCGTTCGCCTGGAACAAGGCGACGCTCCGCAACTACCCGTTCGATTTCCGGTCTTCTCCGCTCTTCGGCGTGATGTTCCTGGAGAACGCGGCCTGGGTCGAGACATTTTCAACGAACGCCGCCTGGGACGCGGTCGTTTACACCGCGGCCATGCCGGACGCGCTGGCCCTCCACACCGACGTCCTTTCGAGCGTCCAGCTCGACACCGAGGGGCCGCCGGGAGCGGCGCGGCCGGGGCGGGTCATCCTGACCTACCGGCCGGCGACGGTCCCAGGATCGACCGTCACGACCCGGACCATCCGGTTCCCGGGATATCTTCTGAGCGGCCACGCCGTGACGATGACGGAGCCGATGGAGATGCTCGAAGACGTCATCGAGTGGCTGGCGTCGACGGGCGTGCCGGCGAGAGGGCGTTGAGGAGGACGAGATGAGACGCGAAGCGAAGACGGGACGCTCGGGACGCGCGATTAGCGCTGTGACGCTGAGGTTCGTTGCGGCCGGCCTTTTGGCAGCGCTCGTCGGGGGGGCGGCCGGGCTCGAGGCCGGCGACCGATTTCGGGTCGAGGCCTACGGCGGCCTGATGCTCATGAACCCGCGCGATTTCAACCTGTTCGGCCGGGCGGAGGAGCAGTACAACTACATCTTTTTCCAGGAGCGGCTCATCGGCTGGACATCCGGCTACTTCACCAACGACTTCCCCAAGATGACCAAGACCCTTCCGGCGGGCCTGAGGATCAGATTCAAGCTGAATCGAAGGCTCGACGTCTCGGTCGAGGCCGAGGCCTTCCGACAGGTCTCGGAAGCGCGGATCGCCGGGACGTTTTCTTATGACGAAGGATACACGCTGACCGAATCGAGAGCTTACGACCCCTTCCGGCTGGGGATCAAGGCCCTGTCCGTCATTGGCGGGCTCCAGTACCGGATCCCGGCCGGGAGGTCGACGGAGATCGAGATCGGGGCCGCGGCTGGCTGGGCCTGGGCCCAGTTCGAGTTCCTGTCATCCTGGAACGCGTCCATCGACCTGATCTCGGGTGGCGAGGTCATCAACTCGTCCGTCGACGGGGCGACCCTGGAGGGCGACGGCAAAGGGAGCGCGCCCGCGGCCAAGCTGATGGTCCGGCTCAACAGGGCCCTGGGCCGGCGCTGGGGCTTCTTCGTCGAGACGGCGGCGACATACTGCCGGGTCAAGTCGCTCGAAGGCGGCGGCCGCGAGACCGTCCTGGACGTGCCGGGCGAGACGGTCTGGCGGGGGACCTGGGCGGTCAAGAGAGAGGAGATCGAACTGCCCTACGACAGCGCCGTCGTCCTCGTTCCGACGAATTACTGGGAGGGCTGGGTGGCCGGCCAGAGGGAGCGGGACTTCGTCCTCGACATCTCCGGCCTGCGCGTCGTCGCCGGCATCTACCTGAAGTTCTAAATCGGGGAAACAATACCAGTTCCCCATTTTCCAGGGATCGCCGGGCACCTCTCCAACTCGATAGTCAACGAGGCTGGCCTATTCGATGACAAACGCTCGCTTCGCATTTCCCTGAAATGTAGGAAAGGAAATAGGGGAATAGGTATTGTGTCCTCGATTTATCTTCCTGATTTGTGGGGGCTTCCCCGTCCGGTTCCGGACACCGCCTTCCCGTTTCCGGACAGCCCCGGCCGCGAAAGCATCCTTTTGGGCCTGAATACCGTCTATCAGGTTGTGGCACGGATTTTGCTGATTTTATGGCCGATCCGGCCGGTCCCCGAGGTCCGAACCAAGGAGTCGCGAACATGTCGACATTCATGAGCCTTAAAGACGCCCTGGCGGCCATCGCCGATGCCGGCGAACCCATCCTGCTTCGGGCGGCCGGCGCCGAGTGGGAGGCCCGGGCGCTTCTTGACAGCCTCCCGGACCGGAAGCTCGGTCAGAGGGTCCAGTACATGCCGGGCTTTTACATCGCGGCCGTCAGCGATTCGATGTGCCTCGGAGAGGTCCTCTACCGGATCAAGAGGAAGACGGCCTGAAGGAGCGCCCATGAAAGAAGTCGTGTTGCAGATCCCGACGCTCGATTCCGAGCAGAACATCGAGATCGACGTCAAGATCAACGGCCGTAAAAGGACCCTTAAGTACCGGGTGGAGATCGTCGGCCTGGAGACCGACGAGACCCTCGTCGAGGACCGGATAGCCCTCCTTCGCCGGGTCATCAAGGAGCACGACAAGGACTGGGAGCTCATCCAGATCGGCGCCCCCCTGCACGACCGTATCCCGGTCATGTTCCGGCAGAGGACCGGGGACCCAAGGGAGAAGTTCCTGGCCTAAGCGGCCGGGAACGGGCCCTATCGGGGTTCTTGGGTAGCTCCGTGACCGGGCGAAGCGCAGGCCCCGGTCTAAGGGGGGCGGGGTGATGCGCAGAAAAAAGGGGAATAGGTATTGTGTCCCCGATTTATTCACCGGCGACGGTCATTTCGGCGACCTTGACCGTGGGGCCGGTGACCGGGCTGTGGAACTCAAGGTCGTTCCCGACGGCCTCGATGCTCTCGAGGACGCGGCCCAGGTTGCCCGAGATCGTGACCTCCGAGACGGGATAAGCGATCTCGCCGTCCTCGATCCACAGGCCAAAGGCCCCCCGCGAGATGTCGCCGGTCACGGCGTTCAGGCCGTGGCCAAGCGTCCTTATGAGCAGGAATCCTTTCTTGGTCCCAGCGACGATGTCCCGCGCTGAGACATCCCCCTTCTCGAGGAAGAAGTTCGACGGCCCCACCCCGCCGCCGTCGGCGCTCCCCGTCGACTCCAGTCCGAGCTTCCGCGCGGCGTAGATATTGCAGAGATAGCTCCTGAGCACGCCCCGCTCGACGACCACCGTCCGGCGCGACGGCAGGCCGTCCGAGTCGAACGGGTGCGAGCCCAGCTCTCCCGGCAGCAGCGCGTCGTCGATGACCGTGACCCGCCCGTTGCCGATCCGCTGGCCGAGCTTGCCCTCGAGGAACGTCGATTTCTGGTAAACGGCCGTCCCGGCGACGCAGCCGAACAGAAAGCCCATGAGCCAGGCCGTCTGGGTCGGCTCGAAGATAACCGGGACCGTCTGGGTCCGGATCTTCCTCGGCCCGAGCTGCCGGACGGTCCTCTCGACCGCCTTGCGGGCGATCTCCTCCGGCCGCTCGAGGTCCTTGAAATGGCGCTTCGACGAGGACCAGGAGTCCTCGACCCGGTTGTCCGTGTCCCCGGCTTGCAGGCCGACGCCCAGGCCGCAGTAGGTCTGTTCGTATTCGCCGAAGAACCCGTTCGAGAGCGCCAGGACCGAGCGGATCTCGTTCGTGGCGAAGGTCGCCCCGTAGGAGTTGGTGATGCGCTTGTCCCGCAGCGCCGCCCCCTCCGTCTCGACGGCCAGCGCGATCTTGGTCTTCGAGTCGAGGCGGGCGATCTCCGGGTCGTAGAGCCTGAGCGCCGCGGCGTCGACCCGCCCGGCCGCGAGGGGCGCCAGGCCGGCGAACTCGTCGGGGCTCCCGAGCCCGGCCCTACGCACGGCGCTGCGGACAAGCCTCCGGAGGGTCGCCCTGTCGAGGTCGGACGAGCTGGCGTAGGCCGTCCGCTTGTCCTTGATCACCTTGATGCCCGCGGAGCGCGAGCCGGCCTCGATGAGCGTCTCGATCCGGCCCTTGCGGACGTCGACGTTGAACTCGTAGCCGTCGATGACGGAGACCTCGGCCTCGTCGGCGCCGCACTCGCGGGCGTAGCCGACGAGCGATTCGGCCAGGTCGCGCAGCGACGGCCGCGTCCTCTTCGCGGCCGGGGTCACGACGTCCCTCCGACGGTCATCTTGGCGATCCGGAGGGTCGGACAGCCGTCCGTCACCGGGACGTCCTGGCCGTCCTTGCTGCACGTCCCCGTCTGGAGGCCGAACGCGAGGTCGGAGCCGACCCGGTCGATCCTTTTCAGGATGTCGATGTTCGTGCCGATGAGCGTGGCCTGCTTGACCGGCGCCGTGAGCTTCCCGTCCTCGATGAGGTAACCGAGGCTGACCGAGAACGTGAACTTGCCCGAATCCTCGACCTGGCCGCCCGAGAGGCTCGAGACGTAGAATCCCTTCCGGACCGACCTCAGGATGTCCTCGGGCGCGTCCTCGCCCGCGTCGATGTACGAGTTGGACATGCGCGGGATGGGCCAGTGGCTGTAATCCTGGCGCCGGCCGTGCCCGGTCGGGGTCCCCTTCATCAGCCGGGCCGAGAGCCTGTCCTGGAGAAGGCCGCGGATGACGCCCCGTTCGATGAGCAGGGTCTTCCGCGGCCGGGTGCCCTCGTCGTCGATGTTGTACGACCCCCGGTAGCCCGGGATGGTCGGGTCGTCGTAGATCGTGACGAGCGGGGAGCCGACCTTTTTCCCCATCTTGTTCCAGAAGATCGAGGTTTTCTTGCGGTTGAAGTCGGCCTCGAGGAGGTGGCCCACGGCCTCGTGGATGAGGACGCCGCTGTGCCCGGGGGCAAGGACGATGGGCATTTCGCCGGCCGGGGCGTCGGCGGCGTCGAGGAGGACGAGCGCTTCCCGGGCCGCCTCCTCTCCGATCCGCCGCGGCGTGAGGACGTCGCGGAAATAGTCCATCCCTACGCGCCCGCCCCCGCCCCAGTAGCCCGACTCGCGCTTGCCGTTCTTCTCGGAGATGGCCACGCAGACGAGCTTGACCATGGGCCGGATGTCGCGGACGAGGAGCCCCTCGGAATTCGCGACGCACATGTGCTTGAGCGAATCCGAGTAATGGACCTTGACCTTGGCGATGCGCGGGTCGTAGCCCTGGGCCGCGGCGTAGGTTTCGCGGACGAGGCCGATCTTCCGCCGGAGCCCGGCCTCGCTGGCCGGGGAGACGGCGCGGGTGAAGGTCCGGCGGAGCGTCCTCTCACGAAGGGGCGGGGCGGCCGTCCCCGACTTGCCGCGGGCGATGGCCGCGGCCGTCAGCGCGGTCTTCTTGACCTTGTCGAGCGAGAGATCGTTGGTGTAGCCGAAGCCCGTCCGGTCGCCGCGGATGACCCGGATGCCCATCCCCAAGCTGACCGCTTCGGCCGTCTCTTTGATGATGTCCTCTTCCATGTTGATGAAGTCGTAAGTCCGGTGCTCCAGGAAGATCTCGGCGAAGTCGCCTCCGCTCGAGAGGGCGGCGGCGAGGACCGAACGGAGGTCGGACGGGGACAGACCGAACGGATCGACTTTCACGGCTCCGCCATGATGGCACAATCGGCCGGGCGAGGCAAACAGCCGGGGGGAAGGGGGAGACGTCCGGTTTGACGGCCAACAGGCGTAAGTCTATAATCTTACTACTCATGGGAACGGAAGAGCTCAACAGCATCATGGACGCGGCCATCGAGGCCGCGCTCCGCGAGGACATGCCCTCGGGCGACCTCACTTCGGAGAGCGTCATCCCGGTCGGGTCCCGCTCCGAGGCCTATTTTCTGGCCAAGGAGGACGGCGTCCTGGCCGGTCTTCCGGTCGCCCGCCGCGTCTTCG
>Ga0209253_10003671_pt1 | contig 13447 bp, 12 predicted proteins | sample FrelakmetBRP12BR_FD_187145 | JGI IMG/M metagenome (GOLD analysis project Ga0209253, IMG submission 187145) | Freshwater lake sediment microbial communities from the University of Notre Dame, USA, for methane emissions studies - BRP12 BR (SPAdes)... | ecosystem: Environmental > Aquatic >...
CAACGTGGCCACCTCGGTGGGCAACCTGCCGACGGCCTACAGCGGCTATACACCGGGCGGCCAGGCCGTGGTCGACAACATGGTGTACGTGTTCGGCGGCTTTAACAACCTCGCATCGCCGTACGAGCTGGCTCGCACCGACCGCTGGGACCCGACGACGAACACCTTCACCCAGCTCGGCAACCTGACGCAGGCCCGCAGTTACCTGGACGTGGCGGTGGTGGACGGCAAGATCTATGCCTTCGGCGGCAATACCTTTGACGGCACGAACCTGAATGCCCAAGTCAAGGCCGAGGTGATGGCCGATCCGGCCGGCGCGGGCTTGTGGGACGACGCTTCGGTCGCCGACCTGCCGACGGCGACGGCCGAAGGCCGGGCCTTTGGCTTTGACACCGGCACCCCCTACGGGCTGGAGAATCAGATCGTCATCGTTGGGGGCGGCCAGTGGCCGGCCCAGACGCTAGAGGCGTTCGTGTACGACATCGCCTCCAACACCTACGACTATACCTTCCCCGACCTGATCAACGCCCGCCGCGACCACGCAGCTGCCTTTGTGCCGCTCGTGACTGACAATCTGGACGACGGACTGCCGGGCATGTGGGTGTTTGGCGGCCGCCAGGGCGTAGATACACCACCCTACATGCCGGCCGAGTACTATCCGCTGGCCATCGTGTCGCCGGAGCCGGACATCGCGGTGAGCGTAACGGCGCTGTCCGAAGAGCTGTGCCCAGATAGCACCAACACCCAGATCTTCCAGATCTGCAACAACGGTACCCTGGCGCTCGACTGGAGCATCAGCGAGCTGTCGGGCACGATCAAGTACGCCGGCAAGGACGTGGTCGTGCACGTTCCGGCCATCGAGGCCCGGCCGAACGCCGCGTCGCGTTCAGGGTCAAGAGCCTTCCCGGCGCGCGACTTTAGCATGCATATCGACCGCGTGAGCCTGCTGCCGATCGATGTTCTCCTCGTTACACCGGACGTGGTCGGCGGTGGCGATATCAGCCTGCTGCTCTCCACGCTGGCTGCCTTCCCCGACCTGGTCGTAACGGTGTGGGATGGCGCGGTCGGGACACCGACCGTGGCCGACATGCAGGGCTATGACGTGGTGTTCGTGGGGAACGACATCCTGTGGACCTCCTCGGCCATCGACAAGCTCGTCCTTAGCGACAACCTGGCCGACTATATCGATGCCGGGGGCAAGGTGCTGGCCAGCAGCTTTATCTGGAGCTACGACGATTGGGGCATGACCGGCGGCCGCTTCTTGACCGACGACTATTCCCCGTTCGAAATCGCGACGACCGACTTCTGGGATCCCATAGCGCTGGGCTCGTTCGACGCAGCCCACCCGATCATGGCGGGCATCACCAACGTCACTGAGGGCTATAACCACCAGGACCCGGCGCTTAGCCCGAATGGCACGTGGGTCGCCTCCTGGGCCGACAGCACGAACTTTGTGGGCGTGGCCCCCAACAGTGTCGGCCTGAACGCGCTGTACTTCAACGCTGCCGTCTTTGGCGGGCAGGCGGGCGAGCTGCTGCACAATGCCTTGCTCTACCTCGCCGGAGGGCCGGCAGTGGACGTCCCGTGGATGAGCGAGACCCCGACGTCTGGTACGCTAGAGCCCGACGAGTGCGTGGACGTGGACGTCACGTTCGACACCACCGGCATGACCCCGGGCGAGTACCTGGCCGGGCTGCAGATCGACAGCAATGACCCGGACACGCCGCAGATCATCCTCCCGGTGACGCTTACCGTCCTCGAGCCGGTGAGCGGCGTCGGTTTCACCTTTACGCCGCCCGAACCGCTGGTTGACGAGGTCGTCTCGTTCGCCGGCACGGTTGAGCTTGGCGCAGAGCCGCTGACGTGGGCCTGGAACTTTGGCGATGGGACGATGGGCACCGGCCAGAATGTGACGCACACCTACACGGTCGCAGACTCGTACACTGTCACGCTGACCGTGAGCAACGAGTGCGGCGAGTCGGTCGCCATGCACACCGTCACCGCCATCCCCATCGCAGCGAGCGCGACCAGCTGTCGCGCCACGCCCCGGCGCGCGTGCGCCCAGAACCACCAGCACGCCATCTCCATCAGGCAGATCATGGCCAGGCGGTTCGGGTTGGAGCCGGAGGTGACGCTGGCAGCGGCGCGGAAGCCGCGGGCCAGGTTGCCCGTCAAGAGGTTGCTCAGCGCCGATGGAACCGCCGCGAACAGTGCGAGCATGAAGGTCATGAAGACGACCTTGATGTCGGCCCGCGTGCGCACGAACACGCAGAAGAAGACCAGGAAGACGAGTCGCGCGACGAAGTTGTGGCCCAGGGTGGCGGACTTGTCGAGGATCGCCCCGATCTTGAACGAGCCCCGGCTCTCGACGAGCAGCGGGAAGGTCCATGCGGACACGAACGTGCCGATCAGCAGCAGCATGCCGATCAGCAGCAGGATGCGGATCTGCTTGATCTCGAGGAACGACCAGTCGCGCGTCTCGACAACGCGGAAGGCGAGCAGCGCCAGGAAGCAGAGGCCGAGCACGTTGTTGATGGTGAGGACGCCGAGCGCCTGCAGCAGCGTCGGGTAGGCGGCCAGCAGGAAGCCGCCGGTCATCACCGCGATGCCGATCACTGGCCGCACGAGGAGGAAGCCGACCACCGACACCGCCAGCCACCCGGCCGTGACGATGATCTCGTTGTGCAGCCACGTGCCGAGCACCGTGAGCGCCCCGATCATCGGCACGCCGAGCATGAGCAGCACCCGGATCACGGGGGACGTTCCGGAGGTACGGCGGCTCGGCGTGCTGACGGCGGGCATCTCGGAACCGCTCGAGGGGCCGCGCGGGGCCTAGAGCATCTCCTCGAGGAACGCGGGAATGTAGGTGCGACGGCGGTTCAGCACCGAACCCACCGTGCGCACCCCGGAGCGTTCGAGCATCCGGCGGGCCCGCTCCACCTCTGGAACACGCGTGGCGTCCGCCTCGATGACGATGATCGCCGCGTCGAGCCGCGGGCCGAAGATGAGGGCGTCGCCATACAGGTTCACGGGCGGGAGGTCGAAGATCACGAAGTCGAAGCTCGCGCGGAGCTGCTCCAGGGCCGTGGGCAGGCCGGGCGAGTCGAACAGCGCCGGCGCCGGGCCCTCGAGCTGGCCGCAGCCGATGGCGAACAGATTCGGAACCGCCGTCGGCTGCGCGACCGTGGCCACCGGATGCTGCCCGCGCACCAGGTCGGCGAAGCCGCCGTTGCGCCCGATGCCGAAGGCGGTCTCGAAGCTGGGCGAGCGGAAGTTCGTCTCGACCGCGCCCACCCGGCCGCCGCGACGGCGGACGAGGATCGACGCGAGGATGGCGGCGGTGGTCGTGGTGCCCTCGCCGTGTCGCGCAGCCACCAGCCCGACGAGCTTCGGTCCCAGCTCGGCCTCGGCCGACGGACCGACGAGCAGATTGGTGCCGAGCCGCTGGTAGGCCTCCTCCGCCTCGGGGCCCACGTCGAAGTTGACCGGGCTCGCCGCAGCGGGACGCCGGACACGCCCGCCGGGGGCGAACAGGCGCTGCAGGGTGTCCTGCCAGCTCCGCCGCCGGCCGGGATGCGGTCCGCTGCCGGTCCCGTGGCCGTTGCCGCCACCGTTGCCGCCGTTGCCGCCGCCCGGCGTCCCGCCGCCCTGCCGCTCGGCCTCGAGGTTCTTCAGCGCATCGTAGATCCGGCTCATGCGCGCTCCTTCAGGCCCGGGCGAGATCGGGTGTGGCTTCGAGATCGGGGATGACGGCGAGCACCGGCAGCTCGAGGTAGCGCTCGACCTCCTCTTCGAAGCGCAGCCGCCGGTTCAGGTACTCGACCGCGACCGCCATGGCGGTGGCGAGCCCGAGGCCGCCCATCAGCCCGAGGAGCAGGGGCATGAGAAGGCCGCTCTGCGGCTCGAGGGGCGCGGTCGCGTGCTCGACGACGCTCACGTTCACCAGGCTCTGGCCGGTCATGGCCTCGCTGATCCGCGCCTCTTCGTGCTTCTTCCAGTACAGGTCGAAGGCGTACTGCTTCTGCTCCGCGTCCTGCTGCAGGTTCGCGATCACGAACCTGCGGTCCCGGAGATGGCGCAGCCGCTTCTCCGTGTTCGCGAGGCGGCGGCGCAGCGAGGGCTCGCGCGCCTTGGCGTCCGAGAGCAGGCTCTCGAGCGAGAAGACGTTGCGCTGCAGCTCGGTGTGGAGATCGTTGTGCCGCATCGTCTGCTTGCCGAGCACGCGGTCCTGCTCCCGCGTGACGCGGCCGCGGATCTGCCCGATCTGCGCCTCGACGTCCTGCACCGCGCGGTCGTCCGGCATGTAGCGCTGCAGGAGTCCGAAGCGCTGCGCCTCGAGGTCCGCCAGCTTCGCCTTGAAGGCGAGGACCGTCGGGTTCGAGAGGTACTCCTCGGCGAAGGGGATCTGTACCGGCGTCCGCGCGAGCTGGCCCTGCACCTCGGCCAGCTTGCGCTCGGTGGCGCGGATCTTGGCGCGGTGCGCTTTCAGCCCCTTCTCCTGCTGGACGGCGTCGGTCGCGAGCAGGCGCGTCTCCTGCTCGACGTCGACGATGTTGGTCTTCTTCAGGTACTCGCGCAGGCGGCGCTGCGCCTCCCGCACCTGCGACTCGAGGATCCGCAGCTGCTCGACGTAGAAGGAATGCACGCCCTCGCGGCGGTACACGGCGTTGTGGTGCTCGATGTAGGCGTCGGTGATGGCATTCACCATCCGGGCCGCCTTGTCGGGATCCTTCCCCACGAAGGAGATCTGCAGCATGTTCGTGCCGGGCGACTGCTGCACCACGAGGCCACCCCGGAGCCCCTCGATCAGCTGGTTCAGGTCGGTCCCCGGCTCCGGCGCGATGCCGAGCCGATTCACCGTCTGCTCGACGACCGTGCGGCTCCTGACGATGTCGGCTTCGGTCTTCACCACCTCCTGGTTCAGCGGCAGGTTGACGCTGCGCGACGGCGCCTCGGCCGGCGCCAGCTGGACGGTCTCGCCGAACTTCACGAGGACGCGACTGCTCGCCAGCCACCTGGGGGTGCGCATCAGGGCCGCGGCCGCCGAGCCCAGGAACACCACCAGGAACACGCCGAGGACGAGCCGGCGGTGTTTGAACACCGCGTAGAGGAAGCTGCGCGCCGCGAGCGTGCTGCTCGCCGCGGCGGCACCGCGCGGCGGCAGCACCGCGCTGGGGTCGGGGAGCGTCTGCAGCATGGCCATGGGGTGCGTGATCTCCCCGTCAGTTGTTGCTGAGGCTGTAGCCGACGCCGACGCGCGGCAGCGCGGGGATGAGCCCGCGCACCCACTGGTCGACGACGACGCCCATGTTGGCGATCCAGGTGGACGGCACGTAGACGACGTCGTTGGGCCTCAGGCGCACGCGCTCGGAAACCCCATGCTCGACCACCTGCTCCACGTTGATGCGCGCGGCGTTGACCTTGCCGTTCGCCCCGGGCGACAGCAGCAGGACGCTGTCCAGCCTGGCCGTCTTGCGGAAATCGCCCGACTGCACCACGGCCTGCAGCAGGGTCATGTCGGGCCGCAGGATGACGTAGCCGGGCTTCTGCACCTCGCCGCCGATGTACACCCGCTGCTCGCCCGTCTTGGTGACGATCACCGTGACGACCGGGTCGCGCAGGCGACGCCTCGAGTGCTCGACGATCCGCTGCTCCAGCTCGACCGGGGTGAGCCCGACCGCATCGAGCTCGCCCGTCGCCCCGAGCGAGATGCGGCCGTCGGGTCGCACGGGAAGCTGCTCGTCCATCTCGGGCTGGTAGTGGAAGCGGACGTGGAGCTCGTCGCCGACCTGGATGACGTACGCGGGTCCCGGGCTGGGCGGGAGCGGCGGCAGCAGGACGCCAGGGAGCGGTCGCGCCTGCTCGGCGACCTCCTCTGCCACCATGCCCGAAGTGTGCACGCACCCCGCTGCGACCAGCGAGACGGCCGCGATCACCACGGCGGCCAGCGACCCGTGCGTGCGCAACGACATCCCCGACCAGCGCCCCGGGCCGTATGGTGCCGAAGGCTCCCGATTCCCAGGGCGACCCCGCTCACCAGGCCTCCGCGTTGGCCGGGCGGCAGGGTCGAGGATGGAATCGAGCGAAAGCCGCGGCATGTGCGGTATCGCGAGGTGCAATTTCAGTGCCACAGCTCATCCGGTCATGGCGCTCAACTCACTGTTTCAGCGAGGTTTTCAACCGTGCATGCCCGCGGTCCCTGTAGCCTCGTGCTGGCGTCGCTGCGGCGCTCGTGCATGCACGCTAGCGTGCTTCGTCGGCGCTGCGCCTGCCCTCGCACCACGGGGCAGCCTCCGTGCAGCAGTGCGACCCTCCTTCGCTCCTGCCCGATCCCGGCCTGTGCGCTCGTCCATGATCATGCACTCACGCACGGCAGTCGCCGCACCATCGCACGCCTTGCTGCGCAGGCGTCACGGCCTCACGTGCCGTCGCCGACCGCCTCCGCGGGGTCGATGCGCCCGCCGGTGCGGCGGTACTCCTCGCGACGCAGCCCGTGGAGCTTCATCTTGCGGTGCAGGGTCGCCGCGTCGACGAGGGCGTGCTTCGCGGTGAGGTTGATGCCGCCGCGATACTTCCGCAGCACGCGCGCCAGGTAGTCCTTCTCCGCGCGCCGGAGGTACTCCTTGAGCGGGACCTCGAAGTCGTAGCCCGGCCCCCGGCCGCTGCCGTTCGCCCCGCCCTCGCGCGCGACGCTCGAGTGGCCGGGGAGGTCGACCTCGCGGATCACCGCGCCGCTGGTGCGCAGGATGGCGCGCTCGATCACGTTCCCGAGCTCGCGCACGTTGCCGGGCCACGAGTAGCTCATGAGCTGCGAGAGGGCCTTGTTCGACAGCCGGTTGATCCCCTTGTCGCGCGCCATCTCGCTGTTGCGCAGGAACTCGCCGACCAGGAGCGGGATGTCCTCGACGCGCTCGCGCAGCGGCGGGATCCGGATCGGGACCACGTTGATGCGGTAGTAGAAGTCCTCGCGGATGCGGCCTTCGGCCACCGCCTGCGCCAGGTCCATGTTGGTGGCGCAGATGATCCGCATGTTCACCTTGATGCGCCGGTTCGAGCCGAGCTTCTCGACCTCGCGCTCCTCGAGGACGCGCAGCAGCTTCAGCTGCATGTTCAGCGAGATCGACTCGATCTCGTCGAGGAACAGCGTGCCGCCGCTGGCCAGCTCGATCTTGCCGACGCGGTCGTGGATCGCGCCGGTGAAGGCGCCGCGCTCGTAGCCGAACAGCTCGCTCTCGAGCAGGGTGTCGGGGAACGCCGCGCAGTTGAGCGCGACGAAGCGGCCGCTCTTGCGCTTGCCCTGGAAGTGCATCGCCCGGGCCGCCAGCTCCTTGCCCGTGCCCGATTCGCCGTAGATCAGCACGGTGGCGTCGTTCTGGGCCAGCACGCTGATCGTCTCGAAGATCTCGTGCATCACCCGGTTGCGGCTCACCATGTTGGCGAACGAGTACCGGTCGGAAAGCTGACTGCGAAGGTAGTTTATCTCGTCGAGCAGCCGGCGCTTCTCGAGGACCTTCTCCGTGGCGAGGAGGATCTCCTCCTTCTGGAACGGCTTGGTGATGTAGTCGCTGGCGCCCTGCTTGATGGCCTCGACCGCGCCCTTGATGCTGGCGTAGCCGGTGATCATGATGACGTCGAGGTCGGGCCAGCGGTCGCGGATCTCGCGCGTGAGGCCGATGCCGTCGGTGCCCGGGATCTTCAGGTCCACCACCGCCAACGCGAACTCGTGCTCGCCGAGCAGCCGCAGGGCCTCGGTGGCGTTCGGCGCGCACGCCACCGGATAGCGCTGCGAGGTGTAGAGCTCCTCGAGCTGCCGGCAGATGAAAGGGTCGTCGTCGACGATGAGGATCCGTGTCTCCATGCTGGGACCTCTGCGTGCTCAGTCGGAATAGGGGAGGAACAGCGCGACGGTCCGCTCCCCGTCGGCCGCCGTGTGTTCGGCGAGCTCGCCCCCGTGCAGGGCCGCCACGCGCTGCGCTCGCGCCCAGGCCAGAGCCGCCGCGGCGTCGTGGAAGGCGGGGAGCCGACCCGCGTCTCCGTCGAGCGAGAGCTCGAGCGCCAGGCCCGCGCCCCCGGCGTGTCGGCCATCGCGCGCCCCGATGCGTACCGCCGTTCCCGCCGGCGCCTGCGCCACGAGGCGGCGGAGCGCGGCGACGAGAACCTCCGGCAGGCGCGCCGGATCGACGAGCAGCGTTCCCGCCGGGACCCCGTGCGGGCCGTCCACCGCCGGCGCGTCGGTCGCGATCGCGTCCGGCACGCGGGCACAGAGGCCGGCCACCACCTCGCCGGCCGCCATCCGCACGGGCGTCAGCGAGATCGGGTGGAAGTACTCGAGGGTGGTGGCAAGGAAGTCCTCGAGCGTGCGCACCGTCTCCTCGAGCATCCGGGGAGCGGTCGCGTCGCCGCCGGGGCGAGCTTCCCCGACACGGTCGAGCCAGTAGTACAGCCTGTGGAAGAAGTTCCCGAGCTCGTGCCGGATCTCGCTGAGGGCGCCCTCCTGCACCATGGGCGGAGGCGCGGCCTCACGGCGCGGCGCCGGATCCGCCCCGCCGGGGTCGGGCGCGGGGGTGAGCGCGCGATCCGACCGCCTTCGGGCGGACGAGCCGGGGGACGGCGGGCTGGCTGGGAGGTCGCGCGGCATGCGCGTGGTCATCGCAATGCGAAGGTCGAGCGCAGCCGCACTCTACGAGCTGATGCCTCGAGTTTGCAAGCCGAGGTCGCGCAGCAGTGCGCCGCACCCGGGCGTGGCTGCGAGGGGCCGGTGCCGGGCCTCAGCCGGGGGCCGGCGCGACGGCGGCGCGAGCCGCAGCCAGCACGCGCTTGAGCTCCTGGATCGTGCGCAGCTCGAAATCCATTCGCAGCAACGCCTCGACGAGGCTCTTGAGCCCGGCGGTCATCTGCGCCAGCTCGTCGTCCTCGACGCGGTCGAGCTCGCCGCGAACCCGATCGTACAGCTCGAGGAGCGCCCCGAGCCCGCCCGCCTGGCCGAAGCGCCGGTCGAGATCCTCGTAGGCCGTCAGGAGGCGCTGGACCAGGTCGCGGATGCTCTCGCTGCCGTTCGTCGTCTGCACGCTCACTCCAGCTCGCGGCGGAAGCCGTGCAAGGCCGGTGCCATACGCCGCGCCGGCGATGACGTTCGGGAAACCTGCGCCGCGGAGCCTGCTTCCGGCCCTCCGGGCCGAGCACGACGTTCCCTCCGGATCCGCCGGACCCCGCCGGTTCGCCTCCGTGACGTGCCACCCGTGACCCACGGCGCGCGCAGGGTGTGCCGCGCGGCACACTCCGGCAGGGCCGGCCGGACGCGCGCCGCACGCCCCCGACGGGCGCCGATCCAGGTGCGGCACCCACGGTCCCGCCCACCCGTGCACGCTCCACCGCGTGCCGCCCGTGCACGGGCGGCACGCGTCCGCCGGGCCTGCTGCGCGCTAGGCCTTGTCGGGCACGGGTTTCCTTGACACCCGCCATGGCGGTCACGTAAAAGACGCCCGCTTCGAGTGCCGCTACGAGAGCGGAGTGCGATCCGCCGAGGGACGCGGCGGACGGATGGAGGTGCAGCGAATGACGAAGGCGCAGTTGGTGACGAAGATCGCCGACGCCACGGGGCTCAGCCGCAAGCAGGGCGACGAAGTGCTCGACTGCCTGGTCGAGACCGTGGTGAAGGAGGTCAAGAAGGGGAACTCGGTCAAGGTCCCGGGCCTCGGGATCTTCCGGCTCCGCAAGATGAAGGCGCGGATGGGCCGCAACCCGCAGACGGGCGAGGCCATCAAGATCCCGGCCCGCAAGAAGGTCGGCTTCTCGGTCGCCAAGACGTTCAAGGAAACGGTGCTCGGCAAGGCCAAGTGAGGCCGGGACGCGCCCCGCGCCCGGCGTGGGGCGCCGCGATCCGCGCGGTGCCGATCGGCCCCGACCGGGCCGATCGCTCCGGGCCGCGGACGGGAGGGGGAAGGCATGAAGCGGAATCCGCTGCTGCTCGCCGCGGCAGCCGTCCTGAGCGGATGTGCGACGCTCGTGCACGGTCCGTTCCAGGACGTGCAGATCGACTCGAATCCGCCCGGGGCGACGGCCACCGTCAGTGCCCAGATGTCCCAGCGTGGGCCGCTCTTCATCGACGGCGACAAGCAGACCGTGACCACCCCGGCCACGGTGCGGCTGAAGCGCGACAACAACTACCGCATCGAGGTCAGCAAGCCCGGCTACAAGATCAGCAACGCGCAGGTCGTCAGCGAGTACGACTGGTTCTGGGCGCAGCTATCCTGCGGGCCGTGCGAGGCGGTCGGGGCCCTGCCGACGTACGACATGACGGAGCGGAGCTGGCCGGTCCGCTTCGCCCAGGCCGCGTTCTACGAGTACCCGGTGGGCGCCGTGCGGGCCATCGGCCGCGCCACCCGGCTGCTGAGCCCGGACGCGCTCCTCGGGAACGCGTTCAAGCTCAAGCAGCCCGACGCGGGGTACTTCGAGAACTGGCACGCCCTCGGCACGGCCGAGGTCACGGCCACGCTCGAACCCCTCGACCGCTGAGCTGCGCGCGCCGGGGAGGCCGGCCTCCCCGGCGTTCCCCGGCGGCACGCGCCGCCACGGCTCGCGCCCCCGCGACCGGTTTGCCACCCGGCGGCGCTCGTACTACGACCCCGCCCATGCCCGGCGCCCGCACCCTGCGGCAGGCCTTCCTGGCCGGCTACGTCCGCACCCCGTTCGGGCGCGCCGACCCCCGGCGCGGCGTGTTCCGGCGCGTGCGCTCGGACGACCTCGCCGTCGTGGTCCTCACGGAGGTCCTGGCTCGGGCCCGACTCGGGAGGGACGCGGTCGACGGCGTCATCCTGGGCGCCGTCGAGATGATGGGCGAGCAGGCGCATCCCGGCACCGCCATCCCCTTCCTCGCCGGCTTCCCCGAGCACGTCGTCGGGCTCAGCCTCGAGCGTGCCTGCACGACGGCGATGATGGCCGTTCACGTCGCCGCCATGCAGGTGCAGTGCGGCCTCGCCGACGTCGTGCTGGCCGGCGGCCTCGACAGCATGACCCATTTCCGCATCCCGACGATCAAGGACGGGATGGACATGGACGCGGTCATCAGGGAGGGCGGCCACATGCTGGCCGCCATGAACCCGAACCCGAAGCTCTTCGAGATCGTGAACCCGATCGAGCTGAACGGCGGCCAGGGCGCCGAGCGACTCGCCGAGCAGTACGGCATCGGCCGCGAGGCCATGGACCGCTGGGCGCTGCGCAGCCACCAGCGCGCGGTCGCCGGGCGCGAGCGGCTGCGCGAGGAGATCGTCCCGGTCGACGGCCTCGACCTCGACGGTGCGCCGCTGCTCGTCCACGACGATCAGGGCCCCCGCGCCGACACCAGCTACGAGAAGATCGCCGCGCTCGCCCCGGTCTACCGGCCCGACGGCCGCATCACCGCGGCCACCTCGTCGGGGCAGGCCGACGGCGCCGCCGTGTGCCTGATCGCCTCGGAGGACGCGGTCCGCCAGCACGGGTTGTCGCCGCTCGCCCGCATCCACACCATCGCCGCCGGTGCCTGCGCGCCGACCGACCTGATCCGCTCCGCCATCCCGGCCACGCGCCGGGCCTTCGAGCGCAGCGGCCTGTCGGCACGCGACATGGCGGTGATCGAGGTGAACGAGGCCTTCGCCTCGGCACCGATCGCCCTCATGCGGGAGTTCGGGGTCGAGGACGACGAGCGGGTGAACCCGAACGGCGGCGCGTGCGCGCTCGGCCACCCGGTCGGCGCATCGGGCGCCCGCCTCGTCGGCACCGCCGCGCTCGAGCTGCGCCGCCGCGGCGGCCGCTACGGCCTGGCCACGATCTGCGGCGGCATGGGCCAGGGAGCGGCCACCATGCTCGAGGCCGTGTGACGCCGCCCGCACGTCCCGTGGCCCCCGGCCTCGTCGTCAGCGGCCCGGACGGCCCCCGGCTCGTGGTCGGGAGGTGCCCCTCCTGCGAGCGGGTCCACTTCCCGCTCGCCGAGGGCTGCCCGTGGTGCGGGACGGAGGGCGCCAGCCCGGCGCAGGCCGGTCCATGGGCCCGGCTCTGGCTGTGGACGGCCGTGTCGGTGCGCCCGCCCGGGTATCGCGGCCCCCTGCCCTACGGCTTCGGCATCGTCGAGCTCGAGGACGTGCCGCTGCGGGTGGTCACACGGCTGGGAGAAGCCGAGCCCGCCCGCCTGCACGAGGGGCAGCAGCTGCGGCTCGTCGTCGATCGGTTGTGCACCGACGACGACGGCACCGCCGTCGAAGGCTGGGCGTTCGCGCCCGTGGCGCCAGGATGAGCGACTGGGCAGCGCCGCGCGCGCGGAGCCGTCCATGAGGCGCGTGTACGTGGCCGGCGTCGGCCTGCACCGCTTCGGGCGCTTCCCCGACCGCTCGCTGACCGCCCTCGGGGTCACGGCCACGCGCGCGGCCCTCGCCGACGCCGGGCTCGGCCTCGAGCGCGTCCAGGCCGCCTTCTGCGGCTCCGTCTACGGCGGCGTCGCCGCCGGCCACAAGGTCCTCACCGCGCTCGCGAGCAAGGGCATCCCGATCGTCAACGTCGAGGCGGGCTGCGCCAGCGGCGGCGCCGCGCTCGCGCTCGCCGCGGAGCAGATCGCCAGCGGCCGGTCCGACGTCGCGCTCGTCCTCGGCATCGAGAAGATGCCCCGCGGGATGATCCGCTCGAGCTTCTTCGAGCCGTGGCGCGAGGAGGCGGGCCTCGCCGCGACGCCCGCCTACTTCGCCCTGCGTGCGCAGCGGCTCATGCGCGACAGCGACGTGCGCATCGAGGATCTGGCCGCGGTCTCGGTGCGCGCGCATGCGCACGGCGTGCACAACCCCTGGGCGATGTACCGCAAGCCGCTCACGGTCGAGGCGGTGCTCACCTCGGCGATCGTCTGCCCGCCGCTCAGACTCCTGATGCTGTGCTCGCCCAACGAGGGGGCGGCCGCGGTCGTGGTGGCGGCGCGCGCACCATCCACCCCTGCGGTGCGGCTCGCGGCCATCCAGCTGCGCTCCCACCATCCCGGCGCGGTCCTGGGCGAGCACACGCCGCTCTGCGGCCTGCCGGACCAGGACCCGCCGCCTCCGACGACGCTCGCCGCCGAGGCCGCCTTCGCCGAGGCCGGTCTCGGCCCTGCCGACCTCGACGTGGTCGAGCTGCAGGACACGGACACGGCCCGCCACGTGCTGTCCGCCGAGGAGGTCGGCCTCTGCCGCCGCGGCGGCGGCGGGCCCTGGGTGCGGGCCGGCGGCGGCACCGCGGGCGCGCGGCCGACGGTCAATCCGAGCGGGGGGTTGCTGTCGAAGGGCGAGCCGCTCGGCGCGTCCGCGCTCGGGCAGGTGGTCGAGTGCACCTGGCAGCTGCGCGGCGCCGCCGGCGCCCGGCAGGTCGAGGGTGCCCGGGTCGCGCTGGCGCACACGGTGGGCCGCGGCGCCAACGCCTGCGTCGCGATCCTGTGCACGTGACGCAGGCGGGC